>Ga0214472_10000480_pt1 | contig 49244 bp, 68 predicted proteins | sample RVTome_6_FD_207662 | JGI IMG/M metagenome (GOLD analysis project Ga0214472, IMG submission 207662) | Soil microbial communities from uranium-contaminated site in the Upper Colorado River Basin, Wyoming, United States - RVT140D175 | ecosystem: Environmental > Terrestrial > Soil > Contaminated >...
GCACGGTCACTACCCCGATGTTTGCGCACAATAGTAACAGGCTGGTATTGAGCATTGCATTTTTGCGTCCTGTTAAGTAAAACCCGCCACCGAGAAAGGGAAGTCGTAGAGAGGCAAGCATTACGGCTTAAAGAACAAGGGGCCAATAGCACATGAAAGCTCCACACTGGTCAGCCCGAGTGCGCCACCAAGCAACCATCGGTGCTTGCCGTACCAATAGCCGCCCAGCATGATACCAACTACGATGTGCGCCATTGCTTCATAACTTCCGGTCAAGCTGACGCCATGAGTCGTTACGAATGGGCGTACAATAGCGATGGCAGTCGCTGAGACTATCACTAAGACATCAACTAGTAGTGCACCATTTATCTTCATATCATTTCTCTCCAATCAGTCCCGCTAAGTAAAACCCGCCGTGTCGCTAAGGAGGCCGGAACGCGACACGACGGGAACACCCCGACAAGGGTATTGGAGAGCCCTCCCGTGTGGCCCTCATACGGCTGCAACTACTCCTGATGCGCACCAAGACTTGCCGAACCGTGACTCTCGACCAGATAGCGACCTTGCGCGCCACGGTGAGTAACAAGCTCGCCTTGCACGCTGCGGTTGAATTTCCGCTGTTCTCGGTTCGCCTTCATCCGAGAGCCGATCGTCGGTCGCAGCTTGAGCACCGACTGCTCTCGCTCGGCATAGAGCACATTCGTTTCGGCGTAATGCACGACCAAGGGTTCGATTGGGACGTATTCACGCTCGACAATCGCATAAGATTGCGGCGCGACAGCATACTCACGAACTCGCGTCTTTTCCTTGCTCTTTGTAGTCGTCGAATAGCCGGCCTCGACTATGGTGGCGAACAGCATCGCACCCACGAGGGCGCAAGCGGTGATGAAACTTTTCATGGTGGTTTCCTTTCAGAAAACATCGGGGGAGAAAAAAGACAGCGCGCTCAACGCCACTAGGGCCAGAGCCGCCAAAATCGCTAACACGTTTTCCTTTCGTTCAATGGTCATGTGTCAATAGGACCGGATTTTACTCGCCGAGTTCGCAGTCCTCGCACTGGCTCGCCTCTTCGGTGGTTTCCGCGACGGTAGGCGACAACGATGCAGCATGCGCCTTGTCGTCTATTAACGCTTTACGCGAGGTATTACGTTTAATGGCCGCCGCCTTTCGCTGAGCTTCTAGCAATAGATCGCGAGCGTCGAGTGCTGCTTTACGATTGATCGCTTCGATCTTGCGAGCGATAATCGCGTCCTCGTAAGCTGATTTTTTAGCTAACTCGTCAGACTGGGCAGCCGATAAAGCTGCACCGTCATCGTCGTCAATGGACTCTGCGCCTACCGGCACGTCGGAGGTCTCGGCGGACAACGAGGCTCCGCACCCGTCGCAGATTCCGTCTCCGTTGGCGTCGACGTGTTGCGCTCTGACGGTCGTGGGCGGGGCTGCGACGATGGCTCCGGTACCGGGGTCGATGTAACCGGGTCGACCTCCAAACTCTTCTCGGGTGACAGGACCGGCTCCGGGACCGGGAACGCAGGGCTGGCCGGTGCGGTCGTCGAGTCCGTCTCCGTCGGCGTCGACGCATTGGGTGCGTGGCACGCTGGTGGGGATTTGGACTCGGGCGGCTTTGCGAGCGGCGCGTCGCTTGAACAACTGCGCGTCAGCATCGCCAGGAAAGATCAGCACCGCACCAAGGGCGGCGGCAAACAGCAGGTAGGCTTTTCTGTTAGTGAGCATGACTTCTCCTTGTGGTTAGCGGCGACGAAACACTCGACGCAGTAGGCCAACTCGTTTTGTGATCTGTGATCGTGAACCTGTTTTCATTGCACTTAGACTTGTACCTTTCGATATTTCAATGACGTAGTAGGTGCTTTGGCCGTTAGAGGCAGCGGCTGCGCCTGCCATACCACCAGCGGTCCATGTCGGCGCAATTCCAGGACCCCGAGATTTCGGAAAGTGGTAACAAGAATGAAAGTCTCTGCCATAGGGGTCTGAACCGCTCTGATAGCCAATCCCCTCCCACGTGCCGCCATACATCTGTCCGAAGTGGCATTGATTCTTTCTGGGATCGGTCCGCGCCATTTCCTGCGCCTTAGACTCAGCCAAGGCCGTTAGTTCAGAGCTATATGTGAACGGCGGGAGCCCATTATTAACACGTCTCAGATTAACAGCATTAAAATCGTGGATGTCCGCCCAGCACGGAGCGGCCAGCAGCACGAGAGCCAGCGATAGGATCGGGCGGGTCATGGCGTTCCCTTCGACGTTCTGCCGGTCACGAGGTCCAGAGCCGAGTCCGCGTGAGCTTGAATCGCTTGAGCGTACTCGGAAATCTCGGACACTTCTTTCTCAGTCATCGTGTCGCCACGGTTTATCACGGCGGCGAACACGGCCTTGCAGCGGTGGCAGTAGGTCTCGATATCGAGCACGTTTTCATTCGCGGCGGTGACTTGGCTTGGGTTCATGGCGACAGTTGATACTCCGCTTGCTTGCCTCCAATCAGCACTGTAATCGTCGGCGGTAGTTCGCAGTTGGGATCGGTCGGTGGCGTTACGGTCGTCAACCCTTCGTAGAACAGCCGATCGCAGTCGGGGAAGCCACGACCATAAGAGGGATCGCGGCCAGGCTCACCTAAATCGTTGGTGAAATTTTCGAGCTTGAGAAGTTCCTCATCGGTGTTAGTCGTAATCCGGCCAGTGTGCTTCAGCTCAGCAGACAAGCGGTTCAAGGCAATGCCGCAGATAAACGGGGTCGCCATGCTAGTGCCGCTAAATTCGGCATACCTTCCACCAGGGATTGATGAATAAACATTCACTCCCGATCCGACCGCATCGCAGAACTTTCCCTTGTTTGAGAAGTAGGCGAGCACCCGCGCGCGGTCGACAGCTCCAATTCCTACGCCGTGCTGCGCTGGGTATCCCACCTCGCTGGCTCCCTCGTTGCCAGTGGCGATAAATACCAGACAACCGCGCTGTTTGGCGAAGTACACCGCGTCGCGCGTCTCGGGATCGTCTATCGCGCCGCCCAGCGAAATGTTCATCACGTTTGGCGGCGGTTCTTGGCGAGCAGCCCATTTGATGCCCGCGGAGACTGCGCTGTTGGGTCCGCTGCCATTAGCCCTGAGCACCTTGGCGATAATCAAGTCGTCGCAGGCTGGCGCCATGCCGACGTTTAGTCCCGCGCCGATGCCAACTACATGGGAGCCGTGATCGTTGTCGTCGGACCAGTTTTCTGTACGGCGGCCGACAAAATTCTTTCCGACGATTTTCTTTCCCTTAAACTCAGGGTGATCGGCGTCAAGACCCGTATCGACAATCGCCCAGCGCGTTCCCTTCCCCGCACCGGTATGTTTCCAATGTCGGGGCATATCGAGATCGGCGACGTGCCACGGGAGCGCCTTGATCCGAACATCGCTGGGCGCTTCGCGGTAGACATAGGGCAACTGAACTATGCCATCCGGGTCGGCCATCGCGGTGAGCGGGGCGAGTGCGAGCAGTAGGCAAGCGAAGAATCTCATCATGCCACCTTTTTCTCAGGGCAAGCAACCGCCAGGGCCTTCGCCCAGACTTCCGGGTGCTCGTCGATCTCGTCGTGAGGTACGTTGAGCGTATGTTCGGTGAACTGCCGAACTCTCCCGGGATCGATGTCGTGACCGCAAGGCGTCGATCGCTTCTGACGCCAGGCGTAACACGCGCCGACGTTCGCTGGCAAGTCAATCTTCCAACGGCGCATCAGCGACGTGAGCGACGGCAGCCAAGCCAGCGGACGCCATACGGCGTCGATCAAAAGCAGCGTCTCTACCGGCACGTTCAGACCTTCCAGTTCGCGGGCGATCAACACAGCGGTCCAGCCGCCGTAACTAAATCCAATCAGCACTACTCTCGGCTGGTGACCGACTGGGCGACGATTGAAAATTCGTCTCGCAATGGCCTTCGGCGAATCCCTCCAACTCATTCTCGGCACGCGGGTAAACTCACAAGTGCATTGCCGAAACACTGCATCCTGAATCTCGTCGATACCGTGACGGCCCGGCTCGTCTTGACCAAGCCCGCCAACGCACACAATCCATCGCTCTACGGGAAGCATCGGTTCTCCTACGCGGCGCGGTTCATTTTCACCAATGCAAAGTGATTTCCGTCGGCGGCCTTGACCCCCACGACCGCGTAGCCGTCGTGCAACGGAACGACCTGCCACGACCCGACCGGCGGGTTCATCCCCTCGAATAATGCGAGAATTTTCTTGATAGCTTCAATGATCTCGTCGATATTCGTGATGAACCAAGTCATCCAGTCGTTGAACTTGTTGCCCGTGTCAGGCATCGGCTCAAGGGCCGTGCCCAACTCGTCGTCAATCTGCCACGATAGGATGTCGATGTTGTAGTCGCTGGCCAGGAATCGTCGCAGCAGCCCTCTCCGTTCCTTGATAACCGCTCTCTGCGCTTCTGCGCCGCGACGAGGCAGTTCCGCCTCGAACTGAGCAAGCTTCTGTTCGTACCTGCCGAGCGTGCCGCGCAGCAGTCTCAGGTCTGTCGGAACGCGATTGAGAAGAGCACCCCCGACGGCTGGCTCAGGCTCAGGCTCGGCTTGAGCTTGGGTCTCGCCATCAGGCCATCGATGTGACTGGTGGGCTAACTGCACTTCGGGAGCTGACGCCGGCGCGGTGTCCAGGAGCACGTAGCGTTTTACGACCGGGCGCGCTTCGACAGCGACAGCGCCTAACAATGCAACGGCGAGCAGGGCAAGCAAGATTTTCTTCATGGTATCTTTCCTTTCAGAACAAAATGTACGACCGCACCGCGTCGGCTAGTGCTGCTATCAGGTGTAAGGCGTTGATGGCTTTCATCGTGTTAAAACCCCGCCGCGCGTCTGGAGGCTGCCTCGTGGCTACGGTGCGAACCTATGGGCTGTGAGTAGCGACGCGCTGCGGGGGTGGCGGCAGGGGAAATCTGAATCACTTCTCCACTCGCGGTGTAGAGGCTCGTGGCGGACGGCGGCAACGCGCCGAAGTCGTGGCGATGACGGCAGCGGCGGTGCATCCCGCCTACTTTTTTCTGTCTGTTTTTCTGTCGGCGTTTTTTGTACATGGCGCAAAGCAAAGGCACGCAGCGCTCACCGCCGAAGCGGAAAGCAATGCGTGCCTTTGGGGCAGCCCTAGAGGGGACTCAAATTGTCAAAGTGCACTCAGATTACGCGCTGAGTGCGCCTCGTGACTTACCTCCGACGCCGTTAAGGAAACGCCTGTTGAGCGATAACGCTCCCGTTTCCGAGGGGCCGGTCAACCACATCTGAAGATGCTGTCCACTACGTAAGTCGGCAGTCTGTGTCACACCCGCCATTATTATCAAGTTCGGCCGGGAAAGTCAACCTCGATGTCGGCCCGCCAATCCCCCCTATTTTCAGCGTTACACTGTCACGGTCGTGGCACAGCACCTCCAGCCAGATATGGAAGCGCGGCACAGGGACTCGAGGGGCCACGCCCTTGCGATCGAAGCTCAATCGCACGCAGTCCGGCTGTGGCTGCTCTGTCGCTTCCATGCTGTCTGACTCCTATACCGAGCGGACTGGGCTACTCGTCAGGATGCACTTCGCACATTGCGGCAAAGCGAAAACCGGCTTCACGCAGTTCAGACTTGGCGCGCTCCAAATCTACTTCGTTGGCAAACCTCAACTGAACATCGCGGACATAACAAGCCATTCCGCAGCCAGCGCTAACTATCTTCGAGCCAGCCAATTCTTCAATCTCGTCGTCACGAAAGACAAATGAGTTTTCATCTTTCTGTAGGTCATAATAAACTGATAATTCGTATGTCATCACTTTCTCCATGTCTGTCGGTGTTTTGATGCTTCCATGCTGTCGGCTCTCCTAGTGCCGAGGGGCGGGGTTACTCGGCGTCTTCTTCCCAATCGTCATCCCAGTCGTCCTCGTAATCGCAGTCGTCGTAGTCGTTGTCGTAGTCGCTTTCATCGAAATCGTCGTCGTCATCTATCCAGTTGTCTTCCATCGTCTCTCACTTTCTCCGCGCTGGGGCGGGCATTATTCCGGTGGCTTACGGCGGGGCTCCTTGTCGCCCAATTCTTCCAGCGCCGCCGCGATCGCTTTTTTGAATGTGTCAGCCGTCTTGATGATTATGGGATAGCGATAGAGCCCATTGTGCGGGAAGATTCGGCACTCTCTGTCACCGATGCGAGAGCGACCGATCGACCAGCAATAACCACGTCGTTCGATTGCTACGAGTTCCGTCATGTCGATCATGGTGCTAACCGTCCCCCTCAGTGTGACGACCTAGGTTACTAATCAGGCTTGTGTTGATCGCGAGTAGTTTGGCGTTCAGGGCGGCCGTCTGTTCGCTCTCCAGCTTCGCCACTTGCTGCACCAGTACGGCGTTTTCTTCCATAAGGTCTTTCAGCACCCGGCGCAGGTCGGCGAACGTCACCGGGCGGTCCGGCCAGCCTGGCATCGGGAGGGAGTGATAGGTGCATGGGCGGGCTGGGTCCGCGCTATAGCAGCTACGACGATAAACATCAAATGGAGCGCCATCAATCGCGGCGAGAATTTCTTGGGCAGTTGGCTCAGTCATTGGTTTTCTTTCCGCAGACGATCTAATTCGTGGTCCATTATGACACCGTGCAAGTGTTCGTGTTCGGCTAGTAGTTCGGGCAGGTGAAGTTCCATCGCCGCGTCCCACCCAGCGAGAAAGTCATGGAACGGGCTGCCCTTGATGACGCGCCCAATAATACGTTCCACTACATGAATTGCCTCCACATGCTTATTGGCGGCGTCAGTACGACAGTCTGGTGGGAGCCGCTGGAGAAGCTTTTCGCGAAATCGTTTTTTCTGATCGTCGTTCATGGCAGTGGGCTCACGCATGGTCGGCCTCCTCTAACTCTCGCACGCGATTTGTGAGGTCAGCGATGACATCACAGCCTGGACCCTTGTAGGTCACTCCTTCAGGCGCGTAGTCAAACCAGATTTCTGTACCGCACGCAAAATAGACGCGGAGCCGGACGCCAGCACAGTAGAGAACGCCATATTCGTCAGCTCCGCAGCGCTGGCACTTTTCAAGGTTGATTGCGGTTTCTTCTGCCATGACTATTCACAACTCCTGCCGGTTCCCTGCGAACGTCTCCAGCAGCGCGGTCCGCTTTCGGCGAAGGGCAATCAACAGGCCCATCGCCCACGCCTTGCCTATGTAGTCATTTGCCAACTCAGCACAAAAAAACTCGTCCTCATATTGTGAAATCTCGATATCAAGTTCCGCCAGCCGCTGCATCGCCGCGGCTCGCTGCTCTGTGGTCATCTCACTCAACTCCCTTCGGAATCAAGACAGTAAACGTCCGGGCACAGGCCCAGCACTCGTCAACGTGCGTTCTCGACTTCACCGCCAGATTCACCTGCCCGCACTCGCAGCGCCAGTGCCACGACCGGTGGGCGCGCAAAGCTGGCGGCGGTTGTTTGCACTCTTCGGCATCTGGCTGTTTGGTTTTCATCGTGGCGGAAACTCCGGGGGCGACGTGCAGGGAATGAATCTGGCGACTTCCATGCAGCCGCGCGTGTAGCAATTCCGGCCGTCGCACTGCTGGACACATTCCTCGCCGTCGATTACTACAAGTGTCACCAAGGCAACGAAGGCTTTGCGCTTCGGCTTGTACTGCATCCACCAGTATTTGTGTTTTGCGGTGGGCCAGTCGTAAACTTTCATTTTGTGCCTCAAAACAGGTTGTCAGTTGCCCGCACGCCGCCGCCTTCCAAGACGACGAGTTGCTTGGCCTTGAGTCGCTGCAAGTACGCATCCCGCGTCGAGCGCTTGTAGCCTGTCTCTTCCGAGATCGATTCGCGATCCGCCACATCGGGATGCACGTCGATGAGAAAATCAAGGACAGCCCGCTCCCCCTCGGGAAGTTGCTGCCGCCAGTAATCTTGTAGCGCCTCGCCGGTCGGCAATGGTTCGTAGTCTGGGAGGGCGGCTACGCCCTCATCGGTGGCCACGCAAAGATTGCCGTCCGTGTTCACCAGCCCCTTTTCGCGGAGTCGTTGCAGGTAGGCGTCGCGAGTGGAGCGCTTGTAGCCGGCGAGCACGGTCAGTTGCTCGCGAGACAGCCCTTCGGGGAACTGAATTAGCGGGGCGAGCACCTTGCGTTCGCCGATTGGAAGATGTCCGCTGGCCGAATTTTCCACAGCGGCAGTTTTTCGTCCAAGACTCTCGACCTGTGTTTGTCGGGTTGAAACCGGGGCCTTGGACGAACTTCCAAGAGTTGCCGATTTTTGGGCCAACGCCGGCGGGGCGTTGACAGCCATCACCGCATCACTGTTGACGCTCGAAAGCTGGTTGATCTTTCGCAGCGCCGAGAGCCGCGCAATGAGACTAGCTTCCATTTTTTTTAGTTCACCTTGCCAGTGCTTGTCACGCGCGGATACCGCCTGGCTCACCGCCCGCTCAATCGCCTTGTCATCCGAGACTGCCGCCGGCTTGGCGTTCAACTGCCGCTTCAACTCGGCAATCTGCCGTTTGAGTTCCGCTGGGTCGTTCGCTTTCGCTTGCTCAACGACACTGGCCAATTTAGCGCTCACTTCCTTGAGGTCGACAGCCGCCCAGCCCTTGAGCTTGAGCGTCCCGCTGTTGGCTTGCGGTGCGAAAGAATCAAACGTGCGGAACATCGGGAACGTCAATCGCTTGGGCCCGAAGTGAATTTCCGGCGACCAGACCCACGCCTCGCCCCGCTTCATCCCGGCCAGCGTGTCGAGAACTTCCTTGCCCTTCCCGGGCTCGCCTGCGCCGTCGATCCAATCCTTGATGGCGTCTCGGTCCAGCTTGTGAATCACTCGCATGGCGACGAGAGTTTCAGCGCATGTGAGAAAATCCTTGTGCACCTTTTGCGGACGCTGCGAAGCCGACAGAAGTGTCAGCCCCTTGCCGCGGCCTTCGCTCGCCAGACGATTCGCCCAGTGGAGCATCTTGCCAGCGTCTGGGTCGAGAACCTTACCTTGCGGCGCGAAGTTGTGAACCTCGTCAATCACGATATAGCGATGGCCCCGCGTCGTGCGGAACAACGTCGACGCGAAGTCGATGAAGAATCTTGTCCGCTCGCCCACCATCCAGCCGCCCAGGTCAATGATCGCTGGGCGATTTCCGGTAGCGATGAGTTCCGCAACGGCCTTGCCGGAATGCGCATTGAGGGGAACATCGGCGCGCTCGCCGCCGAAGATCACGACCGGATAGCCGGCAGACTTCCCGGTGGCCGATGACTTGAGCCCAAACCAGTCGCCTTTTGGGTCGATGATGCAGACCGGCAACTTATCATCCAGAAGTCTCTCGACCATGAGGCGCAGCGCCGATGACTTACCCGAGCCGGTTTTACCGAGTACCGAGATATGCTGCTTGAAAATCGCTTGTGGTAGAAGTGGCTTCATGGTTCACCGATTAACCTGCGGTTGAAAGAACGGCACGCCCAGCGCGTCCTTCGGCGGATTGCCATTAGGCACCGGCGTGTCACCTTTGTCAGCCGACTTCAACTTCGCATCTTGCGCCGTGATTTTGTCGATGATGGCCTCGATGCAAAACAGGTTCATCGAAAGCCTGGCCCCCGGATCGCGGACACGCGAATTGAATTCGATCACCGCTGCCTTAGTGCGCTCATGCAGGCTCTTCGGCATCCGCACGGTTATGACTCGAATGACTTCTAGTTCGTTGCTGTTATTCGTTTCCATTCTGAGAATCTCCCTTGGGTTTGTCGCGGTCGATCAATTCGCTCCGCAAAATTTTCACATACGGCGGCGCATCAATGCCCAAACACACTGCGGGCGGATCGCAGCCTTTCAACCTCGTGACCATGATGCGAATGTCGTCGCCAATCAAAATCGACTCGTTCAACTTTCTGGAAATTATCAACACTGCGAATCCTTTCTTGAAAATCCATGACCAGCGACCCCGTCCGTGAGACCGCCGGTCGATTTTGCTTTACCTCGCGTGTAAACGATTCCTCAGAGGTCCGTCCCCGTTTCGTTTACCAGTTGGGTAAAGACTTTTAGCCGCCAACGTCCTGGTCAGCGGGTTTTCAGTTACCTAGCCGAACGCCTCCCAAGCCGGTCGCGCTTCTTGTCCCTGGCCCAGTCCTCACGTTCGAGGCGAGCCGCTGCGTTGAAATCGCTGTAGTCCGAACCCTCATCCGGATCATTATCAAAATACGCGCCGCACGCTTCGCATCGGTACTGGCCGCCGCCAATCGACTTCACCCGATTCACGCGACCGCATCCCGGACATTTTGGTTTCGTGGTTGAACTCATGTCTTTTCTCCTCAAGTCGTGTCGCGACTGGCGGTCAAACCGCAGCAATCAGCCCTTCTGATTGACCTTCACGACTTTGACGCTCTCGACGCCCGGCTCGATGTAGTATTTTTTGCCGGACACGATGTAGCAATCCAGTTCGTGCTCATGCAGCGCCGCGGCAATCTCTTGCAGCCGGGAATCCATCGCATCCTTGAGCGACTTTCGTTTCTCCCGGTCGGCTTGATCGGCATTGCACAATTGATCGAGCGCGGGGATCCGCTCGTCGACGTCCTCCATGCCTTCGAGCGCATTTTGTCTTGGATTCCAAACGTCGAGTCCGTTCGCCGCCGTGGCAGTCTTGGCCGCTCCCGCTCGTTTACGTGATCTAGTTTGGGTCGCCATCGGTAATCTCCTTGGTTGGGTTGAAAAGTTCAAAACATGCTTGGTTGTGGCGTAGGCGCCACCGTTGGCGCTGGCCTCTTTTTCTTGGGGCTCTTGATCCCCAGCACTGTGTCGGCCGCTTCGCGTTGCGCCGCGATCTCAGGCTCCGCCAATCCTTCGGCCACCAGGCCGAGACGGTACAGACCGTAGGCGTCGTACTCGTCGTTCGAGCTCAATAAGACGCCGTAGCGTTTCGTGAGATGCGCCGCGATCATGTCCTTCGTGCCTTTGCCAACGCCGGTGCAAAACTTTTTTAGCGTCGACGGCGCGACCTCGAAAATTCGCGGCGTGAGTTCGACGAGGTGCCAGCGAAGAATGCCGCCGTACTCTGCGATCCCGGAGACGGCGTTGCCCATGCTGGCGAAGCTATAGCCCTCGATGTAGACAGCGGCGATCGGACCGTCGCCAATCCAGTCCATGATCCGTGCCACCAAGTCGTCGTAGCGCGCGATGCGCCCGACCACGTTTTTGCCGCATGGCAGCGACGAGAAAACGGACAGGCTGTAACTGTCCGTGTCGGCGCCGCCCTGAATGACGGCCGTGCTGGTCAGCGACGCATCGATGGCCAGGATGTTTTTTGCGACGTCGGTCATTTCGTTTACTCCAGTACGTAGCGATGACACAGCAGCAGCTTGCCGCCCACGTCCTCGAATCGTTTTTTGCACTCCTCGTAATCTCGCCGGCTCCCCGCCAACTCGACGCATCGGATCATGCGCGACGTGCGCGGCACCGGCTGTTCGTACACGATGCGGATGATCTCCTTCGGGGCCCGCTCGCGACTCAGGCCAAACTCGAAGGCGATCTCGGATCGTGACGTGGTCTCGGTCATGCACCAGAACCTTCCAAGTAAATTGCGACTTTTGACTTCACTCGAGCCGTGCGTCGAAATGCGCCATCGCTTGGCTGCGCAATGAGCCAGTGCAAATAATCGCGCGGGACGTCGTCGAGCGGCTTCCCTCTGTGCTTGCCAAATGGCAGTGTGTACGTTCCGCTAACTCGGCCTTCCGAATTACGAGCCTCAGCCACAGCGTCGATCCCGCGGCGCTCCAGTGGGATGTCGCGAACATCAGCCGGCTTGCAATCCACCAACTCCAGAAATTCCAACGTGGCAGTGTCGAATCGTTCAGTCATCGTCGTCTCCCGGCGGTGCTGACGGACTATTTTTTTCGGCCTTGGCGGCGAGGTGAGTGATTAGAGGCAGGCGCACGAGTCGGCTCAGCCCTTGCCGGCGGTAGAGGCCGATTAGGAATTTCGGATTTGTCGGCGCCGCTTCGCGGATCATGGCGACCACGCCCGGCTCGTCCAGTACGTCGAGTTGGTCGCCAAATCGCGATTCGAGCTCGGCATAGCGACGGTCAGCGGTCTCGCGTTCCGCTTCGAGCTCTCGGAATTTCGCGGCCTTCTCCGCGGCTGCCTCAGCCTCGCGTTGTAACCGCTGGTCGTTGGCCGTCTGGTCCGCCTTCGCCGAGTGTGGCCACCCCTTGGTCGGATCGTGCCCCGGGCGGAACTGGACCAGGTGGTTGAACAGAACGCCCACGTCCCAGTCGGGCTTGTGGGCCTGCCAATAGGCGATCACCGCTTGGGCGTCCTCGATCGATACGCCGAATGTCTGGAGGCTGGTGATAGCATCTTTGACTCTTCCGACCCCCTCCCCTTCCAAAGAAACCACCACCACCTCCCATCCGGTGGAATCGGTTTGGTTCGGTTTAGGCTCGCAGTTTGAAGGAGGGGTAGGGGTGGTTGTTTCTTCTGTTCTCTTCTCTTCTGTAGGTAGGCGCGGCCGTAGTCGCTTTGTAGACGCCTCTATAGACGCCTCTGTAGACGCCGATGTAGACACTTGCGTTGACGATTGTCGCCACCGTCTTTGGCGTGAAGTCTTTTGTAGTCTTGACTTTGCGCCTCTTGTGATCCAGTGGTCCGCGCGTGGGAAGAAAAGAGTTCCATTCTCGACGACTAGCCATCCTGCCGTGACGACAGCATCCCAGAATTTTTGATCCTCTCCGAACAGTTCACTAAGTGTAGACACGTCACCGTCTACACGACCGTCTACGCTTTGCTCACCAGCCCATTGCCAGAACTCGACCAGTGCACCTAGCACATGTCGCCTAGATAACCCAGTTAAGTGTGCAATTTTTAGCACCTCCGGCTTGCGCGGTGTGGCCTGTTCGATGGGTGTCCAATCACCTGCCATTAGGGTTCCTCCCCCCGGTTCTCTTCCAGCATTGCCGACAATCGCTCGGCGAGCACTTTGTGCCGGTCTCGGATGACCTCCAGCTCGCGTGTAATGCACCTGGACTCCGGCAACTCAGTCAGCAGCTTCACAGCCTCCCCGACGTCGCCGAGGTTCCATTCGTCGGCAATCTGGATGCCAGACGCTTTCTCGAACGTGCTTACCGACTGTTTCAGTTCTTCAAACCTATGGTGGCGATCCGACCTGTGCCTCTCATTCAACTCGTCAATGGCCTTGGAAATCTGCGACGTGACTTGTCTACGAGGAACCGTGCTATCAGCGACATTTCGCATGATCGACGCCACCAGCGGCATGTCCGGGGCGACCGGCTGCAACTTAGGCGCAGCCTTGGTGGTCCGACAGGTCTTGCCGCACTCGATCAGCCCCCACGTCTCCGGAACCTCGCCCGGGAGCACCAAGCCAGTTGGCACGGCCAGATACCAATACTTACAATACTGCTGGATTTCCGCCGACTTGTCTGGCAGAGCCAACTCTTTCAACCAGTCGCCACGGGAGACTTTGATCTCGATACCGGCCAAGTACAGCCCTCGGGACGGCCAGCACGAAATGGCGAGAGCGTCTGCATAACGAGTCACTCGTCGATCGTACCCGGTCCCGTTGCGGACCTGATTCAACAGCGCATAGGCGGGTGCGGGAAACGCCCTTTCGAGCAGCGCATAGATGTCGCCTGCAGACCACTTTTTCAGCTTTTTCGATGCTGTCGCCACTATTGCCCGCTCCCTCTACTGCTGACCCCTGGTTTCGTCCTGAGCGAGGACCGACGCGGCGTAGGAATCCCACTCACCATAACACGCAACGCGATGTCGGTAGCCGAGGTAGTCAAGTCCGGCGCGGACGCCTTCATCGAGCCAGCCGACGCCTGAACAGAATGACGCTGTAGTGATAATGGGACTATCCACATCAATCGACCCTCCCGTACTCGGCCAGCGAGGCGCCGAAGCTGTCGTGAACGATGGGGACAGTCATCGGCTCCGTGTAACCTTCCGGCAGGTATTCGAGCCCAGCCCGCGAGCGTCGATCGCTGTACGACCAGCGGAGTTGAATGAGCCGACAGAGGTCCGCGATTTCCTCGGGCGACGGCGCGTAGCAGAAATCACGGTATTCGACGAGTCGTGTCTGCGTGGTGCCTTCGAGGCGGACCACGACCCGATAGGTCAACAGTCGGGTGATCCTGGCGAACTCTCCTGCCTCGACTGTCCGACAGCCGCGCACGAAGATTTGCACGCGGTCTCCGACGCGCAACTGGTGGTCCGTGAGGTCGATATCATCCGTGACTTGTCGGATCATCCTTAACTACTCCTGAGATCAATGATTCCAGTGCCATCCGGCCAGCGCGGCCTTGCGCCAGTACAATTTGGGGCCGCGCCGACCGGTGGATTTTGATTACAAGTTGCCATAAACCGCGTTGATCTCCCTTACTGGTATTTCGCAAAGTCTGCGGGCCGGAATTGCACCGGCTATCCCCAAGTTGCCTACGAGTCCAAATTCAGAGTGACGCCGGAATCAAACCGGCCCGCATTCGATATACGCTGTGCAAGCACTTTTTACGTTCTCTTGGCGCACGTCACCGTGCGCTGCGCTCCAACCTCTATCTGGGGTTAATAGGTATCAGTGTCATTGTTGTCCCGTGGTAAAACGAAAAAGTAGGACTGTGTCATCAGGTCATAAAATGCGGGCCCGGCTCATCACCGGGCTGCGCCCAAGCCCGATTTCCCTGGACGCGAGGCTTAACGGATTCGATTCGGGAGTCCTCCGTCAAAGTCTCGTCGGTTTTCCGACTACCGCAAAAACTCAGTAAACTTCCGCCCGCAGCGGACCGTCCGATGCCTCGGCAGAGAGGATCACTACTCCGGTTTCATGCGCGAACGCAACAATCTCCTGCGTGTTGGTGGGATCAAGCGATTCCCAATCCTCTTGATCGACCACGACCACGCCGCCAGCGCCGACGCGAGAAGCCACCAGCCTGACCCCCAGCTTTACACGCTCACCGTGCGACAACTCGCCGATCGGCTCGGCGCCGCGATCGGTTTTTACACGCAGCAGACCCTTTTCGACGAACAGGCCGATGTCCAAACCGCCCACGGCATCGGACAGCACGCTGTCGATGCCCAGCGCCGCGCTGCGGAAGAGGTCGGCGATCTCATCGGCCGCCTTGCCTTGCTGGCGTTCCGTGTCCGCGAGCGCCTTCGCCTTGTCGTATTCGCGGGCTTTCACGCCGAGTTCCAAGGCGGACCGGGCAGATTCCACAGTTGCATTGGCGGCGGCGATGGAAGCCTCGGAAACCGCCACAGGCGGATTAGCGGACAAAATCGCTTCAAACGAGTCGCGCATTGAGGCGTTTCTCTGCGCGGCCATGAGTGCCTGATCGGCCAATTGCTCTTGGTGCGTCGCCACGTTGTATCGCTCAGTGGCCGAGGCCACCTTGCGCTTGGCCTCTTCCAACTCGGCATTCGCCGCTTCGCGGACCCTCGTCGCCGCGACAAGATTGCCTTCGGCCGAAACGAGGTCAACCATTGGTTCTGGCAAATTATCCAGCTTGGCCTTGGCATCGGCTCGGATCCTCAGCGTGGCGGAGTAATCTTTCACCTGCTGATCGAGCCGAGACTTTTCCGAGATCGACGCCTCCAACTCCGATTGCAGCGTGGCCGAGTCCCGCTCTTGCTCTGGCCCAAACTCGGTGGCGTTGGCCATGAGGCCGGTCGCCTTTTGATGGTGGGCCACGGCTCGGGCCGCATTGTCTCTAGCCCCCTGCTCGAGTTTTCTTTTGACGCGGCCAGCGTACTCGACCAGATCCTCGCTGGGTTCCACGGCCAGCGACTCGAAAACCGGCGTGGGAATCAGCCGCGGCGTGAATAATGCTGCGTCGCCCGTGACGTCCAGAATCACCAGCAGGCTCTTGATCCGCTTGGCGTCCGCACTGGCCGGATCGTCGATGCCAGGATCAATGAATGCCGCCAGGTCGAGCTTGCCCTCAATGCTCTGAACATCCAGGTGCCCGCTCTTCGTGATCCTGGGTCCGATGTTAATGCGGGCCCCCCAGCCCTCGGCTGTCCCCTTGTCGGCCCCGTCATGGACCGTGGGCCGCTCGTCGCCGCCCAGCAGTCGTTTCACCGTGTCGAGCCCGTGCGATTTGCCAGTACCATTCGCCCCGCGTAGCAAAATGAGTCCGCCGCCCTCGGGAGTCTGAAACTCGATCGACTCGACCGCGCCGGAATTTTCAATCGTTACCGTCGCCATGATTCACTCGCTTTCTGAAACTGATTGGTTTGTCACCGTGCCATTTACATCACGACATCGCCGCTACTTCGTTTTTCCCCACTCGGCCAGCTTGACCGCGTGCCTGGCTATATCGAGCCGGTCCGGCGCCACCGCTTCATCCGCCTGCATCTCGCCGAGCACGACTTTCTTGTCGGCGACTGTGTGCGCGGCGGCAATCTCAGCTTCGTAGTCGCGAGTGGTGCTAGGCTCTGCCGCCGCTTCGGCCGACGGCCACACCACGCCCAGAGCGTCGAGCCGCTTGGCGGCCGCGTCCTGGATCATGTCGACCAGTTCGGTCGGCAGTTTCGTGCCCGGCGAGCACCACATAGTCAGCAGCGCTTCAATGCCCGCCTCGTCGGCCACGGCCATCTTGTCCAGGACTCCTTGCAGCCAATCGGGCAACTCATCGGCCGGCTTCTGCGGCGCAGTGCTGGCCTGGCCTTCCGGCTGCCGAGGCGGGTGGACCGGCGCCTGCGCACCGCCAGTAGGATTGGTGAAGTTCGCGCCGCTGGCCTGCTGTCCCGTGGGGGCGTTGTCGTTGGCTGGCTCCGCCGGCTTTTCAGAGATCGAGGCGATCAATTCCTCGCGTGTCATTTCCTCGTTTTTCAGCGCGGTCAACAGCCTCCGCAACTGGACCCGTTCCTCTTGTTTCCAGCCCATCGACGCAGGTCGACCGATGATCTTTTCCAGGTCCGCCAGTGTGATTCGATACTCGGCAAAAGCCGGCACGATCTGCTGCTCGACCACCTCTGGAGTGACCAACTCCAGCATCTTCTTTTCACAGGCGTCGCGGTACATCGCCTTCACGATCGAGGGGATCGAGTCGAGAATCACGTCGCGGCGGAGCTTCGACTTCTCGGCCTTCACGACGACGTTCAAAAACCGATCTTCTGGAACCTTTTGCATCCCGCCGCCCCTCGCCTTGTAATACTGGCTCACCAGCCGATCGTCGGAAGTCATGTTGCCGGCGGCGTAGTCGACGAGCGTTCCCGTGATCCGGACCGTGCCGTCGGGAAGCCGTTCGGTAGTCGTGGCCAATCGGGTGTAGCCGTAAATGGAACGGATCGACTCGGCCGCGCGGATCGACAGCCCTTCGGCAAACTTTGTGACTTTCTGAGAACCGTCGTTTCGCCCATCCCGCTTGCCGCAATTTGGGCAAACCGTGTCGTTCGTCACGGATGACTCTTCGTAGGCGATGCCGCACGACGCGCACTTTATTCGAGTGACGCTACCCACGGGTCGGCTATAAATCGCCTCGTCTGCGGCAGCGGGATAGGCGTCAATCAGCGATTGGAGTTGCCCGACGATCTTGGCCGCGTCACGCGGGACAATGCGCGCCGCAGCCATGATCGATTCGTTCTCCATCTTGAGAAGCATCATATTTGGCGGCAACTGAGCCGCGACGGCCAAGTCGCTCGCCGTATCGTTGATTGAATCCGAACCGTTGGCGTGTTGTGAGCCGCGTACTGTCGCGCCTTGCTGATAACCTGTACTCATCTTCGTCGTCCTCCGGCGTAAGGGCATGTGGAATGAAACCCACACCACTTCGCGCTGCAGAGCCAGTGCGAGGGGTCGGCTGGTAAAAAAGCGCCGGCGTCGATAACTCGATTGGCGGCGTTGATTCGAGCGGCTAGGACGTCGAAATCTTTGGCGTCACGATGCGAAACTAGCGTCTGCCGACTGACTCCGGTCGACGTGGTGACCAGCACTTCCAGGCCGACGTCGCTGGCCGGAAGCCCAGTGAGAACTTGGTGACCGGCCGCATAGCCGGTCAGTTGGATCGACGAGTCGGCTTCGGCCTGAGTCTTGGACTTTGCGGCCGTCTTGAAGTCCCTCACCCGCTGCTGGTCGTCGATGAGGTCGATGACGCCGAGATAGTCGCGGGGCCCCGGCAGTTCCACCCGGAAGGTCTCTTCGACCTTGACCGGCTGATAGTCCGGCGCCACGCGAGTGCCGTAGAATTCGGCGATGCGGACAGTTTCGTCTTTCGCCTGGCCGAGTACCTTGTGCGGGCCGATCGACATTTCCTCGGGGTTGAGCCAAATGCCCTCGGTGTCGAGTTGCGTGTTGAACGCTTCCGCCGCGATGTCGCGCAGGTCAGCGAGTGGAAGGTCTACGCCGCTCTGGATTTTCTGCTTGCCGTTTTTGGCGGCGGCATGGTGAACGCCGAGGCCACGCGCCGCGGCTATTCCAGGCGGAATGATCCGCCCGTCGATGTAGCGATTCGAGTAGAGAATCCCGCAATACGCGAGCGTTCTCATTTGCGAGTCGCTGATATGCGGCTTGTTGGTGGTCTCAGGGCTCATGTTCGTTCTCAAACTCCGCCGCCGGCAGGTGCTAACGACTTGCATCCGGCCCGGTGAACGCGGACAGGTGCCTGCCGGCAGCGGTGTGGTCACTTCCCAATGACAGTTCCAATCGCCCAAATTAACGCCAATAATGTGAGTCCCCCGACAATGCAAAACAGACCTTGGCCCCAGTGCAGTTTCGGAGCGCAGGCTTTCGCTGCCGCCAAACAGGACGGGTGATAAACGCCACCTGGCGACTTACCGCCGCATCGCGGACATTGATCTCGACCTGGCATGTAGTACATCGTTCACTTCTCCAGCACTCTCAGCGCCAACACGGTAATCGCCACCAGTCCGGCCACGGCGAGACAAATCAGCGCCGCCCAGACGGAGTCCAAAAACGCCGCGGGGCTCGGCTCTGGCTCGCTCTCCAGCAGATCGTCGTCCGGCTCGGGAGTCGGCGTGGACGTGGTTTCCCACGGCCCAGGGTAATCGCGATAACTGCGTGAGTAGGGGTCGCTCATGGCTGGGCCTCCCGTGCGCGGAGCATCGCGTCGGCCATTTCGTAGCAGTTCGTAGCAAGTGACGGCTTGAAGTCAGCACCATACTTGGAGGCGACTTTATCAAGTTCACTTATCCACAGTTTGCAACTCAAAAAGCCGATCAGCGCCTGCCCAGCGAAGTAGTCGCGCATGGTCAAGCCGCCACACTCATTCATGCGGGCGATCGTTTCCGGGTCGTTAGACCAACCGTGCTGCGGGAACGCCGCCGGATTGTTCGGTTTCGTGGCCTGCTGCGCAGCAACGGACATGGGTAAACCCCGTATTATTTGCCTCGGGCTGCCGGCCAGATGCGTCCGAACGCTTTGGCGAGAAGCCGAATTATTCAGTCAGTGCCGGGGGCGGGACTTGAACCCGCAACCTTGACGTTATGAGCGTCACGAGCTGCCAATTGCTCCACCCCGGGGTGGTATTACAATCAATCGCAAAATCTCAGGGAAAAAAAGAGCCGCAGTCAGGCGACTCGCTCACGATATTACAAACGATTTAAGAATACAAGCCCAAAAAAGGCTTTCTCGAAAGATTTCCGAAAAAGCCCGTCAGCTCCCCCGTGGTCGACCGCCGCCGTTTGGCTGCTCCATGAATTTCTCGGCTTCACGTCGCTCGATTTCCCAAAGAACGCCGCGAAACTTGATGCCCTTCATCTCGCCGGATCGCAGCAATTGACACACCCGGCCATGCGTCATGCCGGTTAGTTCCGCCACTTCAACGACGGATAGTTTGTCCGTGGGCTTGGAGTCCGCTAGCTTCACTTCGATTACTTTACCTCTTGTAGCCAAAGGTTGACCACCTTATATTACAACCGATTTGATTAGTGTCAATATCTAAATTCACCGGCGATCCGATGTTCCAGCGGACGGCGTAGATTGTCATTGACTCGGAAAGCGTTCCCGGGCCTCGCGACCGCGGGCCTCTCCCATAGTTCAGGAGATTCCTTTAATGAACAGTTCAAATACAAATGAGAATTGCGGTGAATTGGTCGGCGACTTCGACGAATTCATGGCCCTTCTCGCAAGGCTAAAAAAGACGCTGCCGACACTATCTCCAGAACTCAAGGATCGACTTCGCCGAATCCTTGATCTTCCGGGTGAAGCCGGCACCCTTGAAACTGAAACCACAGGACGGACAGTCAAAGTCACGCTGCGCCCTTCGCACAGTCTGCTTGAAATTGCGGCCGCAGCCGGGGCACTTGACGTCTAGCTTCGTATTCTGGTCGATCACTCCCATTGTTCACCTCCTAATTCACGGAAAACCCTGGAGCGGGCGTAAACGATTCTCGGCAGGACCAGGAACCGAGTCGGGGCCTCGCGGCTGACCGCCACTCCAGGGGGGAACTGTGGGGACGGGGCCAAGAGGCCCCTTTTCTTGACTTCTGCCAATCCACCTGCGTACTGTGGAACAAAGCTCCCGGGGCTGGACTTGAACCAGCAACCGATCGGTTAACAGCCGATTGCTCTACCATTGAGCTACCCGGGATCCCGCGTTTTCCCTTCCAGCGCTACAAAGCCGCTTGCGTTTAGTCGCGCTGGAAAGTGGCGAAAATGTTTTGCCCCGGACCCCCGCGCGAACTATATTGGAGCCTTCACACCTAACGGCTGCCGGATTGGCGGCATGGACAGCTATGGATTGCGCGGAGCACACGCGCCATGATTGCCGTCGCCGATTCTTTCGTCGCCCATGCCGAGCGTTATCTGCTGGCTAATCCCTGCTGTCGAAAGCACCAGGAAAACATCCGGGGAAGAATCGCCAGGTTCGTGGCGTGGTTTCCCGGCTCCCCGAAATCGCTGGCGCCGGAAGACCTGAATGGCTTTCTGGCTTCCCTGGAGCGCGACGGCCTCAGCGCTCACACGATCAACGGCTACCGCGCTACGATCATGGCGGTGTGGAGATTCGTGCTGGGAGAAAGAATACGCTGGAAGATTCGCCGCGTGCGCCCGCCGCAACGAGAAGTGAAAGCGTGGAGCGTCGGGCAAGTCAAGCAACTGTTGAGCGTTGCCGTGACCTTACGGGGCCGGTTGCCCAACGGCGTTCAGCGCAGGCTGTTTTTCCTGACGGCAATTCACGCCGGGTTCTCGACGGGGCAGCGCTACGGTGATCTGGCCCGGCTGCCGGTGGCTGCGATTCGAGCCGACCGGACCGCGACGTTCGTACAATCAAAGACGGGCCGGCGCGTTACCGTGAGATTCTCTGAGAAAGCGGTTCGCTGCATCCGAGCTCACGGGCAGGCGACGGTGCTTCCCAATCCGCACACTCAGCAGTGGTTTTGCGTTTCGTTCGCGGACCTTGTGGAGAGGGCGGGGATCAAGCGCGGAAGCTTCCGGTGGTTGCGGAGAAGCGCCGGCTCGTATGTCGAGAGGGCGACTGGCCGCGGGCCGGAACTGCTGGGGAACACCCGCGCCGTATTCGAGGCCAGTTATCAGGCGGAGTCAATTACCAGGAAACCGCCGCCGGAGCCGCCGCGGCTGTAGCCCAGAATCACCACGGGCGTTCCTCTGCTCGCAAGACTGGCGGGGTGGCACAATCCACGGATCGACGCAGAGCATCATTGTCAGGCGTGATCTTTTTCAGCCGCATCTTCGCCGCACACTGCGGGCAGGCCCAGCGCCCGTATGTGAGGCGAATCCAGCCGTCCGCGAGAGCCTGTTCCTCCGCTTCCTGTCGAGTTTGCCATTCCGCGTTGACTTCGCCTTCGTAGCAGCTATCACAGTCACACCATCGCACGTATTCGATTCGTCGATTGATTCCCATTATTTCCTCCTATCAGCCCCACCGCATCACCACGGGTCGTCCACTTCACGGTACTGAAGTATCGCCGAGCCGTTCGGCGTCCGCCCCAAGAGTATCGCGTCTAATTCCGCCCCGCGAACGGACACCACGAATCCACCCCTGGCGGAGCGTTGAAGAACGATAGTTTTGGAGGGGCGGAACTGGCTTAGCTGACAGGAGAAAATCAACGTCAATTTACTGGCAAGTGTCAATATCTGTCAATTGTTCTCCGAAATTGACAGTTGCCTCAGTAGGGCACGGGCCGTGGGCTGTAGCCCTCAACGTGCTGCACTGTGTCCCACCCAGAAGCACTGTTCATATTATTGTTGTCAAGTGAGGCCCTGGAGAACTGTTGCTGCGCAGCAGCGTACTTCCATCTATACCTAAATCTAAAATCATCATCATTCAAAAGGTCCTGACTCTTCGGTTGATACCAACTCCTACCACATTTCGACGGATCGAACGCACCTGTGCCAACGAACAAGCCAGCGTCTCGATTTGACTGTGTGAGGTCCACTGTCCCTAATGGGTAATAGTCCTCCGGAAGTTCAGCATCCCTCTGCATTGCACCATGCGTTCGCCACGGCCAACGAATCTTACCGGTCGCCAGATCAATAGACCATTCGTAAGCGACTGTCTGAAAATACTCAGAGTCGGCAACAATCCAAGATGGGTCCTGATTCTCGATTGAGTCATAAGGAAGCACGACTGAGGCAAACGACGCTGGCTCCAATGCAGTCAGGTCCGCGTTACTTGGATTGTCACCGAGATTCTCTCGCTCTGCATCAGTAAGGTATCTACCCCAAAAAAGTGCGGGTACGTTCTTCAAGAATAGAGTATGCTCGTTGCAACTTATGCTGATTGGCGACCTGTTGCGGCTCCAGGCGCGTGCTTCATCAAGTCCTCCAAAAGAGCCCTGCCAGTCTGTGTCTATGTAGTCGCCTTCCGCAGTTTGTATGCCAATTACCTCGTCACCGTCGATCTGCGGCATCGCCAAACGAAATGTAAGTGTCCAATGTCCCGGATAGACTAGCTTGAAGTACCTATTTTCTCGCTCCGTAGCACCTTCATTTAACGGCGGGTTAGCAGCAGGCCACGGCTGGAGCATGAGGTAGATGGGATCACCCCAAGGTGTCAGGCAGCAGGCAATGGGCACGTAGCCCGTTTCCAGGATATCGAATCGCTCAATCACCCAAGAGGCGTCAGCGTTCTCCGGGTCATCCGGCCCAAACGCCTCGTCGTAGGCGACGTACTCGCCGAGCACCTGGTTTTTCTTCCAGCGGCGAATCCAGAGCCCGGCCCTGGTGGGATTGGGCATGATGTCCTCGTAGCCCTGTAGTATTCCCATATCCATCGAAAAATCGACGATCGGCGCGCTGTTGGTAACGTGATAATCATCCCACTGTCTCCTAACGACAAATGTAGGATCATTCGATGGTGGCGGATAAACAAGCGGAGTCTGGACATGAAAGACATCATTTTTTGGCAGCATCCCTTCCGTCCAGAGAACACACTCGACAGGTCCTCTGCACTCGTTCTCGATAAGCCGATCATAGCCTCGGCACTCCATCGTGTACGATGCGCCAAAAGTTCCGAATGCACGATCATACACTTTCTCGTTGCGCGGTGTAGCCAAAGGATCAGGAATCAGCAAATGCAACTCGAAGGCAACTGTGCCCTCCAACGGTGCGATACCGGTTAGCGGCGTGAGTTCATCGACGGCAATGACTGCGAAACCATACTCCGGGCGCGGATCGATCCGAAACTCTTGCTGAAACGTACCTGGATTGTCCGCCGCGTACTGATCGTCTTGGAGCCAGGTAAATCGTCCACAACACAGCGACTTTTGATTCGGCGTGCGACCTACCATCCAGGGCGTATCGCGCGGCGCGGGCAGGATCGGGTAATGGCTGGTGAGTTCGTCGGTGAGCCAACCGGCAGGGTCTACCGTGCCCTCAATACCCAGCGTCTCGTCTGGGTATTCGTGAGGATAGATCATGTGAGCTATCTGAATCAGCCCTTCCATATAGTGCGGCTCGCCGCGATCCCCACCGCTGCTCGCAGTGCCGGTCCGATCGCTGTCGTAGGGCACAACCTCGTAGGCGATGATCCTGCGCTGCACCCAAGCCATCCCCTCAATGTGAACAGGCCCTTGTACCTGATGTGCGCCAGTGAACGTCGAATACGTTTCAGGATCAAGAAAGAAAAGCGAATCATTTCCTACGCCGTACATGGAACCATTGACATTCGGCAGAGCGACCGCGTCGTAACCTTTGAAACCATGATGCCAGCAAGTATCGAGCGTCAGTATTCCAGCATTCTCATAAATAGCGTCAAAAATCTTTCCAGTGTAAGCCGTAGCTGTCCCATACGCCTCGTAGCTGCTTGTCGTGACGAGAGGCTCAGCGTCTTCAGTCTGATAAATATCACCGACCAGAACCCGCTCGCCTTTGTTCTGCTTTGCGTAAATCTGTCCTCGATCAGTGAACGTTCCATATTGTTCGTTATAACCTTCCACCTGATCGAAAAACCAAGGATCAACAGCAACCACCGCAGCCGTCATCATCCACAACTTCGTACCACGCTGTCTTGTCAAGAATGGCTTACCAGCCGTGCCCACATAAGCGGCGTATTTGTTAGAGTGAACGAAAACCGTCGTATCTTGCGCCGGCAGAATGGCCCCACCTTGGCTCTCTGCGCCACCCATAGTTATTACCCGCTCATCGTTTTCCTCGTCCAAGTCTATTATTGTTACCTTCATTCTCCACCGAAAGCTGTCACTACCCCAACTGAGAGTAACGTAGTCACCTACGTCTGGAGAAGTAATAAGAATGTTGGGCAATCGCACAACCCCAACCACGTCGCTCGTGCGAACTGACAAAACACCCTGTGTCCCGGCCGCACCTTCCCAGAGAAAACTCGTTGGTGGGTAGAATCTCGCCAGCGCACCACGCAGAAACTCCTTGTCCGCACGCACTACGTGCTCCGCGCGCTGCATGATAACGGCTTGGCTAGTACCACCCGGAGCGTTGAGAGGCGGATCACCGTCCTTATCCACTGGCGGGAAATCACCAACTAGGTCACCAGCGATCAACCCTTGCGAGACGGTGACGCAGCCGAAATAGTAGTTGCCAGGATGCTCAGCGCCGCCATAACTTAAATCAGAAAAGTCACCGGGCATCGCTTCGGGAGCTGGCGATATATGAAGCGTCTGCCGAACGTTCGGGTACTGGTAGCTGCACCCCACCACACACCAGAGCGTGCCCACGTCGCCGCAGTAGGGCGCGCCTGCGTCGTACACGCGGGGGTTGAAGTCGCTCTGATTGTCGGGGGCGGCGGCTGCCATGAAAAATCCTACGGTGGCGGTGGCTCGGGCGGCCAGGGCGTCGGCCGGTATGAATGCGGCGAGGCAGACATGACAACGCCGTTGATTGCGATGACCGCTTGGTTCGGAATCAGGCAGCCGGGGAGCGGTACTTCCCAGATCGCTTTCTCATAGTTCGACTCGACGCGGACCTTAATCGTCACCGCCGTACTATTGGCGGGCAGCACGTCGCCCGTCCCTCCGCTGAATGGGATCGACGCCCCGGATACCGTACCGGCCACAGCTTTGTAACGCAGACCGCCTGCCCAAATGACATCCAGCGTGTTGCCCGTGGCGCAGCCGTGCGCGGAGCTGTCCATCGTGAGCGTCCCGCTTGTCCCGCCCTCGCCCGACGCCAGCACGCCGGCAACCTCGGAGACGTTGTAGCTCTCCTCGCGCACGGGAGGCAGATTCACATTGAACGCCAGCGCGGCCGTGTCGATTCGGGCGTTCTCGTAAACGATAAACTCGCCGCGGCCGATCTGCACCGGTGACTCGACTTCCGGCCAGTCGGCGGACTCCGGGCGCGGGCGGGCGAGCACCGGCGTAGTTGCCACTGGTAGCACGTCGCCGAACGCCAGCACCGGATGATCCGGGTCGTCGTCCAGCACGATCGGCACGCTGGTGCCCGAGACGGTCCCGGCTTTCACTCGGTAACGGGCGCCGCCGTCCCAGAACAGGTCGAAAAATTCATCGGTGGCGAATCCGTGGCTGGCGTCCAAGGTGAGCGTGCCCGTCTCATCATCCACATAGGTCGAGAGCGTGCCGTCCGTGTCCGTGATATCCGCAGGCTCGACAGGGGCCTTGAGAGCGCCATTGGCTGCCAGCGCCACGCGGCCGTATTGGAACGTGACGGTCGTGCCGCCGCCCCCGCCGCCGCCAAATGCTGGCCGAGTCGGCAGGCGCCGGAGCTGTGCGCTCTGCGAGCGCACTTCGCGCTCCAGGCCAGTCACCCGATCGTGCAGCTCGAAGTCGCTGGGCATCAGACGAGCCCTCCGAAATCCAACTCAGCAAAGCCGCCCTGAATCGCGATCCTGCCCTCTTCGGGAGAATAAAGGATCTGGGTCACGATCGCATTGACTTCGATGTTGGCCCCAACTTCACTGGCCATAGCATCTCCCAGCACCGTCACGAGATCGCCCAATTCCACCGGCTTTCGATAATCCGCGAAGCTGACACCAAAACTTCCGCGTGGTTGTTTGTACCACGCATAGGCGGCTTGCGCCAAAATCTCGCAGTCTCGGCGATCGTCGCGCACGGACCCAGACTCCGCCGCCTTTTTGATCGCGCCATCTTGCACGTCGTACACGGTGCCCTCAACGAGATAATCCCAGCGCGCTCTATCGCCGATGTTGATTAACAACTCTTCGATAGCGTCTCCTTCGCGCGGTTTCGCCAGGATGTTTCCCACCGGAGGAAACACAAACTCGCAGTAGGCATCCCACTCAGCAGCCACGGTGAATCGGCACTCTTCGTAGTCGATTTCCGCGTCAGTCTTGCTCGGCGCAGGCGTTGCCGTATCGAAATGATTTTTGGCCAGAGCGTGTGGCAAGCCTCCGGCCGATCGGAGTTCAAAGCCATTCGTTCCCTGCAACAGTGCGAAGTGATAGCTGGTTTTCAGTCGCGTAGTTTCAGAATCATCCTCGTCAATGTGATCTGCGGACCGATCCAAAAAGACCCATTTGTCGCCGTGCTTGACTATCCCCAGCGGGTAAGTGAAGTCGGGGTCGCTCGATGTTTCGCGGCTACCCTCTACCGGCTCTTCCGGGTGTTCGTAATCCCAGCCATCGCGCAACGGCAACGTGCGCAGCAGGCGCATATTTGCCATTACGATCGTTTCCGCTCCCAAGACAGAGCCAGTCGATGATAATTTTGGGCAGGAAAATTCAAACTCACCTGTCCCGCTTCCGTCTCTGCTTTTTCCATCCCAGTCCTTGGGAATGCGAAAGTCCTGATAGACCGCTTTCAGCTTCTCCGCCTGACGGTAGCGGTCCGCCTTGTCTTTGTTTGTTGCGCCTCCCGCTTCGATATAATCAGTCTCCGCCGCAGAGGTCCAGGCCGGCTCTAAGTTTTCGTCCTTGGTCGAGACAGTAAACGTGGCAGTTCTTTTCGAGCCACGCACACGGATGCGGTTATAGCGGCGACTGGAATCACTTGCGTACCGCGCGTCTCGCACTTCGTGCAGGGCGTCGAAGTTCAGTGGCGATTGGTTGAGTGCAGCAGGGATGAATGTCGTGCTCTCCTCTTCTTCGTTCTCAGCCGGCAGGTTGATTATCGTCGGAGTTGTCGAATTGACGTTGAGAAACACAGTATTACCGAGCAACGGATATTCAAGCCACCACACCAGACCACGCCGCGCCGTGATGATGTCGTTGAGCACGGCATAGAGCGTCCGGCCTTCCACCGCTACCGTCGGCGTAAACCATTCGAGAAATGGCGCGTATGTCTCGCTGTCGATCCCAAACGTGACCGGCGCCGGCGCGGAGGGATTGTTGCCGTCATTGGGGGCATGGTAATAGAGTAGATGTTCTACGATCTGGTCGGCAAACCACAGATTCTTGAAGCTGTTGTCCACTGCAAAGACCCATTGCTCGTCGCCGTTTTTCCGAGTATCACGATTGCCACGATCCTCAAAAGATGCGCCCCTTCCATCGCCCAGTCCGTAGTTGAATCCCAGCGGGTGGCTGATTCGCTCGTCGGGATGGTGCACGGTGGACACGATCGGATTCCTGTCCATGAGCCATTCCAGGCCCATGACGGTGTATAGTTTGTCGCTCAAGAGTGTGAAAGAATTAGTAACGCCATCCAATTTCTTGCCGGCTAGAGGCCACTCCTCGCCGACCACGATCCCCCACCACAAGAGAAACGGCTCCTCCAATCGACGCAGGCGAATGTAGTACCGATCGCCGATGGGCGAGTTGCGCTGTTTGAACAGCAACGATCCCTCTTCGGCGATGTCGCCCGGATTGAACATTTCCCCCTGGCGCCACAGCAACGTCGCCTGGTCGATCTGATGGCCCAGCGACCGCGTGAGACGCAAACAGATCAGATTAGGCTCCACGGTCCAATCGTCGTCCCACAGCTCTTTGTAGGAGACCTCGACGCCTTTCCATTCCTGTACGAAAGCCATCGCTCAGCCCCCTATCAATGTCCACCGGAACACCTGGCGGACCTGAGCGTTGGAGATGATGGCGCCGACCACGCCGTAGACGGCCTGCGGCGGCTCCGCCTCGCGAACGTCCAGCAAGAGATAGTTGCCGTAGCTCGTCGACGCCTTCACGATCTCGACAGGATCGGAACCGATCAGAGCGCGGTACGTAAACAGGGCATCCTTGTGGGAGGCGAAATCCAGGACGTATTTGACGGTCACCAGCGTGAACGGCTCCGCGTGTTTGCCAAGTTTTCGAGCCCCGATCGAATCCACGCCCCGCCGCTGGAAGACCTCGATTTCTTCGGCCTTGGGGAGGATAGTTCCCTCCATCGAGTCGAATTGAAGGCCGCCGATGCTGTTTTCGTGGAAGGGCATGAGTTGATTCGCGGCAAGTGGCAAGTACAATGGGGGACGTATGACTGAATCGAAACCCTACCCTACGCTTCACTCCATCAATGCAACGCTCTGGTTGCTGTTCGGCGTCGTGTTTGAGTTCTACTTACCGGAGGATCACATAGGCAAGTACATTATCATGGCGGCGGTACTCGCAAAGGTTCTCATCTTTTTCTATTGGCTGAGTGATCAAAAGTGGTCTCTAAAGTCGTTTCTAAAGTGGTGAGCGCTCTCACTCATTCCTTCCGCCCAGTCGGCGGCTGTTTCTTATCTCGAATTTCCGTGAGAACAACGGCGATCTCCTGTAGTTTATCCACGGCCAACAGTTGCTTCTCCGTCAATTCACTTCTCTCGACAGATCCCAGCCGTCTCTCCACAATGTCTGTAATAGTCCGCAACGCCTCGTCTCTGCTGAGAGTCAAACCGGACTCAAGAAAATCCGCGAGGCCGGTGGCGACCAATGTCTCACCTGTTGCTTCGGCGCGCAACGCACGGATGTCTTTGCGCCGCTCTTGGCTGAGATCAGACTCAGTTTCAAGACGAAAACCTTCCGCGATTGAAGCAATCCCGCTCTCAAGCCGCTCGGTTTGTTGCAGCGACCCCTCGGCGACGAACGCAATGCCCTCGCGCGCAGCCGCTCTGCGGTCCTCTGGATCCGCAAGTTTGGAGAGAGTCGACTCGAACGCCTCTCGCGTGGAACCTTCCCCTAAAAACAGCTTTTCAATTGCGCCCCGAGTAGCGGCCTGAAATTTCGTCGTCTTCAGAAATTCCTCTGCGAGTTTCCTGTCGGCAAACAAGATTTTTCGACGCTCTGTGAATTCGTCGACTTGGGACTCTGTGAAACCTCGCGAATTCTTCTCGAAAAACTCCCTCGTCTGGTCGATTAGCTTAATGGTAGCCGTCCGCGCCAATCTTCCCTGCGGGTCCGCCGCCCCAATCGTGGTGGCAGCGAACAGCGCCGCGCCTTCGCCTGGCGTCGATCCTGCCAACGGAGACGTAAACGCTCCCAAGACCTTGCCGACTTGTTTGGCGACTTGCGCCGTTTCCGTGGGTCGCGACCCGGCTTGCGTTATCGTGAGAAAGCCCAGGGCGTCCTCGGCGTCTTTCAGGCCGCCAGTTGTGACGATATCACCTAGACCGGCGGCCAGCGTGGCGATCTCGTCAGCTTTGCGGGTAAACTGGGGCGCGATCTTCACCAAGTCCAACGTGAGAGGCACGTCCCCGCCCGTGGCACTGAAAGTTCCAGCCAAGGCTTGGAAGATCGGCGCGACTGGCAATCTGGTTGCTTCTGCAATCTCCGGACCGGCGGCAAGTAGTCGCTCACGATCGGAGGGGCCCGCCGCGAAAATGTTGCGTCGCAATGCCGCTTCCGCTTCCGCCACCGTCAACTTCGCTTGCGTCCGCTTCTCCTCTTCCTCGCGGACGGCTTGAATCTCGCTACGAACCAGCGCCACCGCCCCGGAAATCGACGCCATGCCGAGCACGTAGTTTTTGATCTGACTAAGAGCGGCGGTTCCAAACGCAAATCTATTAGCTGCTGCGACTCGTTCTAATGCCGCCGCCTGTCGAGCTGCTGATCGTTCAGCCACCATCGCCTGTCGTTGTGCGACGGCCGTCGATTGGATCATTTGCTCTTTGAGTCTCTTGGCGTTGTCTTGCAAACTTCCCAAACTAACGAACGCTTTTGTCCCCGCGATGCTTGTCGCTTCCAAGCTGGCGCGATAGTTCATTGCCGCCTTTTGGGCAGTCACTAGAGAGATGCGCCCGGCGCTAACGTGCCCGGCCAACTCTTTCATTTTCCGGTTGTATTTTTCCAGCGGCTCGGCCTGTTCGGCGATACGCTGCGCTTCTTTGCTGAGTTGCTTACTCGCCGCCGCCGCGCCTGCGGCCCCTTTTTCAGCTCCCTTCATCGCCTTTTGCAAGTCTTCGACAGCCTTCACTGCGCCGGAGGCTTCGCCACGGAGAACTTGTGTAAGCGACATCGGTTACAATCCTAAATTGAGCGCCATCAGGTCACACCATGTCGGGGCATAGCCCGGAGCCAGCCCTTGCTTCCAGCGGCAATAATTCAACCAGTCGCGGTCGATGGGTCGTTGCTTTTTTTTTGCAGCTCTTCGATCCACGACAAAAGCTGTGGTCGATTCGTGGCGGCATGGACGATAAAGGCTAACAGTCCGTTGTCGGACAGCGCGCCCAAAACCACCAGCTCGGGCAACGAGATAACGTAGTTCGCCTGCAAGAGTGCCACAGCCACGTCGCACATCTGTTGATCCGTGACCGACGTGGCATCGTCCCCGGCTCCGAACAGAATTGACGCCACCGGCGCCGTCACGTCCCACAGGTGCTTGTGCGCTGGCAGCGGCAAGCCCCGCACCAACTCACCCTTACCGTTGTAATCAAACAGGCAGGGAAGCTCACAGCGCCACTCGTTCGACCCCTCGTCGTACTCGCGGACCGTGGGAACCTGCCACATTTGCTCGTCGGCCAATCGGACCAAGAGCCCAGGGAGCATCGTGGATCTGGCCAGGTCCGCCGGCGTCGGCTTGGCCTCATTCCAATAGCCGATCGCCCTGCGAGGCTGACCGTCGATCTCGGGGAGCTCTCGCCACGTCTGCTGCTCGGGATACCAGCCGGTCCGCTTGCCGCCAGTCCGCTTCGAGTCGGCGAAGATCAAACCCCGCCCGCCGAGTGGACTTTCCCGCAGACACTCCGAACACTCCGGCGCATTCTCGAAAGCATAGCCCAGCCCAATCGCGGCGATGCCGTCCAGGTCGATCGAGCTGCGGGCGCCATCGGCTTCGTAAAGGAATCCAACCATGTGAACGAAAGCTCTCGGTTAGGGCGTCGGGTCGCTCAGTGACTCGATAACTAGAGTCGCGTCCGCGCCGGCCGCCAACGTCGCGAAGAGCGACGTGATGTCGGCCGTGATTAAAAAAGGTGGCAACGAGTCCGTGTGCCAGATATAAGGCATGTTCGCCACAAGAGTGAGCGTGTCGTCCGGCACCGAGGCGCTGTTGGTCTCCACAACTAAATCACGGTCGCACATGATGTAGAAGAAAACGCAGGCCGAAAAATCGAGCGTAAATATGATTTCCAGATCAGCCGACTCCGCAGGGATCGTCTCGCTGAGCGACGCCCCAGCGCCGCCACTAAGTGTTTGCGTCTTGTCGGTCTGAACGCCGCCGCGCGTGATCCGTTCCAATAAAGTGACAGTCAGTGCCATTGTTGAATCTCCTATGTGCTAGTCGGACGCGGCCTTCCGCCGCTCGTAGTAGTCAGTGCGAAACTTCTCAAATTCTTGCACGATTCCCGGCAGTGCCCGCCCCTCGTCGTCGACCAGCGCCGCCAGTTGTGAGACTTCGTCGGGCTGGAGGCTGTCAGCTTTCGCCCAAGCCCAGCCCTGCGAGGACAATGCTCGGCGCGCTCGCTCGATCTCCGTCATGGGTTGGTGTTTTATGGATTCGTGTTATAGGTGGTGTCAAAAGTAAACACGATCGGCGCATTCGTGCCATCAAAGCCGCAGTTAAGCCTGATCTCGTTGGTGACTCGGCCACGCCCGCTACCCGTTCCCAGATTCGTCGGAATGGAAACGCCGAAGGCGCTCATCGTGATGTGGTTGCTCGTTCCCGGTGCGAAAAAGGACGCGCCACTTTCAATCCGCGCCAATTGAATCAACGTGTTCGCATGAGTCGCCCCGTTCCCGGCCAGCTCTTGCAGTCCGGTCTTGACGCGCGTCAAGTCCCGGCCATGAAGCACGAATTGCGGACGCACCGTCAACACGCCGGCCGTTTCTGGTGTAGTGGTGGCCAGCTTCGGCTCTTTCGGAGTCAGTTCCACGTTGTGGGTGAGCAAGATGTTTTCAATCTCCGGATATTGGACGTTTCCGATCTTCGAGATTGCCAAGCGGTAGCGTTCGCTCACCACGCCGGCTGGCGCAGCCACGCCGTCGGTGATCGCTACGGGAGAATTGCCGCTGGAATCCGTAAACGTGTGCAGTTGAAACGTCGCCGAGGCGTCCGTGTTGCGCGGCATGGTCAACGTGTCGGGGATAATGAGACCGCGCGTGACGCGCTTGCGGTAGTGCGGAGTTCCACCCAAGGGATTATCGCAGTCTCCCAAAGCCCGCTCGATGACGTCTGCCACCTCAACCGTTGCGCCGCTCTGGACACACTGACCAGTAAGACCCAGAGCACTCAGCAGCGTCTTCAGCGATGACGTCGTGCCGCTTGCCACCGGCGCCAGCCCAGTCACCGCCAGGGCCTCGGCATACAGCGAACCCGAGTCATCGTCCGTGACCTCTGGATTGGTCGGAAAATCCACCTGGGACAGTTTCACCACGGCCGCATCGAGCGCCAGCCAGCCTACGGTATATTGCATGATTGAGACCCTTTATGCTGATCTGTGAAGCGGGAAAAAGCGTCTCCACAATCTCACTACTAGCGGCCGGGCGGGCATGAGGATTTCAGCCATGTCGCCGTTGAGCTTGAGTTCTAGATCGTGCTGGTTGAAGGCGATCTCCCACCTTTTGCGATCCAGCCTTCGGAAACGAATGAGTCTTGAACGAGTGCAATCGACAACAGTCGCAATCGCGACCAGCAAAATCAGGAATGGCAAGAAAATTTCCATGTTATGCCGCGCCACGGTATAAGGTGGTTTGTTTCGCCGTGCGACCTACACGATTGAGTTGCAACTCAAACTCGTCAGCGAAGATTCGCTCCAACGCCTGCTCTTCCTCTGCTACCGTCGCCCGAATTTCCTTGGAGGCGTCTCGCACGAAATTCAGCGTGGGGGCGTTGATAAAGACGTCGGCGCGATAGCTGCGGTAATTTTCTCGCACCGCGTTGATGTTCGGCTGCGATAACGCCTGCGCGCGACTGTTTCCGCTCCACACAAAGGGCTTATTTTCGCCGATTGCGCGAACGCCTTGCCCGTTCTCGCGTCGCTTTACTTTGGCCTCGGCGTAGCTACCCTTGAACGGCCGGCCGCTGCCCGGATCACCAACGCGCGGCCGGTAGCCGTAGCGCTGCATCGCCCGGCGAGTGAAGTGAATCGGCAGAAAGAGCTTCCACCAGGCGTGGCCGACCTTGTTCATTGCAGCACGACCAATTTCACCAAGTTGCGTCTTGGTGATGCCGACCACGCCGGTTTTGGTAAAGCGAATCTCAATCATGCTTGGCCTTGAGCCTCGTCACCCCAACTAATCACCATTCGCGCCCAAAGGAACTCGCCCTGAGCTGTTGTTTCACCAAACAGGCCGTAGGCCCCTTCGCAAACTGGTTGAATCATCGACAACCGAGGACACAACGACCGCTCCGCTTCTTCCAATAGCCATCGTTGGAGCCGACAGATTCGATCGTAGAACCAAATGTACGTGTCATTTCTTGCCTCGTGTCCGCCGATCTCTTCGCCAGTGCAGTAACGATGAATCATCAATTCGTGAACGCCGCCCGATTCCGGCACCGGACCGCCGGCGCTCTGGTAAACGATTTTCTGCGACGGCACCGGATTGAATAACTGAGCAACGCAAAATAACGCTTTAAGCTCCTCGTTTGTGTAGGTCTCTCCCGACTCCGGCCGCGCGTGAATGCCGACGATGATCTTGGCGGCCGCCGCGCTCGCCGCGACGTTGGCGATCTCCCAGAATGCCGGGCACAGCGCCAACAGGTCGCGAATCTTGTAAATCGTTGTCGCATCGTCGGAATTAGCAGCATCGGTAATGTCAAACTTGGGCATGTCGTCCTTCGTGGAAGCCGCTCAATGGCTCTCGTTTCAGTCCCAACGTGACAAACACGCCCGACCAACTGCTGGTTTCGGCGTCAATGTTCCACTCCTGCCCCTCGACCGTGACTATAGCGCGGAGTTGAAACTGTTTCACACCCTTGACTTCGAGTTGTTCCCGAGGTCCGAAAATCGCGCATAATTCCGTGTTCTTAACGACACCTGTCTCAAAACTCTGCTCGGATCGAGTGGACGTTGCTTTCAGGCTCCAGCCCACCAATTCAATCGCTGCCCCGGTCGGCGGCTGATACTTGATCGTCGCCAGCGCGTGCTGAGCGTCGCGATCGCCGAACTGCTCGCCGAAAAACGGCGCGACGAACAATCCAGCGAGTGTGTCGTGTTCCGATTGCATCTCAAACCGTCGTGCTGCCAACAGAAGCATTCAGGTCGACGCTGGCCCGAATGGCTGCATTGGCCTTGTCGCCCACTGCAATTCCAGCCGTCTTGTTGGCTCCTGCTGTGTCGGTCAGGTGAAGCGCCGTGGCATCCCAATACAGCAGGTCTCCATCGCTCCAGGTGTCGTCACTCTTGGCATCGAGGTCGATCACGCCGTCGAAGTTCAGCGCATACGGGTCGCCGATCGCAATGGGCTTGAGGCCCATGACGACCCCGACCCGATTCCCGACCACAACGCAGTCGCCGCCGTTCATCGCGGCGGCCGCGCTACCATACTTCGCCTCGCCGGCGGGACCGACTACCCGGGCTGCGCCCATCACTTACCTGCGGCTTTCGCTAATGCGGCTTGAATCGCCTTCTCCCGCGTCTCGCCGATACCCTCGACGGACCCGAGAGAGCCGTGCTTCTCGCCATAGTCCAGGATTGTCTGTGCCGTTGTGAGACCGGCCTCGATCAGCACCTTTCGCGTTGGCGCGTCAAGCTCCAGGCTAGCCACCGACAGATTCCGCCAGTCTCCGGCCGTTAGAGTCTCGCCCTTCGGCTTGTCCGGCGTAGATTGTTTGAGCGACTCGGCCGCGATCGAATCGCACTTGACCGCCTGTTGCAAGCGGATCATCGCTGCGAGCTGGTCTGCCGGCGCGTCTTTCAGGTCATCGCCCGAATAGTAGCGGCGCTTCTTCCCGCCGACATCGACCAGGATCGTCGGGATGTTGAGAACGTACATCGTGAAACCTCGTTCGGATAAACTGTGCTGTTAAACGACCGTCAACTCTACTTTGACTACGCCGAGACTGAACTCCGCAGCGTCATGCGACGCATCCGCACGTCGGCCACCGTGTCGTCACTGGTCTTTTCCAAGTGGATGATCGCCAGCAAGTCAGCCACGGACGCATTCAGGTGGAACACTGCCGCGCTGTTGAGCTGTACGCCGTTCGCATAGAACTTCACGTTTGCCTTGTCCCGTGCATCGATCTGGAGGAACGCGAACGTGTCGTCCACAAGATCAACGCCGGAATCGTCGGCGGCAACCGGCGTCACTGTGTCGTCGGTCTGCGTCTTGAGCGTCAGGTCGGTGCCGTCCAAGTGGAAAGCTGCATAATCCGACACCGTGTCGAAGTTGGTTGCGTGCGAGCCATCAGCCAAGCCGATGTTGATGTCCAGCGCAGCATTGTCGCCGATGTCAAACACCGCCACCTCAACCTCCATAATCGGGTGCTCGTCGACGTTCACCGACCGGATGCTGAAGAGCGCAGCTTGCGCAACTTCGGCTACAGCATCGAACGCCAAAGTGACAAGACCGCCGAGCGTTTCAAGCACACCAAGACCGAGCGTCGCTTCGATCGTCCATTCACCAGTCCGCTGGGCAGTGTCAACGATGTAGTTCGGCGCCTTGTTCATCGCCGTATCGACCACCGAAGCCGTCGCGGCGGCTCCAGCCGTGGCGATTCCGACGAAGAAGTCGCCGGCCAGCCGATAGGTGGCCAAGTTTGTGGTACGGTTCCACCAGACCTCTTGGCCTGGAAGAAACGCGATGTTCGCCGTCTTTGCGACGGGGCGAACGCCACCAGTGTTCAACGCCACGTAGTCGCCGATCTCACAAGCCCGGAGGCCGTTGTAGACCGCCGCGCGACTATCCGGCGTTTGCACAACTTGCCCGCTGGTAAGAACGGCCGTGGCGACCATTTTCACGGTGTCGCCGTCATGTTTTGTTGGGCCTTCGGCCATGATTGAGACTCCTAGTTATTGAGTTTTCGTTTTCTGAAAGAGGTAAAAGGTAGCGGCCAACTGTTCAGCCGCTACCTGAAGCTTTAACAACTACAGAGCGGCGACCTGTTGACGTTGCCAACCGTGCCACGACAGCGCCTTGGCTCCGATATCGTGGTTGATATCCCAGCCGATGCCCCACTTGCCCTTGGTGAGCACGAAGGTTCGCATCTGCGGCCGGCCGCCAGTTCCCCGGAGGTAGCCCACCTCCAGCGTGTGAGCGCTCGCCTTTCCGGCCAGGAACCATGTGGTATCACTGCCGGCGTGGACCGTCGCGCCGGTAGGATCGGTCGGGTCGGTGACACCGTTGTCGAGACGGGCCTCGGAAACAAGCATCAACCCGCTGAGGCTTTGGGCATTGAATGCCGGCCGCAGACCAGTTGCGGTGCCGTCGATAACGAGTTGCGACTTGAGCACCTCGACCGCCGAATCTCTCAAAGCATCCGGCACAATGAGCGCAAACGGCGCGATGCTCAGGTTTCGACCGTTTTCCTGTTGCGTTCGCATCCGTGAACGCGCGGCTCCCAGAGCAGCAACCGCGAAGGTAGCGCTACCGGTGTTGTTGCCGTGGTTCGTGGCATCGAACAACGGATTGCCGTCCCGCATGTTGGGATTGCCGAGCATGATCGAGTAGACTAGGTCGGGCCGCAGTTGACGGGCCGCTTCTCCCAAGTCCGCCGGCGTGTGCTTGTTGATCCCGCCGAACGTATCGTCGATGATGTCTTGCTCGTCGACCACAAACTGCTTGGCGTACCGAGCAATCTTGTAGGTCTCGACGCTGTCTGTGTACTCTTCATGGTCGGCTTCACTGCCGCGGGGCAACTTCTTGAGCTGGCCGCCCTTTTCCAATCGCGCCCGCTCGTTGGTCTTGAAGTTGGGAATGTCGCGGTTCTCGCGAATCCAACCGCCGCTGGTCGTGTCTTCGGTCGCATCGAATGCGGCCAGCAACTGACTCGACATGTTCGTGGTGAAAATGTTGGCCAGCGCCGATGTCGAGAAACCAGCCCGAGCCGAGTACGACTGCAACAACTCGCCACGGGACACGTGGAATCCAGACTCGATTCCGTCGATACGGGCCGCGGCCCGCACTAGGTCCATCATCGACATATCGCGGAACCGCCAGGCTTCCTCGGCGCTTCGCGCGAGCTGCTCACTGCTGCCGTGATACATCCGAATCACATCGCCCTGGATGTTGCAAAAATACTTCGTCGGGTCGATGCCATTGCGATGCAGAAGACCAGCCGCCAATACTTCGGCAGTAATGCCGGTTACGCTGTTGCGAGAATGGACTGCTGGCGCGCCGTCGTGAGCGACGTTCGCCGTATTCTGCTCGCGAAAATGGCGCAGAAACTCACGCCCAGCCCGGTCTTCCGACCAACCGTCGTCGATCGCTCGATTCAGCAACTCGCCGGGGACGTCCGACCCGGCCAGTGTCCGCAAGGCGACGATGCGCGTCCGCTCTTGCTGAATGCTCCGCTGCGTGGCGCCCTCCAAATCGCCGTTCGCCGATGCACCGTCGTTTCCGGCAGTGCGTTCGCCAGCAGTTGCCGTGGCGGTCTGGGCGACTTCGGCCGTCAGTTGCACGGTCGGCTTCTCGGGATCGTAACCGAGAGCCCGGATCATCACGTCGCAATTCGTTCGCGCGCCGTGGTCGTCCTCTTGATAGTTGAGCGCGTTGGCGATCGAGGATTGGAGACCACGCAGACCGCGGTAATGCTCCCATGCCTGTTCATCGGTGGCTTCCGCAGCCAGGCCAACGCTTCGCAAATAGCTGAGAAGTCGCTTGTTCATCGGAAATAACTCCTACGTGAATGGGCAACGTGGCCCGGTTGCTGGCGGATCAGCGCTTCGCTGTCCGCGCCAATGGGGGTAAGGGAAAGTTCGTGGACGCGCCACTTGGTGGTGATGCGCAAGGTACGCTCGCCAGCCTTGTAACTGCGACCGTTTATGTTCTGAGATTGTCCAGGTGGTATGTCGACGTAGTTCAACACCTGATAGCCGATCGAGACGGCGCGAATATGCCCGTCGACCAAATCCTGCCAGAGTTGTTGTCGATGAATGTTGCCCTCAACGGCCTTGCCGACGATCCCGCGGCCGATCCACTGCTCGCCTTGCCGCTTGAAGTTGGTGGCTGAGCCAATGACTGAGTTGCAACCACTAAACCGCTGGTGATCGTCCAAGAGCACGGCGGAGCCCGGGAACTGTCCGCCACTGGCAACCAGGATTTCCTCGACGATGTCCCACGTCCGCAGGTCGCGCACCAGCGCCGGCGTCTCCGTGGCCACAACGGCCTCGAAGCTGCGATCGTCGACGTTCACGCTCTCATGGCGCAACGACAGCTCGCGACAGGTGAGGTCGCGGGTCTGCACCTCAGGTTGTAACAAGGTGGCGGTCATTGATTCGGTTTCTTGGTGTGTCTTCGGTATCGTCGACCTTCTGGTCACGCGCGGCGGCTTCGGCTTGTAGGAGTTGCGCAGCAGCCCGGAAATCGGGACCGGGCGGAAGATTGTGCTTTGTCGCGTCTTCGGCGTAAGCGGCCCGCTCTTCCATAACGACTTCGGGATCTCCGCCTCGCTCGGCAATGAGACGCGGAACGCTCGTCGTGCCGTCTTCAAGGTCGATCCGGTCAGCCTTGCGCTGCTTTTCGGGATTGACGTAGGGCGGAATCGGCCACGACCAAGCAAGGTGGTAATCGGTGGGCACTCCCAGGCCGCCCATCCGCAGTTCGGTGATAATCTGACCGAGTAGGCCCTTGAGTGCGCGAAGCGACAACCACGTCTGGAGGGCCTTGACCCGACGCATGTAAACCGCGCCGTCATAGTGAGCCGACGCGAAGTTGCTGTCAGCACTCGACAAGAGCACCATCATCAAAGGCATCCCCAGGGCCAGCCCCAGCTCGCGGAGCCGTTCGTGCCGAAATTGCGTGTACTGCGTCGATGGTTGTGTGGATTGGTGACTTACCCAAGCCCAACCCTTCGGCGCGATGTTGACGCTGGTCGGCTCCCAGTCAAGGATCACACCCGTCAAGTCTTGCGGATCAACCGCCAGCTCCGGGTTGCTCGTTTGCAGGCTTTGGGCGGAGTTGGCAGCGAGCTTGGCCGCCTGCATCACGAAATGATCGTACTGGCGCAGGTTCGCCACGGTGTCGAGGCACGATGTCAGCCACGGGAACCCTGTAAGCTGCTCTGGCTCATGGGCCACGTAACGGTGTTGCACCAATCGCGCCGGCACGGTGTCATAGTCGGTCGAATCGAACAGCCCCACGCCGAGACGGCTATGCTTGGCGAAGTAATACTCGATCGTCTTGCCACCAATAGTAAGTTTCTGCCCGAAGGCGATGTCAGGTAGACCGGCGATGTTGGCCGGTGTGTTCATGCGACGGCAATGAATGCCAGACCAGCCGAACTTCGCTGGGCCATCTCGGTCGGTTTGGGCGAATAGATTGACGAAACTGCCGGACGTGCAGAGGTTGCGAATCCACGTGTAGCCAGTTTCCACGCCTGAAAATCTTTCGTTGGGGTCCGGCATCTCAAAGGCGTCGTACCACGCGCCTTCGACAAAGTCATTGAAACGCTTGCGCTCGGAAAGCACACGAAGCGTCGGACCCTCGTGGCCCCAGATATCAACGGCTAGTGTCTCGATGGCGCCGGAGACGATGGCATTGTGAATCTTCTCCCACTCGCACCGGGCCTGGAGCGGAATTAGACTCTCGTGCAGATCGACATTGATCGATTGGCCGTGGGCAAACCGCCACATCGACTTGTTCAGACGGTCCGTGTCGGCCATATCGAAGCGTCGGATTTCGTCTCGGCCAGGAACGTCGATGTATTCTCCGCGCTCGACTGGTTCCATGACGGGCTGAGATTTAGCCGCCGACTTGGAAAACCACGATTTAGGATTGAACCAGGACATCAGTCGCAACCGGGATTCTTGAATTCCACCGGCACGCGCTGCAGTCCGAATGGCGCGCCAGTAGTTTGATTGACTAACTTTTCGAGACGTTGAATGTGTCGGGCGATATCAGCACCCCGCCAATTCATTGAAAGCCCGTCCTTTTCACTATCAGGAGTTCGTGCCAGGATGCCTTCGGCGGCGATGAACAAGTTCAACGCTGTTTGCCAATTTCCAGCCTTTTCCGCGATGTCGATGTCGCGGGCCAACTCGTCGAGTCGCACTGCTGGGGAATCGGCCATGCCCTTAGAGTAGGGCAAGAAAGTTGGGCCAAGATTCGGCTGGCTTCCAGGAACTGGAATAAGAGCGTTACTTCTCCGCCTTCAATGTCGAGTAAAAGTTCTGCCCGCAATTCGTGCATTTCCGGTGTCTGCGCACGGTCTGGCCTATCCGAGACGTATTGTTCACCGGGACACTGGTCGACTTGCACTTCGGGCATTTAACCGGCACTTCCACCACGCCGTTGGTCTCGTGGAGGACTTCCGTAGATTGGCCGATCTGGAATTGCTTCCCGCAAAAGTCGCACTCGAAGCGCGCCCAGACACGACCGGCGTTGCCAGCGCCAATGAGCCGTGTCGCGTTGCACCCGCAATGCGGGCAATCGACCGATGAAACTTTCACGAGGCTCATTTTTTCATCCTCGAGTAAAAGTTATCGTTCTCCGTGTCGCTCGCCGGCGGCTCTTCGATGTCCAACAGGTTGATCCCAGCCATGCTCCCAGCCGCCAGCCCCATCGCCGCCGCGTCTTTCCAGTGCTGGTCGCCAGTGACGACCCAGCCCTCGACCAGGCCCTTGCCTGGTTTCCATTCTTTCTTGAATTGCTCGTTCGCCAGGTGGTTGGAAACCTTCGCGTGTTCGTGTTTCAACTCCGGGTAGAAGAAAGTCGTAGCGCCCTTCCTGCCGTACTCGCCCTTGAGACTGGCGTCGAGCGCGAGCTTCCAATAGTCCGCGTTGAATGTGATTTCCTTGATCTTCCTATCGTAGTTGATCTCCTGATACCACTGCTTGCCGATCCTGAGAATCTTGCCGCCCGTGCGGCGCGGCTGTCTGTAGCCTCCATTGTTCGTCGACCGACCGCGACCACGGACCAAGTGATACCGCTTCTGCTTGATCCCGCCGCGCTCTCGGATGAACCGAGCCACCGCCTCTGGCATGTAACCGCCGTCAATCCACACGATATCGGGAATGTAGAGGCCATCCGTTCCTTCGTGTGGAAAGCCTTGCTCGATCACATTGTCCGCGTAGTCGTGTAGCGAAGCGACGATGCGAGACTCCAAGTCGTCCTCTTTATTCCGCTTCACGTCGAAAGCACCGTAAGACGGGACGTGACGCTGTCCCTTGTTGCGATGCGCGAACACAAACGGCCAACCGGTCCAGTCGCCGATGTCGATGCCGACAGTCACCTTCGCCGTGTCGTGCGGCAAGACGTTTCGCTTCCACTGGTCGCACCGCTTGCGGATCTCCGTTGCCTTCAGTGGCTCTTGGTCCGACAGCGTCGACTTGAACGGAACCGAGAAATCGAATTGGCACAGTTCCTTCTCCGCATTCTCGCGCTCTTCCGTGCCCTCTTCTGTCTGCTGGGCCTCCCACTCCGCCGCGCCAAAGTCGGCCGGGTCTCTCAGTAGGTTGTGCCACGCCTGCCAATGGAACCACAGCGTCGACGTCGGCGGCTTGCGGCCGACAACTTCCCCGTGCTTGTTGATCCGCTGGCCGTGATGCACCAGCCGAAGATTCGCCATAGAGCGGCGCCGCTGGGCGTCGGTCAACACTTTTTTACACAGCGGGCACAAAAACCTCGCCTTGTCGGCCGCTTCATCTTCGCTCTCGGCCTGCTGCCAGCCAACTAGGTCTTCTCGCCCGGGGCTGATCCACCCGCCGCAGTGTGGGCAATCCGACAGCAACCGGGATCGGCTGCTGATTAGCTTTTCGTCGTCGTCCGCGCCGCGAGCAATGTATGGCAACTCTTCAGCGACCGTGAGCGTGCCCTCGACCAACAACAGACGTCGCTTGTCGGTCCGTTTGAACGCTTTCATCCGAGCCCGCAGTTGCCGCAAAGGATTCGCCTCGACACTCGTCTCAGTCGAATGCGACCAGCCCGCAGCCTCTGTGGCATACACGCGCGGGGAAGTATAGCCGGCAAGCGCGGTATCGTCACCGCCGCGCGTCATAATCTTGATGTCGACTTTGTTACCGAGCGAAACACGATCGCGAATCCGACCACCGCGACTGCCTGGACCGGTCTCAGGGATCAAAGCGCGCAAGTCCGGCGAGTCTTCCAACGTCGGCCGAAAATCGGTGTCCCACTTGTCAGAGGCCATATCGGCCTCGGGGAACGCGGCAATCGTGTTGAGCCCCAATTCCTTCACGTCGCGGAGAATCGGAATCACGAAGGCCGAAAGCGTCTTGCCGGACTGGGACGGCCCGCCCACGATAATCGTCATCCATCGACCGCTGTCGATCTCATCGAACAGCAGCCCGGAATAGGGTTGGCGGTCGCACCTGAAAGACACGTTGCCGAAGGGGCTGGTCTTCGGCAGCATGACGTGAGTTTCAGCGAACTCGCGGACAGTGAGTTGCCGCTCTGGCAGACTACTTTTGACGAGGTGAGCGCGGACTATTTCTCGTGCGTGCTTTGGTTTTCGACTTGCCGTTGCGGTGATGCCCATTCGCCATTTCAATCCCGAAGTGCCTCGCCGCCTCAACTACCTTCGCTCGCATGATATCTTGGCAGTGCCGGCAACAGCTCTCAATTCCAGTTCGCACCCCCGAGCACAATGTTTGCACGTCCTGTTTCACTTCGTCGATCGACAGCATCTCGCCTCGGGCAGTTGCTAACTCCAACTCCGCCCTCTCGGCTTGAGCGCGGGTCAACCGGCTCTTGTACTGGTCGACCTCCCGCGGTTCGCGGGACTCTTCTCGTTTGGCAATGATTGCTCGGAAGAATGCGGGGGCGAAGATCCGGAGCCCAGCGCCTTTCCCGTGCTCCCACCTGTTGCCGAACTCGGTGCGGAGCTGGTCAATTCGCGTGGGGCTGAGTCCCGTGTACTCAACAAGGGCGGCTCTTGGCCACCAGCGAGGATCATCGGCCTTGTACTCAATATCGTGTGCAATCACTCGTCTCCGTGCGTCATGGCGTGTAGTATTCCAACCAACTCAAAACACCGCGTGCAAACAAAAGCGACTCGATCGCCCGCCTTGCGGCCCCCAGTAGGGCCTTCCCGAAGGACCCACTTGATTTATTCTCCACGTCTTGTGCGATCTGCCACATCGCAGCACATCGCCACGAACTCCTCCTGCGACATCGCTCCCTTGGCTTGATTCACTTCTGTTCGCAGCAACTGTACGTTGGACATGTCGTCGCTGCCTCCATCGCAGGCAGGTTTGATATGATCTGCTTGAGTATTACTTGGGGTGAGTTGACGACCAGACAGAGCACAACGAAACTCCTGATGCACGACCAATCCACGAAGCTTCGCAGTAGTCACCCTTCCGCTAAGGTTGTCGTCTATGCGCCCAGCGAATCCATTCGCTTGCCGTTCTACCTGACCAGTACAACCACTTGCTACGTGATTGTTTGGTGTGGGCTTTTCTGAGATTGGCGAGTAATCCTGGTATCCGTTGCTCCCATGTTTTCCCATTATGATCTCTTGCTCCTTGAATAGATCGGATACATCGTCTTGGGTTGCGCGCCATGTTTCGTAATTTGGCTGACATCCCCTGAAACCGTCTGCCCCAATCATCCATTCCTGAATACCTACGAGCAGCCTTGAGTCGCTCCACCTCTCTCTTGGCGAACGTATCCCACCAAGCCAAGGCTGCCTGCTGGTCAAATTCTTCTAGGGTCTTACTCACGAAGCGAACACCACAACATCGAACGTCACCAAGATCACCTCGTCAGTCTCCAGCGTCACCAGCACCGACACCGTGCGACTCTCACTCGCCGTGGCCGTGCCATCCAGTTCGATCATCGCCGCCGTGTCACGTGGGCCTAATGCGGCTGCCGTGATCGAGCCGGCGGACACAGTGGGAGCGCCAACGGTCTTGACGAACGTCTCGCCGCCTATCGGTCGCATGTCGATCTCGATGGCTATGCCGTCCACTGCACCTGGCCGTAGCCGTACTGGCCCACCACCATCAGCGCGTATGGCCTTGAACGTGCCATCGCTCATGGTGCTGACTCTCAGTCTGTAGGCTGACAATGCTCGCTTGTTCACGCGCGGCTGCGTTGCGCTCAAGTCATCCAAGTTCTTGGCGTTCGCCCCTTCCCCGGCCATATTTGCGCCGCCGGTGGGGTGAATGGCTACTGTAGATTCAGCCGCAGTTTTAGAAGACAGTGCATCCGCTGCTACTGGCGTTATTGCGGCTTGGATATCATCGGTGTTTACAGTTAGTTGCGTTCGCGTTAAGACGTGCTGCGTATCCTGCTCAGCGTCTAGGGCGTCCAGCGTGTTGAGCGTGCCAGCAATACCTTCGATTCGGTTGTTTGCATCTACAGCGAGTTTTCGGCCAGCGACCAACGGTTTCAGCGAAGCTTCCAAAACCTGCAACACATCGACGGCGTTCCCAGTAAAGCTATCCACCGTCGCGGTCTTGACGATAAAGTAGGTTTTGCCTACCTCAAAGCCATTTGCAGCCGACAAGACGATCTGCTCAGTGTAGATGCCGTCCGTGTTGGCGGCGTCGAATAGCGCCATAGAGCCAGTGAGCAGGGGCGTTTCGTTTTCGTCCTCGTAGACGCGATAGGTTGGCGGATCGTCCGCATCTTGCGCCAGCAGCGTGCTGGGGTTGTGCGTCGTCGCCGTGAACGTGAGTGTTTGCTCTAATTCCCAGTGGCCTAGATTCATCGTATGACCCCCTCAAAGATTCCCGCAGCATTTCCGGAAGTCGCACTCGCATTGGCGTACAGTTCTTCCATAAACATTTCCGCCCCGAAAAACTTTGCCGCGTCGAAATCGAGCGGGTGCGTGGTGAGACTGTCCAAGAGCACGTTGCTATAGGTGGTTGTGTGCGCCGTGTTGAAGGCGTCCATCCAGATAGCGGCTGCACCATTGGCATCGTTGTCAACAAGCGAAAAACCGTCGGAAAAATCATCGAACGACGCGCCCTCAGTCAGCAGGTAGCCGGAGACGTAGCCGACGGTGGCAGGATTGGCGGTGGCTATTGCGGCGGCGGCGAGTGTGTGGTTCTCCGCGTCGATCCTCCCCGCGGCCATCGTGTTGCTGCCTTCATGGACGTGGGGGGCGTAGATGATGATTGGCCAGCGGGGCTTGCCCATTGCGTCGTGGCGGGCGTTCATACGATTGACGACGGCTTGATAGTCCGTTTCGTACTCGGCTTGCGTTTTGTTTTCACGAGCAAAGTGCAGCACGTAGAAACCGCGAGTGGGTAGGGCGCTGTGGTAGTTCGTAAAATTCGCGTCGTCGAATTGCTTGGGAGTTCCGGCGCTGCTTTCCGCATCCACGCCGAAGCCGATGATTGGCCAGGAAGCGTCCGCCAGATTGGCGAATATGAGGCCGCCGGATATGTCGGTTCGCCGCACTACGAATCCGGCCAGGTCGAAGGTCTTGGCCTCTTGGCCGGTCCAGCCTGCGTTGGGCTGACCAAGAATCATCTGTCTGCCGGCGGCAATTGGCGACGTGCTAAATTGCTCGTTCGTGACTGCGATTTCTCCGGCTACGCCAGTCGAGAGATCATAGTCCAAGTAGTCAACGAGAACAGCATCGAAAACGCCAATCACTAGCAGGGGATTTTGAGTAGACGTTCGATTCAAGAGCCGAACGCCCAACTTGCCCGGAGTATCCGCATCGGACATCCAAGTGGAGAGCACGCCGGAAAAGCTGACCAAGTCCTTGAGTGCCACTGTAAGTACATTGGGACTCCCAACGTATGGACCAGCGCCGGTGTGAAGCTCCATGATCTTTTTCACTGGCAGGCCAAAGTGTGTAGGCACGGACTCTAGTAATTCAATCTCGTAGTTGCTGACGCTGTCTACCTCTGCCCAGGTATGCGTATCGGGGGAAGATATTGCCAGATCAATCGGGTTGCCGGAAGTAAAGGCGAGTTGATCGGCTCCGAGAATCTGTTGCTCCAGTGGCAAGCCTGTCAAGACCGCCAAGCGTTCCAGCGCGTGAAACGGATAGCGGCTATAGACGTTCGCCACGGAAATACTGTCACCCACGGCCACGAAGCACTTGTCCACGGACAGATTGACAATGTCGAGATTGGCGCTGGCGGGCGTGCCGGCGATGGCGGACGCAGCCCAGATAGGCGATGCCTCGCCCGTGAAAAACGCCGAGTCGTCACTGAACGTCGGCATGATGCCTGTGTCGAATAGCACCGTCCCGGTTTCGGCCGTGAGTGAATTCTTGAGCGATACGTTGCCCGTGGCGTTGGCCCCAATCGCGGGTGTGGAAGTAGTCGTGTAAATCCGAATCGGACTGGCCGAGTCGGCCATCATGGTATTACGGTCGGCGGTCAAGAGCGTGGCCGTCGCCCATACTTGGATGCCGCCGATGCGCATGTTGTGGCCGGCGATTTGCGTGCCTCCCGTGGCGCGACCGATCCACAGAGTCGTCAACTCGGAATCAGGTATGCTCGTCGCCGTCGGGAAGGCGTTTGTCCCAGCTTGATCGACATACACGGCGAAAACGCCGCCCGTCAACCGCCAGTAGACGGTGTGCGGGATACTGCCAGTCGCCAGATCGAGATTCACCGTGGCAGAGGCGGCCGTAGGCGTGTCGTTGCTGATGGTGATGACCAGTTTGTTCGCAGTGTCTACTGCGAACGAGATTTTACTTCCGCCTGCGCTGAGGTATTCCAGAAACACACGCTGCGAGCCGGGCGCGATTAGAGATTCGACGACGAACTTACCGCCATACGCCGCGCCGGCAATCGAAGGGAATAGACTGGGCGACAACGTGCTGTTGGTCACCAGGTAATTCGCGCGTGTGGCATTGAGGTCGTACATTACTCCTCCATCCCCGGCCGGTAATCAGGCAAGTTCACCACCGGCGTGAGCCCGAAATCTGCGTACATTTTCACCGCGTCGATCCGCTGCTCGTCGCTCCACTCTCGTTTCATCACGACGCGGATGTGGCAGCTTGGCATGGCGTATGGGAGAACTATCGCAACTTTATTGCCAAAGGGATCGTTCATAACCCAGTTGTCTTTGTGGTTTTCGTAGAATGGGACCGAGTTCATGTAAGACCCGACATCCGGCAGCCAGCAAGCGTCTACCAGCCGCGCAGGCTCAATCGACTGGGGAATCTCCGCCCGGTCGAATTCCTGGAGCAGTAGGTGCTCAGCTCCGTTTGGCCCGCCTAATAGGTGCCAGCTAGAGCCGTGTCGCCACGTCCGCTTGAAGCCGGGCGTCGAGTCCCAGAACACCCGCGTCAATCGTGGGAACACATCCTTGTAGGGCTGGAAATTTGGCCGCAGTCGCTCCACCATCTCATGCGGTGCCTCTTGCGGCAGTGCCTGGACGTTGCCCAAGCCGCCAGAGTAAACGCTGAACTTCGCGCCGCGAGCACGGGCCTCGCTGGCGGCATAGACGAACTCTCTGGCGTCGCAAGACGTGCCGACCACGCGATTGCCCAGCTTGGCGGTGTTGAGCGTCAGCGCCTCGATTGTCATTGGCTCGATTCTGCCCCACGGCATGTGCGAGATAATTGGAATTCCCTTGTCCATCAGCGAGCTGGGCGTGGGCCACGGCTTCCACCAGTCCGTGTGCGACAGGTCCGCGACGTTCAGCGCGTTGTTCCAACCGCCAGCCGCGTGGATCATGTCGTGATCGGCGTAGCCGCGCTCGGAGAGTTCGGTCAGGCCGTCATTGAGAACGACGCCGAAATTCATGGCTCTCTGTCCTCCATCAGTATTTCGATCCGCTCCCTGTTTTCCTCTACGGCAGTCTCGGCTCTATCTACGGCTGCCTCTGCTCTATCGACCGCCGACTCCGCTCTTTCTACAGCGGATCCTGCTTTCTCCGTGTCCGTGGAAAGCTGCTCGACCTGCTTTCGCACGTCGACCAACGGCGTCACCACCAGTTGCACACCTGCCGCGCCGATCAGCACCAACGCTACGATCAGTGCGATAAGCGGAGCGCGCAAGTCGTTACTTTGCTGTTCCTGTTCCATCGCCTTCCCACCCCGGATACCAGCGATCCATCCATTTTCGTCCAAGGAAATCTCCCAGCGTCCCGGCCAGAAACGACACGATGATCAGCCAGCCAAGATTCTGCGTTGGCTGAAACACGATCTGACTATCCTCCTTCAGCCACTTGTTCGCCAAGCCAACTACCGTCTCAGGCCCCAGCACGCTGACGACAAACCCTAAGAACCCTCCGCAGGCCACGTCGAAAATCATCATGCGCGGCGTCGTGCGGCGGGCATTGCTGGTAGCCACCTGCACCACCACGCTGCCAATCACGCCGACAAACACCGCCAACAATCCCGGCGGAACATCCTCGTAAAAAGTCGCCAGCACGGTCACTACTCCGATGTTCGCGCACAATAGTAACAGGCTGGTATTGAGCATTGCATTTTTGCGTCCTGTTAAGTAAAACCCGCCACCGAGAAAGGGAAGTCGTAGAGAGGCAAGCATTACGGCTTAAAGAACAAGGGGCCAATAG
>Ga0214472_10000481_pt1 | contig 49222 bp, 42 predicted proteins | sample RVTome_6_FD_207662 | JGI IMG/M metagenome (GOLD analysis project Ga0214472, IMG submission 207662) | Soil microbial communities from uranium-contaminated site in the Upper Colorado River Basin, Wyoming, United States - RVT140D175 | ecosystem: Environmental > Terrestrial > Soil > Contaminated >...
AACAACATCGATTGTTCGTTCATGGAAAAACAATCTCACACCAACCCTTGTTTGGCGAGAGTTCGTAAACGATTTTTTCACAGACTCTGAGGGTTGGGGGTTCGAATCCCTCCGGGCGCGCCAATAGTTTCAATAACTTGCACGTTTTCCGATGCGCGCTCCGCTTGAGCTGCTACCATTTTTGCTACCCCTTGTCGGTTTATCCAGTGCGTCCACGGCCCGCCGGTCATCCCTAAAGCGATGCCCGTAAACGTCCACGGTAAGGGTAATCGAATGGTGTCCGAGCTGCTCTTTGACGTAGTTTAGATCCTCGCCTTGTTCTATCAGCAGCGACCCAAAGCTGTTGTCGGGTAGCGAGTAATCAAGCTGGCATCATACAGGGAACAATCTGCCGGCTATGCCGGCGATAGATGCGGAAATCGGAATCGGTGGTGAGAATGACCGGATCAGGAAGAGTTTCGGTCATGCGCACAAGACATGCGTCGGCGAGGCTCATGGGCACGTCTGCGTATTTCTGCAAGAGCTTGAGTACCGACTCTACGTCGTTGTCCAGGTCAAAAGCGGCAATCACGGCCCGGCGGCGAAGCAGCGCGCTGAGCGCAGGCGCCCCGCGCGCGCCAAGAAGGTGGAAGGCCTCAGAGAGGACAGCTTCGCAGGTGCGCCAGGGAGGAGCGTGGCCAGGTGCTTGCGTCGCCGCCCACTGGTGGTAGGAGTCGCGCCGGCTAAGCAAAGCCACTAAAAAGCCTGCGTCAACGAGCAGGTTTCTGGCCATAGCCCGTGGCTTTCAAGTATCGCTTCGTTCGTGTGCTCAGGTCGGCCGGCAAGCCGTCCACCGAGCCGATCAGGTCGGCAATGGTGTCAAGCGGTGAGGACTGACGCCGTCGGGGTCGAGCGGCGCGCTGCAAGCGCTCGCGAACGATGTCGGACTTCGAACACCTGCGCCCGCGCGATTCCACCTCGATCTCGGCTACGAGCGGCTCGGGCAGTCGTACGGTTAAAGATTTCATACAATCAGTGTATTACGGTGCTGCCAGGTATGCAAGACGGATCTAGAAATTGCGACCTTTACGTCGGCCCGACCGGAGTGCGGAACATCAGGGTGACGCAGGAAAAAAGCCTGCCCCGTCTCAGCCGTATACTCGTCTACGACTTTGCCGGAAGCCAGCGGGAAGTTACCGAATATCAGGGAATCATGCGGCAACAGCCGAGCAATAAGGACCCGGTCGAGCGCAGGCGGCAGATCGCCTGCAGAGGCAAAAGATGCATTGGCAAGCGAAATTTTGGACGGGATGCGCTCGCTGGGATTCGCGGTAGAGCGGGCAAGTCGCAGTTCATTTGTTGACGTGCTGTGCCGTGCGCAATTTTCGCGCGACTTCGGACTGGCGCGGCGCTCAAGACAAATATTTTTGGGGGTTTACGCGCATGTGTTTTCTTAAATCATTTTGCTTCTTCTCAAAAGAAACTAGGGAGATCGCCTAGTGAAAATCGCCGCACGTATAGTAATCGGAGTTATCGTTGCCGCGATGACGATATGGGGAGTGGGGATGCTCTATTTCTCGCCGCTTTTGCTTCTCGCGTGGCGCCCATTTGGCGCCGGGGGTTACGCGGCGCTAACGATTCTCGCTTTTCTCTTTCTGTCGCGGCGTCGGCGCACTGTGCTCGGTTCGGTCTGTGCATTTGCGCTGCTGGTTGTTTTATTTTTCCAGATTCCCGGTTCGAACGAGCGCGAATGGCAACCTGAGGTCTCGAATCGGCCTTATGCGACGATCAGAGGCGATCTGATTACGATCCACAACGTAAGAAATTTCGACTATCGCAGCGAGAACGATTTCGACGCACCCTGGGAAGAGCGCACTTATAATCTCAGCAAGCTCGATTCCGCGGACATCGTCGCCGTGTACTGGGCGGGCAAGGCCATCGCCCATGTTATGTTGAGTTTCGGCTTCGCGGGCAAAGATTATCTTACGGTGTCGATCGAAACTCGCAAAGAGAAAGGCGAGAGTTATTCAACCCTGGCGGGCTTTTTCCGGCAGTACGAACTCTATTACGTCGTCGCCGACGAGCGCGATGTGATCGGGGTGCGGACGAATTATCGCCAGCCCCAAGAGGACGTCTATGTCTACCGAACCAACGCGCCAATTAAAAACATCCGGCGGATTTTTCTCGATTACATAAAGTCGATCAACGATCTGCGCGACCGACCGGCTTATTACAACACGCTGACCACCAACTGTACGACGAGCATACTGTTTCATACGCGGATGAACCCGGAGTCGCCGCCGTTATCCGGGAAAATTCTTTTGAGCGGCTACGTGCCGGATTATCTTTACGAGCTTGGCCGGCTCGATACGACAAAGCCGTTTGCCGAATTGGAGCGGCTCTCGCGCGTGAACGATAGAGCTCAAGCTACCGACAAAGATGCGGCGTTTTCGCAGCGTATCCGAGAAGGCCTGCCTAGACCCGCGCCGCTGGCGCAACCGTAACGACTGAAACTAAGGGAGAATACTAACTCCGAGCCGAGAGAAGAAAATGAGGCAAAGTGAGTCTCGGTCTCGGAGTTTTGCCAGCCGGCCAACTGTAGCACCTCGCCTTTGGAAAATTTTCGGATCGGGGTTAACAGGAGCAAACGGAGAGATTGGAGAGTGGAATACTGGAAGACTGGAATATTGGAAGGTTGCATGGTTGGAAATTCGGAACGTCATTCCATCATCCGGTGTTTTCAGTTTTCATTTTCCCATTCTTCCATCATTCATCACCCCAACCGCGCTCTATTTCCTCTGTTGCGTCCTGTGAAGAAATGACTGGGATAGTATTTACGACAAAGAGCAAAGCATAGATTCATTTGGCCAGTGAAACAGACGAGATCCAACGAGGGTCGGGTGTCAGTTGACGAGGGACTAGGAATTGAGGAGGAGGCGACGGAGAGAACCGAGATGGGTTTTAACAAGAAGGTGAAGGCTGTCATGCGGACGGAGCCGTCAGGCGACGTGAGCGCGAACTTGCCTATCGATCTGCGCGCCAACCGTGCGTTTGGCGATTCTGAGATCGAAGTCGGCCTGCAGTCCGAGCCAAAGCTCCGAGGAGACGCCAAAGTATTTGCTCAGTCGGAGCGCAGTGTCTGCGGTGATAGCGCGTTGCCCATTGACGATATCGCTGATGCGCCCGGGTGGGACAGCAATATCCCGGGCGAGCCTATTAATGCTGATGCCCATCGGCTTCATAAATTCTTCCAAAAGGATCTCTCCGGGGTGGATCGGTTGGAGTCGTTTCTTGCGCGCCATATCTCCTCCTTAATGATAGTCGACAATCTCAGCGTCGTAAGCATCACCGCTTCTCCACAGGAAACAGATGCGCCACCGGTCATTGATACGAATACTGTATTGACCCCTGCGGTCGCCTTTAAGCGCTTCCAAGCGGTTGCCCGGAGGAACCAACAGGTCCTGAAGGGATCGAGCGCGGTGGAGATACACCAGCTTCCTCCGTGCGATTCTCTCAAAGGCTCGGAAGCGAGGCACGTCCAGGTCCGCGAACAGTGCTTCCGTTTCCTTGGATCGAAAGGAGCGGATCATAAAAAGTCAGCCTATTACGGGCCACGGAATAGTACAAACGGTGTGACGGCGGGTCGAGGAGTGAGTGTCGAGGGAAGGGGCATGAATCGGGGGTTAGCGCCGTCATTCGAAGGGGTTCTGCACCTTGACGCCAGTCTTGGTGAAATCGCGGGTGTTCCGCGTGGCAAGGGTGAAATCGTGTTGGAGCGCCGTGGCAGCGATCATGCTGTCCAGCAGAGGCAACTTGTCTCCCTTCTGTTTCAAATTCACCACGAGTTTAGCCCACCGTTGGCTGATCGTGGCGTCCCATGGAAGGCAATCTATGGTTTGCACCACCTCCCCAAACCACTGCTCGAGTTGTCTCCGCTTGCGTCCGCGCGGCAGCGCGAGAATGCCGATGCACAGTTCGCCCAGAATGATGGAGTCCACGACGAGATTCCGCTCATTTGCGCTCAACCAGTCGACGACTTTGCTGCTGGGCACCGGCTTTGTCGGCTCACTAATCACGTTCGCATCGACCAGGTAAGTCATGCGAGTCTTGGCGCCTTGATGTCGTCGGTTGTCTCCTTGCGCTCCATCGGTTCGAACCAGCCTTTAACCGGACAGGCGAGCAGCAGCTTTACCAGGCCTTCATTACGCCGCCGCTCCTTTCGTTTCAGTCGGTATTCGCCGCGGTCGATGCGTTCGACCTCGAACTCTTGGCCCGACTCGATGCCATCGCGCTGGCGGATTTCGGCGGGGAGAATTATCTGGCCTTTTGTTGAAACCGTGGTCTTCATGTTCGGTAAGATAACGTCTTACCTAGCCAAGTTCAACCGTATTTTTGACACTAAGAAGCGGCCGAGGCGGCAGAGATCCGCCAGCTCCTCAAACTCGACCCCGAGGCGACGGATTTTCACGGCGGTCTATGGCGGGTTGTCGGATTCCGATAAGCAGTCAGGGATAGGTGGGGATAGGTATCAAATCTTTACTTATGACATTCACCGAACTGCAATTTGTACCAGTGTCAAAAGTAAAGGTGCGACCCCAATCCCCTGTTTGACTAGCGAAGCGATGCGGCGCAGGGCGAGTCTTTTGGAAGGTAGTCGGAGATACACGATCTCAATTCGATGGCTAAGCGATTTCCACCGATTCAAACGATTGACGTAGGTAAGTCCACTTAGCGTGCTTTCGAATGCGAAGCTCGCGCGTAAAGGTTGTTTTGCCGGTGCCGTTTGGACCAGCGATGATGATGCAAAGAGGTTTTTTGGAAACTGCTTTGCTCATTCGGATTTGATTACGTGTAAACCCCGCCCCTTGGGGCGGGGTAATTCATTCGAAGGACTTGAACGAATTTTCCCGCGCCCCGGTTGGGGCGCGGGGTTAAGTTGCGTTAGTTAGCCATGATTGCGTCGGTCGCAGATGGAGTCGATGAGAGCGGGTTTGCCTTGCTTGACTTGCTCGATGGCGCGTTTAAGAGCGGCTTTCATGTCGTCGCCATTTTCGATTGGCCCTTCGGCATACCAGCCCATCGATCGCGCCAAACCGGCAAAGTCGGGGTCGGGGCCGTAGAGGTCCATGCCGATGTGCGCGCGAGTCGGATCTGTCCCGCGGGTTCTGGCCAACACCAACTGATGGTTCCAATCGTTGTAGTAGGCGCGGTTGTTGAACATGACGACGAGCATGGGAATTTTATATTTCGCGGCGATCCACAGCGCGCCGGCGTCGAACATCAAATCGCCATCCGGTTGTAGATCGACTACCAGCCGGCCGGTGCCTTTGTTCGCCAACGCGGCGCCCAACGACAAACCGATTTGCGTCCCGGTGCCGAGCTCGCGGCCGGCGTGACAATAGGGACGGTCGAAGTTCCATAGCTTCTTGCCCCAACCGCCTAAGTCGCCCGTGGTGAGCACCCAGTCTTCGCCTTTGATCGCATCCCACACTTCGAGCGCCAAACGCGGCACGGCCATCGGCTTTTGATCCGAATGCTCCTGCGCTTGCTTGGCCCACTTGGCGCGGTTCTCGGCGTGGCGTTTGCCAATAGCTTCGGCGCGCTTGGCGATTTTTTCCGCGAGCCCCGGCGTCTTGGCAATTCGTTCTTTCAAAAGTTTTGTCAACTGTGGCACGGCGGTAACCGGGTCGGCGGTCATGCGCTGCTGCGCGTAATAGGGGCGGGCGTAGTCCATCGACCATTTGCTGATCTCAATGTCGGTGAAACCGATATCGATCCAGGTCGCATTCGCTTGGACTTTGCACACAACCGTGCGCGTCGCGATGTCGCGCGTGTGAGTCGGCTTCTCAAAGTCGGCGATGTCGAGCGTTAACACGACATCGACGCCGTCGTAACAGCCGTCAAAATCCGAGGTGAGATTGAGCGGATGATCGCCGGGGAAATTCAACCGCGAGCCGACGTCCCAGACCGATGCGCCCAAAGTCTCGGCGATCTCGACTATATGATTCCAGCCGTGCGGTGGCCGCGCTGCGAAGTCGGCGATGATCGCGACGCGATTGGCAGCTGCGAGAGTGTCGGCGGCTTTGGCCAACGCGATCGGGTCTGGCGACGGCGCCGTGGGCACGAGGGCACTGCCGGCGGGCGGCATTTCGACATCATGATCGAGCTCGGCTTCCTGCAGGCCGGCGTCGTAGCACATATAGACCGGTCCCTGGCGCGCGCTCATCATCACGGAGTAGGCGCGCGCAAAGGCGCCGGGGACGCCGTCAACCGTGGACGGTTGATAATCCCACTTGACAAAGTTGCGGATCGCTTCGCCCTGCACGTTGGCGGTGTGAATCCAGTCGATGAACGGACGGCGTTTCGGTTCCGCCAGCGGTCCGGTGGCGCCCATGATGAACACCGGAGCACGGTCGAGATAGGAATAATAGACGCCCATGGGCGCGTGCAGCAAGCCGACCAGGTTGTGCACGATGGCGATCATCGGCGTACCCTTGACACGAGCGTAGCCATGGGCGATCTGCACGGCGATCTTTTCATGCTGACAGAGAATCATCGGCGGATCGTTCTCGCCGTAATTGACCAGCGAGTCGTGCAAGCCGCGGTAGCTCGCGCCGGGATTGAGCGCGATATACTCGAAGTTATATTTTTTGATCATGTCGACGATGACGTCGGATTGCCAACGCCGGTCGGATTTTTTGATTGTTGAATCTGCCATGCAGATGTCCTCCTTGTGAGATTAAGTTCGATTGGCCGCAAAGAACGCAAAGTTCGCATAGTAAGAAAATTCGCATTCGGAAATTAACCGCAAAAGGCGCAAAGAGCGCAAAAACTTTTGCTGCCTTGTTATCGGCTTTAGTTTCCTGCGGAACATTTGTGATAAACGCAATTAACCTCGTCGGAGGGCGTGATGAATCGCGCCCCTACAAATCCGACTTACTTTTGCGCCTTTTGCGCTTTTTGCGGTTAATTATCTTCCTTCCAAAACTATGCGTGATTTGCGTTCTTTGCGGCTATTCTTCTTATGCATTTTCGCCGCGGCGCCAGACTACCACGTCTACTAGCGCCGGCTTGCCGGCTTTGACTTGGGCAACGGCGCGCTTTAATGCCGGGCCGACTTCGGCGGGATCTTCGATGGCGCCTTCGGCGTACCAGCCGATGCCTTTGGCGATATGGGCGAAGTCGGGCGGCGGCGCTTCCAAGTCCATGCCGATATAGGCGCGCGCAGGATCGGTGCCGCGCTGATGGGCCATATGTATCTGATGCGCCCAGTCGTTGTAGTAGGCGCGGTTGTTGTACATCAAGACGAGCATCGGGATGTCGTATTTGATCGGCATCCAGAGCGCCCCCAAGTCGAACATCAAGTCGCCGTCGGGTTGAATATCGACCACCAATTTCCCCGTGCCTTTGTAGGCGAGGGCGACGCCGATTGAGATGCCAATCTGCGTGCCGGTGCCGAGCTCGCGGCCGACGTGGCGATAGGGTTTGTCGAAGTCCCAGACCTTGTGCACCCATTCCTTCAGCGTGTTGGCGGTGAGCACCCAGTCTTCGTCCTTAAAAATCTGCCAGGCTTCATGGGCGAGACGAGCCTCGGTCATGGGCCGCTCGTTCCACTGTTGTTTGACTTGATCCTGCCACTTTTGCCATTGGCGGTGATGTCTTTCGCCGATCGCTTTTTTGCGTTCGTCAATGCGATTCGCCAGTGCTTTATCGCCGCCGATGCGTTTGCGCACGGCGGCGGTGAGCGCGGGAATAGCGAGCGCGCTGTCGCCGAGCACGCGGTGATTCCAGTTGTGATGTTTGTTGTAGTCGGTGGCCCACTTGCTAATTTCGATATCGGCGAAACCAATATCGATCCACTTGCAGTCCGGCGCGGTGACCACTTGGATTTCGCGCGTCTGGGTATTCAACTTATGCGAGCCGCGCGTCCAGTCGATGACATCGAGCGCCGCGACGACATCGACGCCGTTGAACGCATCGCCGTGGAAGCTGACGGACAATGGATGGCGATTGGGAAAGCCCAGTCGCTTGTTGATGTCGTAAACCGACGCGCCGACGGTTTCGGCGAGCTCGACAGTGGAGTCAAAGCCGATCGGCATGCGCGCGGCGTATTCGGTCAAGAGCAAGGGATTTTTCGCTGCCACCAACATGTCGGCGGCTTGGTCGATGACCGATTGTTCCGGCGCGACCCGGGACGGCACTTTGACGTTGAATTTTGGCACCGGCACGTTTTCGGTAAGCTTGGCTTCCTGCATCGCCGAGTCGTAAACCATATAGATCGGTCCCTGCGGCTCGCTCATCATGATTGAATAGGCGCGCGCGAAGGAATCCGGCACGCCGTGAATGCTGCCGGGCTGGTAATCCCATTTGGTGAAGCCGCGCACGACATCGCCTTGGGCAAACGCCGTGTGAATCCAGTCGATGAACGGCCGGCGCAGCTTCTCGTCCATCGGACCCGTGGCGCCGATCAGAAACACCGGGCAGCGGTCGATGTAGGCGTAGTAGATGCCCATCGGCGCGTGCAGCAGGCCGACGACGTTGTGCACGATGGCGATCATCGGCTTGCCGCTCGCTTTGGCGTAGCCGTGGGCGATTTGCACGGCGATCTTTTCGTGATTGCAGAGAATCATCGACGGCTGGTTCTCGCCGTAGTTGACCAGCGAGTCGTGCAGGCCGCGGTAGCTCGCGCCCGGGTTGAGCGCGATATAGGGAAACTCGTATTGCTTGATCAAGTCGACGATGATGTCGGATTGCCAGCGTTCGGTGGATTTTTTGATCTCTGTATTGCTCATGCAACTCATCTCCTCAGTACCGGCATTAAGAGCGGCAGCGCCGCTCCGCCACCCCTTATGTCAGAAAATTCGACCGGAGTCACCACGTTTGCACAACTCTTGTTATCTGGGCCGCTGCCATTCGTCAAACGCCGGCAAGCGCGAATGTGCGTCCCAGCGCGGGAAATTGTTTGGTCAGTCCGGCTTCGTTACGGATGCTCACGTACCACGAAAGACAAGATGATCACAAAGATTGGTCACGACACCCAGCGTGATGGTGGCGGACTTACGGCACGGACGCGGATGCGCCCATGGGTGGCTAGCACGCAGTAGATTCGTGGCGCGATTATTTGCTTTTTTTCTGGCTTCAATCAACACTGACGGTGAGGTGGCGATTACGTTCTTTCGAATCAACAGCGTCGGCGTGGCGGTTACCGGTTTAATCTTCATAGGAACGGCCTTGCTGTGGCTCGGTACTCGATGGGGCATCGGTCTTTACACTGATTCAATGGTTTATGTCGGCGCGGCGCGAAGCATTCTCGCTGGCGACGGGTTCCAGTATCTCAACGACATCGGCCAGTTTGCCCCGATAACTCAGTATCCGCCGGGTTATCCGTGGCTTATTGCGGTGCTTGGCATGATCGGGCTCGATCCACTCGATAGCGCTCGCTGGCTCAGCATCTTTTTCTGTGCCGGCAATTCAATGCTTGTGGCCGATATCGCTTATCGCTCGACAGCCTCCCGCGGCGCGACGCTTCTGGCAGTGTTTCTTTCTTTCGCCGCGTTTCCGATGGTCTATATCAATTCGCAAGCGCTGTCCGAACCGCCATTTATTTTTCTGACACTTTTGGGTTTCTATTTTTTAGCGCGCTACTTACTGGCGTCTGACAGCGCATCGATCTATGGGTTCGCGCTGGTGGTGGGATTAAGTTGTTTAGTGCGCTATGTCGGTATCGCTTTCGGTTTGACCGGCGCTACCGTGATTCTTTTCCACGGGCGAGCTCCTTGGCGCAAGCGCTGGGTCGACGCGGCAAAGTTCTCGGTCTTATCGGCTTTGCCCATCGTGATTTGGCTGGTCAGGAATTATTTACAGGCGGGAAACCCGGTCAATCGCACCTTCGGTTTTCATCTTCCTGCCGTTGCCGATTTGCTGCCTTCCACCGACACGGTCGGTCATTGGCTTTTGCCGACGAGCATCGTTGACCAAGCGCCCTGGGTGTCGCGCTTGTTTCTGTTGCTGGTTGTTTTGCTCTTTTGCCGCCTGGCCAGAAATTTCTCTTGGTTGAAGTCTTGGCATCCTCGTTTGATGGTTTATTGCGCGCTGGGCTATGGTGCTTTCTTGTTGGTTTCCTTTTCCTTCAACGACCAGCCGCTCTATTTCGATACCCGCACCATGGCGCTGCCCTATGTCGCAACGTTGATCGTCGCGCTGTCGATCATGACGGCGTGGCTGCGAGAAAATCGGTCGGTGGAAAAATCCTGGCGCTGGTTTGCCTTCGACAGCATGCTGGTGGTTTTGCTCGCCGTGCAATTGATCAATGGCGTCGTGTGGCTGCGTTACAGCTACGTGAACGGCATAGGTTTTGCCACCGATATCTGGCGCAACTCCGAACTGATCCGGTTCGCCAAGAACGCACCGGCCTCCACGCCGATTGTCAGCAACGCTCCGGACTTTATCTACACCCTGACCGGCAGGCGCACCGTGATGATTCCTCACAAGCTTGATCCAAGTAATCGCCAGCCCAATTCGCACTATGCGCAGGCGCTCGCCGCAATGGGCGAGCAATTGACGCAACCCAACGCAGTGTTTGTCTATTTCAACGACGACCAGCGTCTTTGGTATCTGCCGTCGATCAAGGAGTTGGCAAGCGCGCTACCCTTGCAGGCTGTCAAGGCAACGCAGGATGGAGCGATTTACCGGTTGAAGAGAGGAGAACCTGCGGCGCGGCAATGAAATCAGCTGCTGTGAGCACAGCAGGACACCTAGTTTGCGCGATTGAGCAATTCCATCAATTCGCCAGCATCCGGCCGTTGCAGTATCGACCGGCCCGCATCGATCAATGCTGTTTGCCGGGACGGCTCCAGCACCCCCTCGCAGCAAGACCTCACTTTAGCCTCCACGTCGTCATCGCTCAGCGGATTCTCCGGGCCGCCGCGGTAGCGTTCGTCGGCCCAGCCTTCGACTTGCTTGCCGCTTTTCAAATGGATGGCGATGCGCGAGCGCATTTTGTCAAAACCGAGTTTTTCGATTTCCGGGTCGAGCGCAGTGGTGATGCGCTTTTGCATCGCCTGCATGGGCGCGCCGGCGACGAATGCGTCGGAAAATTCGTTTTTGCCGGCTTTGCGCGCCAGCGCGATCATCGCCAGGGCGGCGGGAAGGGAGAACTTTGCCTGCAAGTGATTGGCGGCGATCGGGTAGCGGATCGGATTGAGGATATTGGTGCCGGCGTAGACTTTGACATGATCGATTTCATTGGCTTGAACTTCGTTCTCTCTCACCAGCCTGAGCATCAAATCGATGGTCGGATGGGTCAGCACGCCGCAGGGATAGGGTTTGATCGATACGCCGGGTTCCACGATGGTCCAGATTTTGCCGAAGCCCTGGGCAATCTTTGCTGGGCTGACACCGCCGCCGTGGACCGCATAAAATCCCCAGGGGCCGTCCAGTGCGTCGGGATCGGCGGTGAACCCGCGGGCGGCGAGCAGCGCCGCGGTGACACCATTCTCCGCGGCGCGGCCCACATGCAGCGGTTTGGTCATGGTGCCGAAATTACAGCGGATGCCGGCGGCGAAGCTGGCGGCGATGCCGAAGCCGCTGCGCAGCTTGTCGCCGCTTAGCTTGAGCAGCTTGGCCGCCGCTGCGTAGGCGCCGAATGTTCCCACCGTGGCGCTCGAGTGCAGGCCGCGCAGATAGTGCTGCGGCAGCATCCACTCGGAAATTTTGCATTCCACCTCAAAGCCGGTCAGGAAGGCGAGCATGAATGTTTGACCATCGATGCCGCCGAGTTTTTGCGCGATGACCAGCGCGCTGCTCAGCGCCGGGATGGTCGGATGGGTGAGCAGGCCATAGACATGTGCCGGATCTTTGCTCACCTGGCTGTCGTCCCAGTCGTGGGCGTGGCCGGCGGTGCCGAGCACCCGTGCCGCCATCGGTGCGGGAACTTTGCAATCGCCCCGGCTCAGCAAGAGCGCATCAGCTCGGCCGCCGATTTGTTCAGCTTCTTCGACCAGCAATTGGACCGTGGGTTCTGCCGAGCCGGCAACGAACAGACCGAGGCCGTCGAGCAAGCAGCGCGTGCCGATGCGCAGTGCCTCGGCTGGAACGGCGTTAAACGAAATCTCATCGACGAACTTGGCCGCCGCGGCGGTGGTGTTAAGTCCGTCGGGAATCTTGGCGAATGGATTTCGATCGGCGGCCATGAAAACTCTCTCTCGCCGTAGGATTGCTGCGGGTTGGCTTTCAGTCGACGACCTCGGATACGTAGTAGTCGATAAAGCGGCGATGAACCTCAGGACGGCTCTCGTTTCTGGCCATCGCCTCACATTCGTCTTGGGAGTGGACTTTGACCGAGCCCAGCGGTGCGGCCATGATCTGAAGCTTCGCCGAACGCACCAGATCAAGGCCCAGGCGTAGCAGCTGATCCAAGTTCTGCGCCACCACGGTGCCGCCGTGGCCGCGCAACAGCACGGCGACTTTATCGCCCAGAGTTTGCGCCACCTTGTCGCCCAGTTGGTGATTGCGGATCAGCACCGGCGAGTCGTAGATCGGCGTGCCGCGATGAAATTGCACGCCGCAGTTCGAGATGACTTTAATTTCTTGGCCGCTGGCGGCGACGGCAACCAGTTCGTCGGCATGGTAGTGCAGAATGCACTGCACGTCAGCGCGTGCCTTGTAGATCGAAGTGTGCATCGCGGTTTCGCCGTTGGGCTCGCCGAAGCCTTCAAGCTTCTTCCCTTCGGCGTCGAGGATGATCAAGTCGCGCACGGCAACTTTACCGGGGGGCATATGCGGCGTGCTGAGAATTTGATTATGCGGCAAGCGCGCCGTGATATGGCCGTAGCCGTCGATCACGCCTTGGTGTTGCAGCACCTTGGCCACCATCACCATTTTGTCTTTGAGTGCATCTAACGGTTCGATCATTTTTGGCTCCTGAGATTGCTTAGCGTTTGTGGCAGATTCTTAATCACCACGAAGGACACGAAGTTCGGAAACTTATTGATCCAAAACCTTCGTGTCTTTCGTGGCGACAATTCATTCGCATTAGGTACGTCTGCTCAGTTGATCTTTGAGCGTTGGAGAAAATCGCTGAACAGCGCGGCCATTTCGCCAACCTTTTCATCCCATTCTTCGCGTGGGCCGAGCGGCGCGTCGTGATGTTTGGGAAACAGCACATGAACTTCGCTTTTTTGCAAAAGCCGGCCGAGACCTTCGCCCGTTTGCCGTCCATGAGTTAGATCGTTTCCCGGAACGATGCACGCCGGGACCTCAATCGAGCGCAAATCCGCTTCGGTCGCGCCGATGACCGGCAGGTCAGCGCCCTTGAGAAAATATTCGCGCCAGCGCGACATCACTTCGATAAAGCGCGCCGGGTCCATTTTCATCAGCGCGTCGCGATTTGCCGGCCGCGCGGCGATTCTTTCCCGCCAGTGTTCCAGGGCGCATACGCCGGCCATGCCACCGGCTTTGGCTGCCGTAATGAACTGACCGTAATATTCTTCCGCGAGTCGCTCGCCGGCAAAGCGGCCGCCGGTGACGCGCCAGAGAAGCAACGCGCGCACGCTTTCAGGATGGCGCAAGGCAAACAACAACGCGGTGCGGCAGCCCGAGGAGCTGCCGCCGACGATGGCAGGCAGGGCGCCGAGCTGGTGCAGCAATACATGTATGTCGTCGGCCCAGATTTCGTACTCCGAATCGTCGCCGTCGATGACGACATCGGAGGCGCCGGTGTTGCGCCGGTCGAAGATCACGACGCGGTAGCCGGTCTCGGCGACTTTGCCGGCAAGCAATTCGATGCCGCTGAGGTCGCGCCGGCCGCCGGGCGAGAGCGCGACCCACGGGCCGCTGTTGCCGAGAATTTGGTAGTTGATATGAACGCCCCGAACGTTGGCGATGGGCATGGTGCCTCCTTACTGCTGACGACGCGACCATAGCCGTCTCTGTTCGCGGTTGCAATTGGCGCGCGCCGAAAACGCAATTTGCGATTTTCCAGGGTTGACCTCCAAGTATGACGGTCCGTCAAGCACCCCCGTTGCTCCCTGTTGCTTTATCGCGTTGCCCTAGCTACAAATTAAAGCCACTTATCGTTATCGATCTCAATGAAGGAGCGCCCATGGCACAGAAGTATGTGAATAGCTTCGGCACACGCAAGAAGCTGACGGTCGGCACGGAAAGCTACGATATTTTTCGCCTCGATCAACTGGAAAAAGCCGGCTTTAAGAATGTCCCGTGCTTGCCGGTTTCGCTGAAGGTTTTGCTGGAGAATCTGCTCAGACAGGAAGACAATCATCACGTTAACAAACTCGACATCGAAGCGTTAGCCAACTGGAACCCGACGGCGAAGCAAGACAAGGAAATCGCTTTCATGCCCGCTCGGGTGCTGATGCAGGACCTGACCGGAGTGCCGGCGGTGGTTGATTTGGCGGCGATGCGCGAGGCCATGAAACGGCTTGGCGGCGATCCTAAGAAAATCAATCCGCTGGCGCCCGTCGATTTGGTTATCGATCACTCGGTGCAGGTCGACTTCTTCGGTTCTGCCGATGCCTTTCATAAGAATTCCGAAATTGAATTCGAGCGTAATGTCGAGCGCTATGCTTTTCTGCGCTGGGGCCAGATGGCTTTCGATAATTTTCGCTTGATCCCACCCGACGTCGGCATCTGCCATCAGGTCAATCTCGAATATCTCGCGCCGGTGGTCTTTCGCGTCAAAAAGGACGGCGCTCATTTCGCGTATCCCGACACGGTGGTGGGCACCGATTCGCACACGCCGATGATCAACGGCTTGGGCGTCGTCGGTTGGGGCGTTGGCGGTATCGAAGCTGAGGCGGCGCTGCTCGGCCAGCCGATCATCATGCTCATCCCGGAGGTGATCGGTTTCAAGCTCCACGGCAAACTGCCTGCCGGCGCTACCGCGACGGATTTGGTTCTCACCGTCGTGCAGATGCTGCGCAAAAAGGGAGTCGTGGAAAAGTTCGTGGAGTTTTACGGTTCGGGTCTTTCGAGCTTGAGCCTCGCCGATCGTGCCACCATTGGCAACATGGGACCGGAATACGGCGCCACCGTCGGTTATTTCCCGATCGACGATGAAACGCTGCGCTATTTGACCCTCACCGGACGCGACCCGCACCTAATCAAGCTAGTCGAGACCTACGCCAAAGAACAGGGCATGTTCCGTACCGATCAGTCGCCCGATCCGATGTTCACCGACACCTTGGATTTGGATCTTGCCAGCGTGGTGCCGAGCATTTCCGGGCCGCGCCGGCCGCAAGACCGGATCGCGTTAACGGACAGCAAAAAAGCCTTTGCCGAGGCGTTGCCCTCACTGATGAAAACAAAGGACGCCACTAAGAAAGTCGCGGTGCAGATGAACGGCGACAAATTCGATCTCAAGCATGGCTCGGTGGTGATCTCGGCGATCACGAGCTGCACCAACACTTCCAATCCGTCGGTGATGATCGGCGCCGGATTGCTCGCTAGGAAAGCCGGCGCGAAGGGTCTCACGCGCAAACCTTGGGTGAAAACCAGCTTGGCGCCAGGTTCGCGAGTGGTCACGGAATATTTAAAGGACAGCGGCCTGTTGCCCGATTTAGAAAAACTCGGCTTTAACATCGTTGGCTACGGCTGTACCACCTGTATCGGCAACAGCGGTCCTTTGCCTGAGGCGGTTGCCAACGCCGTCCAACAGGGCGATCTGGTGGCGGCCGCGGTACTCTCCGGTAATCGCAACTTCGAAGGGCGGATACACGCCAGCGTGCGCGCCAACTATCTCGCCTCGCCGCCGCTGGTAGTGGCTTACGCTTTGGCCGGTAGTATGGATGTGGATCTTTACAACGATCCGTTGGGCAACGATACCACCGGCAAACCGGTGTACCTGAAAGACATCTGGCCGACGACTGAGGAAGTCCAAGAAGTGCTGAACAAGTCGGTGCGCCAAGAAATGTTCAAGAAGGAATACAGCCAGGCCACCGAAGGCGACGCGCGCTGGAAGGGGATGCCAGTGCCGGAAGGCGAACTGTTCAAATGGGACACGCAGTCGACCTACGTGCGTGAAGCGCCGTACTTCGACGGCATGGGCAAAAGCCCGGCTCCGGTCAAGCCGATCACCGGCGCGCGCACGTTGGCGTTGCTCGGCGATTCGGTGACCACCGACCATATCTCGCCGGCGGGTTCCATCGAAAAAAACGGCCCGGCGGCGCGTTATTTGACCAACAACGACGTGCTGCCGAAGGATTACAATCAATACGGCGCGCGGCGCGGCAATCATGAAGTGATGATGCGCGGCACCTTCGCCAACATTCGACTCAAAAACATGTTGGCGCCGGGCACCGAAGGCGGCGTGACGGTGCATCTGCCCGACAAAAAGCCGATGTCGATTTATGACGCGGCGATGCAATACCAAAAAGAAAGCACGCCGCTGATCGTCATTGCCGGCAAAGAGTATGGTTCGGGCTCGTCGCGCGACTGGGCGGCCAAAGGGCCGCGCTTGCTCGGCATTCGCGCCGCCATCGCGGAGAGCTACGAGCGCATCCATCGCAGCAACTTGATCGGCATGGGTATTGTGCCTTTGGTTTTCAAGCCTGGAGAGAATCTCAAGACGCACGGACTGACCGGATTTGAAAAATTCGATATTCTCGGCATCGGCTCGGATTTGAAACAGCGCCAAGAGTTGACGGTCAAGGCCACGGCGGACGACGGTAAGACCGCCGAGTTCAAAGTGACCTGCCGCATCGACACGCCGGCGGAATTAGACTATTACCGTCATGGCGGCATTTTGGAGTATGTGTTGCGCCAATTGCTGGCGAATTAGTTTCTCGTCTAGGGTCTAGCGTCCGGTGTTCGCTTTCCGAAATCCCGAGACGGGGGACTCTAGACCCCAAACGATTAATTTGATGAACCGAAGAGACGCGCTGGCGAGCATGGGACAAACCTCGCTGGCGTTTTTTTTTGCCAACTCAATTTTTCGCGGCGCCGGGGGCGCTGCCGAAGGGACGGCCATGAGTACACCGGCCTATATTGGAAAATTCACCGCTAACAATCCCGGCATCATGACGTTGCAGGGGACCAACCAGTATATCGTCGGCAAGGAGAGCGGCTTGGTGATCGACGTGGCGTTGAGCGCCGACTCGAACATGGACGGGATCCTCGAGCAGGCCGAAGCGATGGGCGTCAAGAAAATCGACAAGATTCTGCTGACGCACATCCATAGCGATCACACCGGCGGTGCGCTGGCACTGCGCAAACGGTGCGGCGCGAAACTCGGCATTCACCGCTCGCGCAAAGGCTATCTCGGTGGCGAGGATTTTCAGTACGACGACAATGACCGGATCGATTTCGGCAGTGGCGAGCTGCATGTCTTGCATACGCCGGGACATGAGTCGGGGCACTGCTGCTTTTACGAAGGCGGCGATAAAATTTTGTTTAGCGGTGACAATATCCTCGGCTATGGCACCGCGGTCATTCATCCGCCAGACGGCAATATGACCGACTACCTGCAGACCCTGGAGCGTCTGCTCGGATTTGAAATGAGCTTGATCCTACCCGGCCACGGTCCGTTGATCGGCAAAGCCGAAGCGAAGATCCGTGAATACATCCGGCATCGGCTTGAGCGGGAACAGCAGGTGATTAAGGCATTGCGCAGCGGCCACCATACCATCGGCGATATCACCGAGATGATCTACATCGATGTATCGGCCGCGCTCAAACGAGTGGCGGAGTTCTCCGTGCAGGCGCATTTGGAAAAACTGCTGCGCGACGGCAAGGTCAAGCAAGAAGGCGGGCGCTACCTTTTGTTGAGCGACCCTTGATGCCGCCTCCTCCCCAGTTTTAGCGAATCGAATGGGCGCACCTGGATCATCCGCTTACTTCTCCATGATGATGACCGAATAGCCGGCATCGCTGACGTGGCGTGCTTGCTCTTCGGCGTCGCCGCGGTTCGAAAAGGTTCCCAGATGGACGCGGTAAAAGGTCGCCTCTTTTGCCTGTAACGGAGTGATCGTCACGTTGGCGAAAGATTTGGCGACGAGCTCGCGTAGTTGCTGAGCGTTTTCGAGTTGAGCGAAAGACCCCAGTTGCAAAGTATAGTCGAGCGAAGCGCGAATGGTCTGAAGGCGCACCGGGCTGGTGATGACGTCGATGCGGACCAGCGCCGTGCCCTGACCCAACATGCCGATCGATTGGGCCGCGGCGTAGGACAGATCGATGATGCGGTTCTTAGCGAAGGGTCCGCGGTCGTTAACCAGGACTTCGGTGACGCTGCCATTTTCGAGATTGGTCACCACGACCTTGGTGCCGAGGGGCAGGGTTTGATGCGCCGCGGTGAGGTCATTCTGATTGTAAATTTCGCCGCTGGCGGTGGCTTTGCCGTGAAAGCCCGGACCGTACCAGGAGGCAATGCCGGTTTGATTGACGCGACTTTGCGGGATTGATGGCAGCCCCACCTTGGATGCCGGCACGGAGCAACCGCTGATAACCATCAGGGCTGCGAGCAGAAGGGGTCTGGGTGAGGCTGCAAGGCGGTAGTTTCTACGCTCGTGGTTCAGTGTCGCTGGTTGATTCATTGCGCGCGAGTATAACTAAAAGCCGCTTGAGAGAAAAGTAGAAAACCGAAAATTCACGCGTGGTTAGATTCCATTTGAGATGGGACCCCTGGTATGGAGTTGGCAACGGGGCGAGCATCACCCTGATGCGCTGTTTAGAACAGCATGGGTTTAAAACCTCGCCCGCGATGTGATTCACTCGAATTTGGCTTGGCCATGCTGGCGCTAGTTCTGAAGCGGCTGCCCGTTTACCCTAGCGGGGGTTTGTGTTAGCTTACCGATAACTTAAAAGGAGCGTTTTTAGCATGTCTGGCCATTCAAAGTGGAGTACGATTAAACACAAAAAGGCTGCCAAGGATGCAAAGCGGGGCAAAATATTCACCAAGCTGATCAAGGAAATCACGGTCGCCGCGCGCATGGGCGGCGGCGACATCAACGCCAACCCTCGATTGCGCACGGCGGTGCTGACCGCGCGCGGCAGCAGTATGCCAAGTGACAACATCGACCGGGCGATCAAAAAAGGCACGGGCGAGCTTGAAGGCGTGACCTACGAAGAGATTCAATATGAGGGTTACGGTCCCGGCGGTGCGGCGATCATCGCGCAAGTGGTGACCGACAATAAAAATCGTACGGTATCGGAGATTCGCCGCTTGTTTACCAAGCATGGCGGTAATATGGGTGAGACGGGCTGCGTGTCGTGGATGTTTGAGAAGAAAGGCTTGATTGCCGTTGACAAGTCGCAGGTCGACGAGGACCGCTTGATGAGCGTGGTGCTGGAAGCGGGGGCTGACGATATCCGCGATGAAGGTGAAATCTTCGAGATCGTCACCCAACCGGAGGATCTTGGGCCGGTCAAAGAACGCTTGGATCAAGAAAAAATAGCCGTCAGCAGCGCGCAGGTGACGCTGGTGCCAAAGAATACGGTCGATATCGACGCCAAACATGTCGAGCAGATTCTCAAGCTCAGTGAAGAGCTGGAAGATCACGATGATGTGCAGAGCGTATCCGCCAATTTCAACATCTCCGACGAATTGATGGACAAGGTGCCTTAGCCAGCGTGGCCGAGCGGACCAAAGAAGCGCCGCCGCGGGTTATTCTCGGCATCGATCCAGGCACCGTGGTGACCGGTTGGGGCGTTGTGCAGGCGAACGGCAGCACGCTGCGCCATCTTGGGCATGGCACCGTCAATGCTTCATCGGCGGAACCGCAGGCGGCGCGCCTGAGCCGCATCTACCGGGCGCTCAGCAAGGTCATGCTTGAATTCCGACCGGATGGTGTCAGCTTGGAAAAAGTGTTTTTTGCCCTAAATGTTCAGAGTGCGCTCAAATTGGGCCAAGCCCGCGGTGTGGCGCTGCTGGCTGCGGCCGAGCAAAGCGTCGAGGTTCATGAATACTCGGCAGTGGAAATAAAATCCGCGGTGGTCGGCTTTGGCCATGCGACCAAACAGCAAGTGCAGATGATGATCGGCTCGCTGTTGCAGGTGGCGGACCGGGTACCGGTGGATGCGGCGGACGCGCTCGCGGCGGCGATCTGTCATCTCCATCGCCAAGCGTTTGAAGGCCGTGTTGCCGACTCTCTGCGCAAGCAAGCGACGCCGCTGCGTCCGCGCGGCACGAGCACGCGAGTGCGCCGGAGCTAAGCCCGAAAAGGATAAGAGAATCTTTACCACGAAGGACAGCGAGAGCCCGAAGTTGGGAGTTTTTATCATTCGAATCCTTCGGGTCTTTCGTGAACTTCGTGGGGATTTAAAAAACTGGACGTGGCCCGCGGTCCCGACAAATATCCGAGGCCGCAAAAAGTCTCCAACTGCATATTGACTGATTGTGATCGCACAAATTAGCGGCAAGCTCGCGCAAAAGCAGCCCGGCGAAGTCATCATCGACGTTGGCGGCGTTGGCTATCTGGTGTTTATTCCGCTCAATGTTTTTTATCGCTTGCCGGATATCGGCGCGCCGATGAGCTTGCAGGTTCACACCCATGTGCGCGAAGATGCGTTGCAGCTGTTCGGCTTTCAAGATCTCGGCGAGAAGCAAGTTTTTCTGATGCTCACCAGCGTGTCCGGTATCGGGCCTAAGCTAGCGCTTAATATTCTGTCCGGCATACCGGCCGAAGACTTGGCGCGGGCGCTAAAAAACGGTGATCAAGTGCGTTTGGTGGCGATTCCCGGGGTCGGCAGGAAGCTGGCCGAGCGCATGATCGTCGAGTTGAAAGATAAATTCGCCACCCTGGCGCCGTCGATCGGCGAAAGCACGGCCAAGCCCGAGGCGTCATCGCAAATGATGCACGATGCGGTCTCTGCTTTGATCAATCTGGGATATAAAAAACCGGAAATCGAAAAGACGGTGCGGGAAGTGCTAAGGAACGGTGACCTGTCGCTGGAAAATGTGCTGCGCGAGACCTTGCGGCATATGAGCCGCTCATTTGGATGATATGCGGTGAAATAGCGATCGCGGCGCGCCCCCTCCGGAGCGAAGGCCAAGGTCCTTTGTCATCAAGACGCCAACAGGCGAGCGGCCTAGGAGACCTCTTGGGAAAGGTCGAACGTGAGGCCAAGCGTTCATCGTGACGATGAGCCGGTTTCCCTGAGCGTCATGGCTCCTTCGGGGGCACAACTCGATCGAGGCTTTGTCATAAATAGACTCCTTAAAATACCAATAATTTGAGCTAGGACGAAGCCAACCTGACCATGTTTGACGGGCACCGAACCGACGAAGATAGCGGATTCGAACTGAGCTTGCGGCCGCGCGGCTTCGACGAATACGTCGGCCAAGACCAGGTCAAAGAAAACCTGAAAGTCTCCATTGCGGCTGCACAGGCACGCGGCGATGTGCTCGATCACATTCTTTTCCATGGCCCGCCGGGTTTGGGCAAGACCTCGATCGCCTATATCATCGCGCGCGAAATGGGTGTCAATATTAAAGCCACCTCAGGGCCGATCATCGAGCGCGCCGGTGACCTGGCCGCACTGCTAACCAATCTTGACGATGGGGACGTGCTGTTCATAGACGAGATCCATCGCCTCAATCACGTGGTCGAAGAGGTGCTTTATCCGGCAATGGAAGACTACGAGATCGATATCATGGTCGGTCAAGGACCGGCGGCGAAGTCGATCAAGTTGCCGTTAAAAAGATTCACCCTGATCGGCGCGACGACGCGCTCGGGCTTGCTGACTTCGCCGCTGCGCGATCGTTTTGGCCAGAGTTTCCGGTTGGACTTCTACGATCCGATATCCTTGGCACGGATTCTCAAGCGCTCGGCGGCGATACTCGGGGTCAAGGAAGACCCGGAGGGTATCGCCGAAATCGCGGCGCGCTCGCGCGGCACACCGCGCATCGCCAACCGGTTGCTGCGCCGGGTGCGCGATTACGCCCAGGTCAAAGGCGGCGGTAGGATCACCAAGGCGGCGACCGAGGAAGCCCTCAAGATGCTGGAGGTTGATCGCATAGGCTTGGACAAGATGGACACGATGCTGCTACTGACGCTGATCGATAAGTTCGCCGGCGGTCCGGTGGGTGTCGAGACTTTGGCGGCGGCCATCGGGGAAGAGAAAGACACCATCGAGGATGTCTACGAGCCGTTTCTGATTCAAGCCGGGTTCATCCAGCGCACGCCGCGCGGACGCATGGCGACGAACTTGGCCTATGATCATTTCGGCCGAACGCAAAGAGGCGCGGCGACCGCGCCAGGCAAGAAGCAGCCGAGTTTATTTTGAAGGCCGAGCGCGATACGATTCCATGATGCCGTGAGGTGGCGGATGGCAGGATTGGGTAGAACCCTCATTTATCTTGGCATGCTGTTGGTGGTGATCGGCCTGATCATTTCATTGGCCGGGAAGTTACCTTGGCTCGGCCATCTGCCCGGCGATATTTCGATCGAGCGCGAACGCTTCTCCTTTTACTTTCCGCTTGCCACTTGCGTGCTCATCAGCGTCATCCTCTCGCTTGTCCTTTACTTTTTCAGAAGGTAGACTTTTAACGTACTGCTTAGATGGGCCGGGCCGATGGAAACAGCGAAAACCGTCGAAGAAATCCATAAATTCGAGGAAGCCAAACGGCGCAAACGCGAAGGGATCGTTATCCTCGTGAGCGGCGTTATGTTAGCGGCACTGATTTTTTTCGAAGTTCAGTTGCCGGATTTTTCCCCAGAATACCCCGTGGGCAGCAATATCTTTTTTTTTCTGCTCATCAACGTCAACATCATCCTGCTTGGCTTACTGGTCTTTTTGGTCGTGCGCAATCTGGTCAAGCTGATCTTCGAGCGCAAGCGGCGTATTTTCGGTTCAGGATTGCAGATGCGCTTGGTGCTCGCGTTCGTGGCGCTTTCGCTGGTGCCGAGCGTGCTGCTATTCGTGATCGCCGGCGGCCTGCTCACGCGCTCCATCGACCGCTGGTTTGATGCGAAAGTGGAAAGTGCGCTGCAAGGCTCGTTGGAAATCGGCCAAACTTACTATCAAAACTCGGCCAACAACGCGATCTTCTACGCGCGCCAGCTCAGCCGATCGATCACCGGCGAAGGGCTGTTCGACGTCCGGCAGGCCGCCGAATTAAAAGCCTTCGTGCAGCGTAAACAACAGGAATACAATCTCGGAACGGTCGCGCTGTTCTCGCCCGACGGCGAGTCTTTCGTGGTGGCGTTCAACGCGCAAGTGCCGACCGGCGTGGCGGTAAAGCCGACAGAAGAATTTCTGACCCGGGCATTGCGGGGCTTGGAAGTCACCAGCACCCAAGCGTTCGGAGATGCCGACGTCATTCGCGGCGGCGCGCCGGTCTACTCGGCCGATAAGCGCATCGTTGGCGTGGTGGTCGTCGATTACTTCGTGCCGAGAAGCATTAGCAAGCGAGCGTCACAGATCTCCCAGTCCTACGAGGGTTATAAACAGTTGACCTTTCTTAAGACGCCGGTAAAGAACAGTTACATACTCACGCTATTCTTGATCACCCTGGTGCTCATCTTGACGGCGACCTGGTGCGGTATCTATCTGTCACGCGGCATTATCGTGCCGATTCAGAAGCTGGCCGAGGGCACCCATGAAGTGGCTCAGGGTAATTGGGATTACAAAATCGAAGCTGGCGGTGACGATGAGATCGGCGTGCTAATGGACTCCTTCAACCACATGACCGGCGATCTCAAACAAATTAAACTCGAGCTCGAAAGGCGCGGCAAGGCGGTCGAGATGTTGCTTGCCAATATCGCCGCCGGCGTGGTGTCGGTGGACCCCGAGGGCATGATCACGACTTGGAACAAGGCCGCGGAAAAGATGTTGGGGCTGGCAGCGGACAACGCTTTGGGCAAGCGCTACCAAGCTATATTTCGCGCCGAACCGCTCGGGGCGATCCGCGAGATCGTCGACAGTGTCAAAGATCAGCAGAGTCTCGAGCGCGAGATCAAAATTTCCTTGCCGCAACAATTGTTGACCGTGCTGGTGAGCGCGGCGGCGCTGCGCGACGACGATGGCTCGAGTCTGGGGATCATGATTTTTCTTGAGGATATTACTCAGATTCAACAAGTTGAGCGCATGGAAGCGTGGCGCGAAGTGGCGCGGCGCATCGCCCACGAAATTAAAAACCCGCTAACGCCGATCCAGCTGTCCGCCGAACGTTTGCGCAAGCGCTATGCCGGAATGCTGCAAGCGGACGGGGCGATTCTTGACAAGTGCACGACGACGATCATCCAACAGGTGGACGAGCTGAAAAATTTAGTCAACGAGTTTTCCCAGTTTGCCCGCTTGCCGTCGGCGCAGCTGATCGCCAACGATCTTAACGATGTGGTGAACGAAGCGCTGTTTCTATTCAAGGAAGGGCACAACGGGATCGATTTTCAATTTTGCGGCGGCGCGATTCCTCAAGTCGAGCTCGATCGGGAGCAGATGAAGCGCGTGCTGATCAATTTATTGGACAATGCGGTGGCGGCGGTGGATGACAACGGCGAGATCAGATTGTCGACGACCTACGATGCCGGGCGGGGCGTGGTCACCCTAGAGGTCGCCGACAACGGCTGTGGCTTAGCGCCCGAGCTGCGCGCGAAAATTTTCGAGCCCTATTTTTCCACCAAACAGAACGGCACCGGGCTCGGTCTGACGATCGTCAGCCAGATCATTGAAGACCACCGCGGCTACATTCGCGCTCTGCCCAATGAGCCGCGCGGCAGCCGCTTTACCATCGAGCTTCCGGCCGTGGACGATGACGATATGGGTACGGTTGATTTGGCGAAAAAAATGCTACACTCGTAAAGGAGTCATTGGCCACGCTGGCCGCAGCGTGAAACCCTTAACCGGCATATCTAAAGGGGGAACCCCGCCTTTGGTCAAGGCCGTGGTTAAAACCGCTTCGCCGAGGGGCTTCGTTTATTGAGGAGGAATGGTGCAAGAAGTTTTGCTGCAAAAAACCATCCTGGTGGTCGACGATGAGGACAATGTTCGGGAATCGGTGCGCGAAGTGTTGAGCGATGAAGGCTATCGGGTGGTCGATACCGCGGATGGCGCTCGCGTGCTCGACATGATCAGGGATGAAAAGCCGGAACTGGTGCTGCTCGATATCTGGATGCCGCAGGTGGACGGCATCGGCCTGCTCAAGGAGATCAAGCTCCAGGAACCTGATATCAACGTCGTCATGGTCTCCGGCCATGGTAATATTCACACGGCGGTGACAGCGACTAAATACGGCGCTTTCGACTTCATTGAAAAACCGGTGTCGTTAGAGGGTCTGTTGTCCACGGTGCAGCGGGCGCTGGGCGAGTCGCCCGTGACGAGCGATGCGCCTTCGCCTGGCAAAGCCGCGCGCAAAGCCAAGGCCGTAAAGCCGGCAGTTGCAGCGAGGAGTAAAGTCGGGCTTCACACGATCAAGCAGAAAACCTTGCTCAAGAGCGTCGTGCTCTCTGGCCAAGGGCTTCATTCAGGGGTGAAGACCGGCCTGATTTTGCATCCGCTGCCGCCCAATAGCGGCATTCAATTCACCGGGATATCCGCCGATGTAACCGTGCCGGCCCATTTGGACTTCGTCGGCTCGACCGGCTACGCGACTTCGCTGCGCTCCAAGGGATTCGCCGTCGGTACGGTGGAACATCTGCTTGCGGTATTGCACAGCTATGGCATCACCAATCTGCTGGTCAAAGTGCAGGGCGAGGTGCCGATCATGGATGGTTCGGCGATCGAGTTCTGCCAGGCGATCGAGGAAGCGGGCATCGCGGAAGAAAATGCCGAGCTGAGTGAAATCGTGATCGATAAACTCTACCAGTTCGATGCCAAAGGCGGCGAGTCGATCCGCATCGAACCGGCCCGAGAGTTCTCGGTCAACTACCTCATGCGTTATCCCGCCCCGGTCGGCGAACAAGAATACCTCTACCATCACCAAGGCGCGGCTTCTTTCAAGAACGAAATCGCGCCGGCGCGAACCTTCGGCTTCGTGCGCGACATCGCCAAGCTGCAGACCATGGGCTTGGCCAATGGCGGCCGCTTGAGCAATTTCATCCTCATCGACGATGAAAAAATCGTTAACACCGAACTGCGCTTCGCCGACGAGTTCGCGCGCCACAAAATTCTCGATATTCTCGGCGATTTCTATTTACTCGGCCGGCCACTGCGCGGCGCGATCACCGCGTGCATGACCGGCCACTCGGATAATATCGCGCTTTTGCGCCAGATTCGGGAGGGGCTAAAGCTTTAGCTCGGCGAGATCACGCCGTGATCACAGCAAGATTTGTCGCACGAGACTTTGCCCATGGAATCCAACTCCAGCTATCAGAGATTGTTCACCGTCAACGAGGCGAATGCACTGTTGCCGACGGTGCGGCCGTTGGTGGAACAGATACTCGATAACATTCGCCGTTTGAAACACGCCAGCGAAACCGTGATTCGCAGGGAACAGCTTGACCCCGAAGCACCGAAGCTGATGGAACGGCTGCGTGAAGACGGCGAAGTCGGCAGGCTGGTCGATCAGGTGCAGCAGTGGGTCGAGACGATCAACGGCCATGGCTGCGTGTGCAAAGGCGTCGAGCAAGGTTTGATCGATTTCCCCTGCGTGTTCGGGTCCGAGGTGATCTTCTTATGCTGGCAGCTGGGCGAGCCCACCGTCAGCTTCTGGCACCGCATCGAAGATGGCTTCGCCGGACGCAAGCCGCTGCTCGATGGCGGCGAATCCGAACCCGAGGACGGTGCGTCGTATCACTAAAGGGGACAAAGGTTACCGATACTAAGATTCGGAAGCGGAAATTTAACCGCAAAGTACGCAAAGAACGCAAAAAAAAAAATCGGAAGATCTCCCGCCAAGGCGCCAGGCCTCGGCCTGTCATCCCGAGCGAAAGCGGGGGGCTAAGAGAGATTTCTCCCGCAGCTTGTCCTGAGCTTTGTCGAAGGGGTCGAAATGACATCAAATCCGACGTTAGCGTCTTTGCGCCTAGGCGGAAGGAATGTCCGAATCCGAAAATCTTCGGCTCCCGGAAAAAAACTCGTGAACCGCGAGAACTTTCAACGCCAGCAGTATGAAGCCCACACTGGCGCTTAGCGCCGCTTCTCTGTCATCCCAGATCAAACAAGCTGCGCAACAACTTGGCTTCGAGTTGGTCGGAATTTCACCGGTCAAGCCGCCGCCGCACGAACAATCGTTTGCCCAGTGGTTGCGTGAAGGGATGTCCGGTGAACTCGATTACATGCAACGCACGGAGCTGCTCAGGCGCGAGCCGCAGCGGCTCGCGCCGTGGGCGATGTCCGTCATCTCGGTTGGTTTGAATTATTACAAGTCGGCGGCGCAGTCACCCATGTCGAGTGAACCCACCGGGTGGATTTCGCGCTACGCCTGGGGCGACGATTATCACGATTTGTTGAAGGCTAAATTAGCGACGCTGCTCACTGGCATCAGTGAATGGGTCGCTGCACCAGTACAGGGTAGGGCGTTCGTCGATTCCGGGCCGGTGCTCGAAAGGGACTTCGCGGGTGTGGCTGGCCTAGGGTGGATCGGTAAAAATACCCAGCTCATTTCGCCCAAGAAAGGTTCGTGGTTTTTTCTCGGCGAATTGTTTGTCGACTTGGCGCTCGCCTACGACCGGCCGATGCGCGACCGCTGCGGGGGTTGCGATTTGTGTCTTAAAGCCTGTCCAACCAACGCCTTCGTCGGCCCTTATGTCCTTGACGCGCGTCGCTGTATCTCCTACTTGACGATCGAGCTCAAGGGCTGGATGCCGCGCCACCTGCGCCCGCTGATGGGTAACCACATCTTTGGCTGCGATATCTGCCAAGCAGTTTGTCCATACAACGTTAAGGCGCGGGAGACCGCGGAGGCCGCGTTCGGTCCGCGGCCGGGACTTTACGCACCCCAGCTGATCCCCTTGCTGGGATTAACCGCTGAGGAGTTCCGCCAGCGCTTTCGCGGCAGTCCGATCTTACGCGCCAAACGGCGCGGCTTCTTGCGCAACGTCGCCGTCGCGCTCGGTAACATCGGTAGCATTGAAGCTATTCCGGCATTGAGTCAGGCGCTCGACGATGACGAGCCGCTGGTGCGCGGCCATGTGGCGTGGGCGCTGGGCCAAATCGGCTCTGCTGCAGCGCTTGAAGCGTTGCAGCGCCGCTTGCAAATTGAAACCGATGCGGAAGTTCGCGCGGAGATTGACGCGGCGATGCCGTGCGTTTTGTGAAAAACGCATTTCTACCACGGGCTGCCAGGTCTCGCTGTCCAGTCCAGTAGCATCAAAAGGGTTAAAGCAAAGGATTCCACGAGCAACGTAGGCTACAAGCCCGTGCAGCCCGTTCCTATCCGGGTGGTGCCGAGAATCGATGGCGTATTGCGGATGGCTGAGCATCCGTACGCCGCCCTGCTGTGGTTAGAATTCCACGCGTCTGCCGAGGGCCACCCAGATGCTATAACCCGAGGTTATACACCTTGTTGGTATTTTCCCGTGCGAGCTTCCTCTTAACCATAGGGTCGATTCCTTCAAAGTTTCGGTCCACAGTATCGCGCGAGTAAGGATACGTCGTTACCCCGTGGGGATAATCACTCGCCCAAAGAAAGTTGTCAGTTCCGTAAACCGGTGTTGTTAGCACACCGGCGCGGTCGTCCTGATAGGTGAAAAAAACATTGCGCTTGAAATATTCGCTCGGCGCCAGTTTGTTGACATTCAACTCCGCGTCAAAGGTGCTGTCCCGGCCAAACCAATAATCTATTTGTTGCACCAGATTGGCGACCCAGCCGACGTCAAACTCAGCGCATACGACCTTGAGCTTGGGATGACGGTCGAACACGCCAGAGAAGATGACATTGCCCAGGAACTGTTGACACGGCAACTGGCGGTTGCCGACACCGGCAATCTGCTTCCACGGCGCTTCCTGTCGCGGCCCTTCAAAATGCGTGCGCGCTTCGCCCTGAGTCGAGGTGGTATGAACGTTGATCACCAAGCCCGTTTCCTCTGCGGCAACCCAGATGGGCTCGTATCGGGGCTCATAAAAGCCACTGTCTTTGATCCTCGTGGGAATTTGCACTCCCCTAAATCCCAATTTCGCATAGTGAAGAATATCCTCCACGGTATGCTGGGGATCTATAATCGAGAGGAGCGCCAGGCCGATGAGCCTTTGCGGGTTGTGACGGCAGAATTCGTACAGCCAGTCATTGTAGGAGTGAAAGATAGCGCGTTGATACGGTTCGTCGGTTATGGCGTAGAAGAAACGAGCCGGGCTAGCAAACAAGATTTCCGCTTCGACTCCATCCTCATCCTGATCCTTCAGCCGGGCAGCAGGATCCCATCCGCCGGGATAATCTTCGTAGCGAAAATTCTCATTGAAGCGGATCGATTCGAAGTGCTTCTCTTGTTCCACCGCTGAGATGCCGTTATTCTTACCTACCGATAGTCCCTTGGAGTAGTGAGAACAACCGATGGGGGGTAGTCCGTCGACGAACAGCCAGGTCCCTTTGGGCACGCCGGGCGGGTCTTTGATCACTTTCGGTGCTCGGTCGCCGTACCTTTTCTGAACTCTATCCCATGCTGCCGGCGGTTCGTTGACATGACTGTCTGCGGATATCAACCTAAAGTCTGGCATGGTTGGTGGGTATCCTAATGGTCAGAATCTGTCAAGCTACGGGCGACGCGAGTTGCGACCCTGCGTGAAGCAAGGAAAATTCTCCGTTCGGCTGGAAATTAAAAAGACGCGTCGCTGAAACGTCACGTTGACGTCATCGGCGCACCTGGATCACCTAGCAAAATATTTCCGCCGGCGAGGGCAAGTCCCGGCGACACCAACGCAATCACGCTTTACCGGGATCCTGGCTGCTGTGATGATTGGCGCGCTTGGAGACAGCATCAGGACTTAGGCCGGGCGCCCATGGATAGGCCTTTTGGCTGTGCGGCGTTTTAGTATTCACCATGAGCTCGGCGAAGCTGATGCCCACGGCCTGCGTATTGATCACCGGCACGCCAATTTCGCGCTCGACCTCTTCGGGTGAAACGGCGTAAGGAATCAACCGAGCTGCTAGCGGCAATAGCGCCTGGGCGCCATCCGCCACCAACTGACGCGCTTCGGCGACCGTACGCTCCAAGATCGCGTCGTGATGGTTCTTGAGATCGCCGACCTCAAACAAATTAATCGCGCGAATGGCCGTGACGCAATGCGTCATGCGATAGCTCTCAACGGTCCGCGCCACGTAGGGCGCATAGCTTTCGAGAGGCACGGTGATGGCAAAGCGATCGCACAAGCAAGCGGCGCAATGCAGCGCGGCGCGCATCACGCCGATGACCGGGATGCGCACAGCCAAACGGCAAGCTTCCACTCCAGGATCAAAGGTATTGGTCTGTACGACAGCATCGAATCCGCCACGCTCCGCCTCAATGACCCTTTTGACTAGAGCCGGCGTTTCGAGAATGTGGTGCAGTCCCGCAAGCGTCTTCTCTTTCCGGATGTGATGAAGAACGTCACCGCCGCCCAAATCTTCGGGATAGCCGAACTCGATGGTCGTGCCGGCGGAAGCATAACTCGTTAGTAGGTCAACGATTCGTTGTTCGCCTGCCGCATCATATTCGCGCGCGAAGGTATGATTGAGGGCCAGAATTCGCATATCAACGTTTCCTTCTTTTCCGCTTGGTGCTGAGTTCTGTGGTCCACAGAGACAAGGCCCCCCCGGGAAGAGCCTTCGCGGGGAGACTAACAAGGCTAGCGGCGTGTACTTCCTTAATGCGTCGCGCAGCAACCTGTCCCAACCAATTAAACGAAGCCACTTCGCGGGCGGGGATTTAACCCCGCCGCTATCTAATTACCGCAAAGGGGATGCTCGCTCCCTTTGGAAACCCCATAATTTTGTGCCCGCCTCAAGAGGCGGGGTTAACATAGAATTTAACGCTTCGTTAGTCGAGAACTAGTTTCTCACGAAATAAGTTTAAGCAGAACCGTTGTGGATGGCGTTGTAACGGGCATTACGCAGCACGCGTCCCGGAGTGGCTCCGGTGTGTTGGCCGTGCTCCATGAGCACCTCTCCGTTCACCATCGTGTAATGAATTCCTTGGGCCAGGAGCCGAAGGCGCCAGCCGTTGTTCGGCAAGTCGTGCACGACCTCTTCCTTCCCAGGATTCACCGTGTCGGGATCAAAAACCACGATGTCGGCCGCTAGACCGGGCCTTAAAAGCCCTCGATCGTGAATGCCAAAGGCCGCCGCGGCATCGAAAGTCAAACGCCGCACAGCCTGCTCCAACGGCATGATTTTTTGTTCGCGCACCCAATAGCCTAGCAATTGCGTGCTGTAACCCACTTCAGAGTGAAACTGCACATGGGCTCCCCCATCGGAAAGTCCCACGACGGTGTAAGGACTTCTGAGCAGCTGACCCACCGCATCGCGGTCGGTGTTTCGGTTGCCGAAAGCAAACCGGGTGTGCAGTTCTTCTTGCACCACCAGCTCAACAAAATAATCAAACGGATCTCTACCCTGCGCTTTGGCGATTTCCGCAATGTGTTTCCCTTTTAACGGGCGGTTGTTTGCTAGATAGGGCTCTTCCACGATAACCAGGTCCCATCGTTTATAGAAACCGGAATCGGGGAGGTCCAGGTCTGCACGCAATTTATCGCGCGTCTCTGGATCGCCATAGGCCTTGAGCTTCTCCTGGTCGGACAGCTGCATCAAGCTCAACCACGTAGGCATCTGACGGAAGATTTGACAATTTTTCATGGTAAAATGCTGGACGACGACGGTCGGGCTAATCAAGGGCAGCGCTCGCACTCCCTGCTCACAGGCTTCTTGGACGACCGAAAGATGCTTTTTCCATCCGTCGGGCGCAAAAGCGCTCTGCTGGATCTGATTGTACACCACGCTCCGGCCGCTGGCCTCGGAGAGGCGGCTCATCAAACGATTCTTAAGCTCCAAAGCCGCCCCGCCACCGCTTTGGATAGCTCCGGTACCCACCTCTCCAAGCACACTCGCTAGCGCGATCAGTTCTTCTTCCGGAGCCACCGCAGCGGGAATGCGTTTGCCCTCGACGTCAAAATGGCTTCGGTTGCGCGTGACGGACAATCCCAGCGCGCCAGCTTCCAGTGCCTCGCGAACAACTTGGCACATGATTTCCAATTCGTCCGTGGTCGCCGCCCGCTCTTGGCTGGCCTCTCCCATCGCATAGAGCCGAAGGGGCGAATGGCCAACCAGCATGCCGACGTTTACTCCGAGTCGCCGGCCGATGACTTCCATGTACTCTGGTACCGTCTCCCAATCCCATGTAACCCCCGCGCGCAAGATGTCCAGCGGGATCGCCTCGACCTGCGAGAGCATGCCGAGGACCTTCTCACGATCTTCGACCTTAGCCGGCGCCAAGGTTAGCGAACAGTTGCCAATGATCACGCTGGTAGCGCCGTGATGGCACGAGAATGTGCATAGCGGATCCCACGTCAACTGCGCGTCATAATGACAATGATTATCAATAAACCCTGGAGCAATGACCATCCCCTCGGCATCGATGACCCGCTTCGCCGTTCCGCTCATCCGGCCAATCTCTGCGATTTTGCCGTGGCTAACGGCCACATCGCCATGAAAGGAAGGCATGCCGGAACCGTCGATGATACGACCGTTTTTGACCAGCAAGTCATAAGACATAAGTCTTTCTCCTTCTGCTCACACCGAAAAATTTTATTCGAGAGCAGGCATATCGCCGCGTTGGAAAACGATCAACGAACGGATATCGTTAGCCGCCTCAGGTGACTTCTCACCGTGTTCACTGTAAGGCGGCAGGGGGCGCGTAACACGCGTTCGCCGCGACACGGAAGGCGCTGAGTTGGTGAGACGCAACCTAAAATCCAACACTTTACTGTTTGTCTACTCTGGGAAAGCCGAGAGCCTTCACAATTTCCGCTTCGTACTGGCTCATTTTTATGTAATGATCCCACGCAATGAGCGACACCTTTTTGCCCTTAGCCAATTGTTCATGTTAGGAGCCCGCGCTAAAGATCGATGCCGCCAGATCCAAGTCATCCCTGATTTTCTGTCCTTCAGCTCAGGCTTGGAACGCCAACCGGAGGAGAGCCGCGTGGGGATTTTCCGACGTAGCCAGAACCCCTTCCGTCTCGCTTAGCCGCACGGGCAGGGGCTCAACGATTTTGAGTCGCAAAGTGCCTGCGACATCTTTCTTCTGAACCCTGACGAAGGTCTTGTAATTTTGCCCCAAAGCAATCGGGAACTGACCCATCATTAACTGGGTGATGATGAGAGCGTCGCCGCGCATCCAGACGGGATTCTGTGCCGCCAATTTTTTGGAAAAATCCAAGGTTTTCTCGAGCCCCCAGATGGGCACAAGCGTGGCCAATAGCTTCGGTCTGATGTCGGCGGCAAACTTCCTGTCTTTGAATTCGGCCTTAAGAAAGCCGTCCCAGTCATTCGGCACTTTCTCGTCCGAGATCAAGTCCTTGTTGTAGGCGACGATTTGCGCGTTGCTTTGGAGCGCGACGATGTGCCGGTTGTAAGGGTCCACCAAGCTCGGGGGGATTTGCAGTACACCTTGTTGAGCCATTCCTAGGATATCAAATTTCTTTTGGTAGGGGAGATACTCCGGGTAATAGTCAGGGGCTAGATAGTTGATGTCCCATTTGGCAAAGCCTGCCTTCATTTCCGCCAGCACGCGCAGATAAACCTCGGTCCCATCAATCCCCTCAGGGCGGAGGCTGATAAAGGGGTACCTCTTTTGGAAAGCTTCCGCCGTGGCCTTGAGAACAACCGGATCTTCAGCGCTCAGGATACGCAACCTGCCTTCTTTCTTAGCTTGAACGACGATTTCGTCGAAGCTCGTGATAAAAGTGTACCCTTTGGATTCCGCGTCCTGTTTCGCCTTGAGCAACGATGGCGCCGCCGCAGCAAAGACGTCGAAAGTCTGTAGCCATAAAGCAGTGAGAAACGCCGCTAGCCAATGCACCGTTGTCTTCATAGTAGTTCTTTCAAGTGAACGACCAATGATGGATTAGCAATGCGTATCGACCCCTGTCAACCTATAGGTAAATCCAGCTTGTACAGCGAGGCCACGTTTTCTGCAATACCTTCAAAGATGATCGGGATCGTGAGCGCTATTTGGATTTTCTCATAGAGGACCTAAGCCGATTTGGCTACGGCTTGTATGCCTATGGGCAATCACATTCACCATCTCATCGAGACCGGCCAGACAGCGCTTTCAAAAATGCTGCAAATCATCTTGTTTCGCTAGCTGCATTACTGAAGCCGCCAATATAGGAAAACAAAACATTTATTTCAGAGGCGTATAAAACTCATATGTTTTGGCGGCTACCTGGGTCGCACCAGTCAGTACCTTGCGTTGACAATGTCTCGTGCAGGACGATCGCAGTACTGCCAATGCGCGGGCGCTATGGATTTTGCTTTTGGAGCTTGTCACGGGTGAAGATTTTAGCATGCATCGCTGATACTCCTGTTTCGGTGCGACCTGCCTCGCGCCAGCGCGGCCAATCCGTTTGACATCCCGCGTCGGCGCAAGATAAGGATCGAAATTATGACAACATTAGCTGAAGACATGGCGCGCTGGATTTGTGACCTTCGCTACGAAGCGTTGCCATCCGAAGTCGTCACGCGGACGAAGTTAATCCTATTGGATACGGTCGGTTGCGCCCTGGCGGCGCTCGACGCGCCGCCGGTGCGCCTCGCTCGCCAGGTTGCTCGTGAGCAGGGAGGCAACCCGCTTGCCACGCCCATGGGAGCGAGCTGGCGGACCTCTACGGAGATCGGCGCGTTCATCAACGCGCTGGCGGCGCGTTACCTGGACTTCAACGACTACACTGACGTTGGCAGCCATCCCAGCACCAACATCGGCACCGTCCTTGCGGTCGGCGAAGCGCAAGGGGCGAGTGGCAAAGATCTCATCCTCGCCACCAATGTCGCCTACGAGATGCAGCTTCGGCTGCGCGACGCCTGCGAGAATCAGAAAGAGGGCTGGGACAATTCCACGTTGGAGCATTACTCGGCGGCCGCACTGGCGGGAAAGTTAATGGGACTTACGGTGCCGCAACTCACCCATGCGCTGGCCATCGCAGCGGCCCACGCCAACACACTGGCCGAGGTCAGGCGCGGCCAGCTGTCGATGTGGAAAGCCGCCGCGGAGGCGATGAGCGCGAAGATGGGCACCTTCGCCGCCCTGCTCGCCCGTGTCGGCGTGACCGGGCCGGTGGGCGCCATTGACGGCGAGTATGGTTTCGCCAACGTCGTGGTCGGAAATTTCGCGCCGGAGTTCGTGCGCCGGCGCGACGGAGAGTTTTCAATCCTGCGGAGTTGTATCAAAGTTTGGCCCTGTTTGTTCGTCGCGCAATCGCCCATCACGGCCGCCGTCCAGCTGCACCAGCAGGGAGTTAAGGCCACTGACATTGACAAAATCGACGTCTATCTCAGCGAATTTGGCTATACCCAACAGACGAGGTTTCAAAAGTCCGGAGTGTCCTCGCGCGAGGACGCCGACCATAGCGTCACCTATTGCGTGTCGCGAGTTTTTCTCGACGGCACGGTATGGCTGCCCCATTTTGAAGAGCATAAACTCAAGGAGCCCGCCGTCGTTGACCTGATGAAAAGGCTAACTTTTCACCGCGATGACAATCTGCCGAAGAAAATGGGCGCCGCCGTGGAAGTCACGCTGCGCCAGGGAAAAACCCTGCGCGCGGAGATACCCTACGCGCCGGGGCACACCCAGAACCCGGTGGGCGAGGCCGATATCACCAAGAAATTCCATGCGCTGGCGGACGAGGTGGTCGGCGAGGGAAAGGCCCGCAGGGCAGCGGATATGATTTTACACCTCGAAGAACGTGGCAACGTCGGCGCTCTCATGGAAACTCTTGTTGCGCCATCCAAAGTTCAATAAACGATGGCACTTTAGAACGGCAAGTGGCAATCCATGAGCTGCCGAATCACTTACGCTAGAAGCACTGCCGATAGAGGCGAGCAACGTCGTGACCGGGACGCTTTGTCGCCGCTGGCGAAATTCTTTGTCGATCTCTCCATGCCTTCCGCGCCAACGAGCCCGACGGCAGCCGGTTAGAAATGAAACAGTGGTGACTCCTTGCTCCGACATCACCAGCATCCTGCGCGATTATATTGCGGCGTCCCAAGGCTTGACTCTGCCCACAGAGGTTCAAGTGCGGGCCAAGCATCACATTCTTGACACCCTGGCCGCCATGATCTCGGGGTCCACGCTTAACCCCGGGCAATTCATGCTGCAGTATGTTCGCACTGAAGGAGGCTCTGCCGAGGCGCAGGTTGCGGGCAGCGGATTGCTCGCGAGCGCAAGTCTCGCAGCGTTGGCAAACGGCACGGCCGCACACGCTGACGAGACCGACGATTCCCATGCGGCCTCGGGGACCCATCCCGGTTGCGCGGTGGTTCCCGCGACCCTGGCGATGGCGGAGCGTGCGGGCAGCGATGGAACCGCTTTTCTGAAAGCGGTGGTGTTGGGGTATGACGTGGGTTGTCGTGTGGGGAGGGCTCTTCGGCCGAAAGTGGTTTCCGCCAAGGGGCACAGTAGTCGCAGTCTTGGCAATGTTTTCGGCGCCACCGCCGCCGCTGCATCGATAGCGCAACTTGACGCAAGCCGGGCAGGTGGTGCCTTGTCTTATGCGGCTCAACAAGCCGCCGGAATTGGCAGCTATATTAGAGCTCAGGACCACGTGGAAAAGGCATTTGTCCTGGGCGGTATGCCGGCACGCAACGGTGTTACGGCTGTGCGATTGGCACAAACCGGTGCGAGTGGCAGCGCCGATCCTTTTGTCGGCGAGCGTAATTTTTTGAACGCCTATTCTCCAGACCCCGAACCTGAAGAACTCGTTCGCGGCCTAGGAAAGAATTTCGAGATTTTGCAGACGAGCATCAAGCAGTTCAGCGTCGGTTCGCCAATCCAAGCGCCACTCGAGGCGCTGCTCGCCGTCATGGCGGAGCATCCGCTCAGCGCCGCGGATGTGGAGCGAGTCGTGGTCCGCCTGCCGGAGCAACGGGCGGTCACCGTGAACAACCGCGAAATACCAGACATCAACCTTCAGCAAATCCTGGCCCTGGCTTTGGTACATGGAAATGTCACCTTCGCGAACACTCATGACGATCGCTTATTAAACCATTCTTCGGTGCATGATTTGAGATCGCGCATCGAGCTGGTCGGCGATCCCGCTCTGTTAGACGCGGAATTTCCCAGACAGGTGGACTTGACGATCATGACGCGCGCCGGGCAGAGATTCGTCAAACGCCTCATGACCTATCGCGGGACTCCAGAAAATCCCGTTAGCACCGATGAAGTGGAAGCCAAGGCTCGCAATCTCATGGCGCCCGTCATAGGCCGTGAGCAATGCGACGCGCTCATTCGGGCGGTCGCGAAGCTTGAAGAAGTCAAGGACATGCGCGAATTTCGTGCGCTGCTGGCGACCCAAGAATGAAAACAGGTCATCGACGAATCCACGGGAATATTTTCATTGCCATTCAAGAAGACGGAGCGCCGCGCGAACGCTGGGTTCACAGGGCGGAATTGACTCTTGTAATGCATGAGCGCGAGCGAATATGATCGACCAATTCGAAGCTCAAGTTCGGCGCCTGGATCAGTTGCCGGACGTGCATCCGTACCGGCTGCACGGCGTCCGCACGCTTGAGCACTAACGGCCGGCTATCAAGCTCAGGAGGTAATAGAATGCAAGGCGCGACGGAAACACTGGCAAGATTTGTCGCCGGAACAAGGCTCAATGATATACCGCCTGCCGCGGTCGATAACGCCAAGCTGATGATACTGGACACCTTTGGAGTCAGTCTCGCCGCGGCGCGCGACCCGGGATGCCAATTGTTGGCGCAGTGGGTAAAGGATCAGGAAAACGCGCCGCGGGCGACGGTGGTCGGCCAGGGGTTCAGAAGCTCGGTGCTGTTGGCGGCGCTGGCCAACGGCCATACGGCGCACGCGCTCGACTACGACGACAATGGCCACTACAGCACCCAGACGCTACCGGCCGCGCTCGCTCTGGCGGAGCCGGCGCATGCTAGCGGAGAGAAGCTGCTTCAGGCATTCATTTTAGGACGCGAGGTGTGTTTTCGGCTCGACGCTGCCTTTGACGCGGGACGCGAGAAACTGCGGGGCCCGACTTATAGAGGGTGGCATCACACCGGCACTAACGGCTCGTTAGGCGCGGCAGCGGCGGCGGCGGTGGTATTAGGCCTGGAACCGGAGCAGGTGAAGACGGCATTTGGGATCGCGGCGAATGGGGCGAGCGGGCTGCGTGCGAATATGGGCACGATGTCCAAGGCGCTCGTGTCCGGCAACGCGGCGCGCAACGGCGTCATGGCGGCAACCCTGGCACAGCGCGGCTTTACTGCGGAGCAATCGGTTGTCGAGGTGCGCCAAGGGCTCGCGGACGTGTTTTGCATTGAAGGAGACATCGATTGGGAGGCGATGACCCGGGGGCTGGGCAAGCGTTATGAGGTCGAGCGCGGCGCGATCACCAAAGAATACCCTTGCTGCAGTCCCGCGCACCGTCCCATCGAGGCCCTGCTCCAGGTCATCCGGGAGCACCCGATTCGTGCCGAGGACGTGGAAAGGATCGAATGCGATACCCATTCATTTTCGTTGCGCCGAGAAGAGGCCCGGGATGCGCATGAGGGGCAATACAACTTGAAATATTGTCTGGCTGTGACCCTGCTCGATGGAGAAATGGGGCTCAAGCAGATGACCCACGAACGAGTGCGGGCCCAGGATGTACAGGAGCTAATGGCCAGGCTGCTGTTGGTGCCGCCCCCGGGCGGCCCGGTGGAAAAACGGCCGAAAGAAAAGCTTACGGTTCACTTAAAAGACGGCAAAAGCTATTCGGCTGAAGTGACTCACCCGAGCCGGATCAGCGGCAGAGAGAAATTCGAAGCCAAATTCTTTACATGTGCAAACGGGAGCTTGTCCCAAGACGCGGCGAAGCAGTTGCGTGATTTGGTGCTTGGGTTGGACAATCTCGGCGACATCGGCAAGATGATGGATATTAGCCGCTGCGGATAAAGCTGCGGGCCTTACCCAAGCGGTTCAGGCTGCCAGCAGTTGGGTTAGCTCCCGAACATTGATGATCGTTTCCAGTCGGCGCACGCAGGCGATAATTTCCGCGCATTTTGCATCGGAGATCGTCTCGGCCGCGTTATCGCGAAATTTACTCAAAACCTCCGCTTCGGTGAGCGGGTTTTTCGTGTGTCCCTTCTGCACGGTCGCGGTGTGTTGAAACTTGCGTCCGTCCTTGAGAGCAATCGTCACCGGGCAGTATTCGCCTTCCTCGGGAATCGCCTCGTCGATGACAACATTAACCTTCCCCATGGCTTCTAAAACCCTTGGGTCGCGCGCCTTGGCATCGTAAAAACTGCTCCGTTGCAGCCGTCGGTCCAAAAGGGCGATGGCACAGACATAGTTGATGGTGAACTTTCCCTGCAGACCGGATTGCAGGGTTGAGCGAAAATGGCGCTCGTATCGGACCCGGTTCACGCGTAGTTCCACGCTCTCTATATTGTCGAAAATAATATCGTGCTCGCGCACGAGGTGCAGCGTGGCATCAGCCGCCAGAAATTGTGGTGCGCTGCAGGGGTGTAACTTAAACGACAGCCCCGGAGACTCTAAGTAGAAGGGCGCTCCCAGCCCCTGGAGCATCTTGTCGTAGTCACAGCGGCTTGCGCCGAAAAAACTATCGCAAAACCCACGCGGGCTTTCGATGATACTGGGATCGGCGGTAAATCCCCGTTGGGCGAGCAGCGCGGCCTCGACGGCATCCCGCGCTGTATTTGCCGCATGGAAGGGTTTAACCATGGAGCCTTGCTGGCGATGCAGCCCGCCGGCTCCCGAGGCGGCGATACCAAATGCCGCTCTGACCTTTTCCGGGCTCAGGCGCAGCATGCTTGCCGCCGACGCAGTAGAGGCCATACTGCCGAAGATCGGCGTGCTATGAAAACCGCGGCTATGAATATCAGTTGGACAGGCAGCCGAAATTTGCGTGCCGACCTCAATGCCAACCGCATAGCCGCGTAAAAAGTCTTTGCCGGACGCTCCCAACGCTTCGCCCAACGCCAGCGATGATGAAACGACCATACAGCTCGGGTGGCCCACGTGTGCCACGGCGTCCCAATCATCGTAGTCGATGGCGTGAGCCAGGATGCCGTTGGTAAATGCTCCCATAGGGACCGGGGCCTTGACTGCGGAGCCCCAGATTGTGACCTCTGGAGGGCCCGCCAGATCGTGACAGTAATCCAGTGCGATGCGGGCTATTGGGTGTTCATATCCGGCGAGCGCCGCGCCAAAGGTGTCTAGGATGTGAAGCTTGGCGTTTTCAACGGCCTTGGGAGAAAGGGCGGGATAATCCGTTTCTGCGACAAATTTGGCTAACAGTTCTGTGACCGGTGTGACCATAATGGGAATTCTCCTTGTCCGGGTTCGCGCGCTTCACTTACAGACGCTGGTGATCTAAGCCTCAGGCACGACGGCAACGCAGTGCGCGGCGGGCAGCTCGATGGATACCTCTTGGCCCTCGCGCAGCTCGACCGATGGGTGCTGGCGTGCAAAAAGCGTTTGCGCGCCAACCTGAAACTGGGAGTCGACATAGTCGCCAGAGAAGACGCTCACGGCAACCGTCGCGCGAACCCTGTTGGTACCCTCCGTCAACTCTTCGTGCACGACCACATACACGGGCTGGATGGTCAACAGGGCTTGCTCGCCGACACTCACATCGGCGCTCTTGGTGCATTGAAACTTTCCGATCGCGGTTTCCATGGCCCAAATCGAGTCCCGGTTTCTTGCCAGGGTTCCTGGGATCATGTTGGTGGAGCCCATAAACGCGGCGACGAAACTACCGTTCGGCTGCTGGTAGACTTCGCGCGGGTAATCGAGCTGGGCGATGCGCCCGTCCTTAACGACGGCCACTCGGTTGGACATCGAGAGCGCTTCTACCTGGTCATGCGTCACATACACGGTCGTCACCCGGATGCGCTTATGCAGCTCGCGTAGTTCGAAGCGCATCTCGCCGCGTAGCTTGGCATCGAGGTTCGACAGCGGTTCATCCAAAAGCAATACTTTAGGTTCGCACACTAGCGCTCGTGCGAGCGCAAGCCGTTGCTGCTGTCCGCCGGAGAGTTGGCCGCCGTTGCGCTTCTCCAGTCCGCTGAGGCGTACCAGTTCGAGCACCCTGTGGACGCGTGGCTCGACCTCGGAACGGGGGAAGCGAGACGAAGCCTGGCGCAAAGGAAATGCGACGTTGTCGAACACCGACATGTGCGGCCAGATGGCGTAGGACTGAAATACCATCCCTATCGAACGTTTTTCCGGGGGCACATGAATCGCCTCTTCGGCCGAGAACATAGTCGTCCCGTCCATTAGAATCGTGCCGGATTCCGGGCGCTCCAAGCCAGCGATGCAGCGCAGGATGGTTGTCTTACCACAGCCACTCGGTCCGAGTAGCGTATAGAATTCACCATCGGAAACATCGAAGGACACATCGCGCACCGCCTCAACTTCCTCGTGCTGCGTGTGGTAGGTTTTCTCTAAGTGTCTAACGCGGATCATTCGATCTTGTGCGCGGCCATAAAAATAGCAGCGGCTTTGTCTCTAAGAATCATTGCGATCTCGAAGCGGCCCATGCAGCCGTAAGCATCGACCGGCGGCTCAGTTTGCGTACGCTCCCGCAGATTGTCACGCAAGCAAAGTCATGTTGCATGTACGCATTACGTCAAATCGTAACACTGTGCAAAAAATCATATTCTCGGTGGCGCTGCAAGGGTAGCGACATTTGGGGGCTGGTTAGTTGTCGCGTCGGTGTTGTCTACTCCGGGACGTGACAACGGGCGGTCTGAAATTGAGTTTGCCGGCGACCTGGCGGTGGAAATTGACTCCCCTTCGGAGTACAAGAGAAACCGACCGCGAGCGGGGCACCCGGGCGAGAGGATTCACCGATCGTCTTACGGCGGTTAAATCCTTGAGAGCGGAAGGCCTCCCGGTAAGCTCTACACCCGAAGCGTTGTGACCGACAAAGTGCCCTACTTAATTTTCCTTTTGTGCACGGCCATCCATTCCATCGCCACCGCGGGAGCAGAGGCCCTGCTGCCCTTTTATACGAAGTCGCTTGGAGCCTCGACTGCACTCGCCGGCCTCCCTTTCGTCGTTAACTCGGTAAGCCGCATCTTCACGGATCCCGTCGCAGGAGCCATCTCAGATCGCTTAGGCGCAAGGTTTTTTCTCATCTTAGCGTTGCTGATAGGTGCATGCTTTAGCTTAATTGCTGGCGCGATGTCCCAGATGTGGCTGTTTCTTTTTTTCTGGATCTTTGTCGGGATCTCCGAGTCGATGTTCACGCTAGCGATCCGCAAGATCGCATTCGAGCACGCTCCGCAAGGCAAGGAAAGCAGCGCCGTAGGCAACGTCACAACGCTCTACGGCATCGGTAACGTTCTTGGCCCTCCCATCGGTGGCTACTTGGGATCCTGGTGGGGAACTCGGGTTCTGTTCTTGATTTACGGGCTGCCGCTGCTCCTTTCTGCTCTTTTGTCCTGGCGCTTTCCTTTGCTTTCGGCTGGCAAAGACGCGCCGGCGTCTGGAAGTCGCGCGGCGCTCCGGGCGGGACTCGGACTGCTATCGCACCCGCTTTTTTTGGCCGGCTGTCTGGCCATGCTCTATATGTTCTTTTCCCGATGGGGCGCAACCAAAGTGGCGGTCCCGCTATTTCTTGTGGAGCAACGGATGTTCACTCTCGCCGATGTTGGAACGGTTTTCGGCATTGCCGGATTCGCCGATATTACTGGCCGCTACTTTGGCGGGATCCTGGGTGACCGATGGGGCTCAAAAAACGCGCTTCAATGTGCCCTAGCTGTCTCTGGGGTTGCATTCATTTTTTTGACTTTTGGCCAAGGGTTTTTCGCCATGGTCATGTTGATCAGCTGTATCGGATTGGGCCATGGATATCTCAATGTGACGACATCGACTCTGGCGATGGAGGTCGCGGGACCCGGCCGGGACGGCTTAGCTTTGGGTTTGGCCCGCTGTTTTGGTTCCGTCGGCTCGGTTGCCGGCCCGTTTCTTGTGGCGATGACCGCCGCATCACTGGGTTACCGTAGCGCGTTTCTTCTGGTCGGCAGTTTTGCGCTTGCGCTCGGCGCCGGACTTAGGCTATTACCGGAGCGAGCGAAGCATACAACGCCAGGAGGTCTGGAAGCGGGTGCCAACGGGCAAACGAAACAGGCTCCAAAGTGAAATTCAACTTTTGCAGCTCATCGCGGGCTGAAACCAGACAAAAATTTTTGCAGGGTCGATGGGAATCATTTCATTCACGAAAATCGCGCGAACGATATCCGGTGTGGATCCAACCTTGGCATGGGAGAATCTTCGATCGGTCACGAACAGCTCCTGTGTTTCTTGAAGTGTGGTGAGCCGTCGGAGCGCCGGTATTCTTTCGGCACATCGCAACCGGCGGCTGGGTGATGAACAATGAGCGTTTCGACAAGTCAGACCATTGAGATTGTTGAGCCCGTGGTGGAGTATATGGATACTCATCGGCCGACGGCGACTGCGCCGCGTCGGCCGAACAATCTTGAGGGCAAGACCATCGCTTTGCTCGCCAATTGGAAGCCCATCTCCTTACCCTTCCTGGAAGTCATTGCGGCACGTCTCAAAACCAATCCGGGGCTTGACGCCTTTGCACTGCAGCCCGATTGGCAATTCACCCACCCGGAGCGCGTCGGCAAGATTGCTCCGGAAGCCGACAGGCTCGCGCAGCGCTGTGATCTGATGCTCTCGGGCGTCGCCGATTGAGGCGGCTGCACGGTATGGAGTGTCCATGCCTGCGCCGAGTTCGAAGAGCGCGGAATCCCTGCAACCGTTGTGGTAACCGACGTTTTTGAAATTCGCGCGCACCAGCTTCTCAAATCCCTTGGCTACCCGGATATACCAGTACTCGTAACGCCCAATCCCGTGGTTTATTTGCGCCTTGCCGAAATCGAAAAACGAGTCGATGGATTATTGGACCCTATCATGAAGTCTTTTATCGCAGGCACCCTGTAGGTCCAGCGAGGAAACGCTGCCGTGCAGATACAAGTTTCTTCAGACGACGATCCCTATGGCGATTTTTTCGCCCATGCCGACGCCAACGGCTGGACCGACGGTTTGCCGGTCATTGCTCCCACCCCTGAGCGCGTCGGTCGATTCCTTGCCGCCGTGGATCGTGATCCGGACGAGATCATCGCCGTAATGCCCCCTCGGCAGGGGCCGGCTTCGGTGCGCAGCATCGCGGCAAACGCCGTGATGGCGGGGTGTCTGCCCGAGTATTTTCCGGTTGTCTTGGCGGCCGTCGAAGCTCTCAACGATCCGTTGTTTCCGCTCGGGACTCTGGTCGGGCTGCGACCCGAAACTCCTTTTTTTCTCATCAACGGACCCGTGCGCGATCAGATCGGTCTCAACTGTAGCCGCGGCTGCCTCGGCCCGGGATGGCGCGCCAACGCGACGATCGGCAGGGCCATTCGTTTGATCATGATCAATGTCGGTGGCTTTTCTCCCGGCGGATACGCGCGCACCTGTTTTTCTTCACCGCTGCAATACACATTTTGCAGCGGTGAAGACGAAGCTGAATCTCCCTGGGAACCGTTCCACCTTGAGCGTGGTTTTACGCGAGATCAAAGCATTGTGAGCGTCTTTAGAGTCACCTCCTACATCGCGCTCTTGGCCCCTCTGGACTGGGATCAGTCTGCCCGCGGCTTGCTCGAACACACGGCACTCTCATTGGTTTCTCTGGGCAACACGGCGCTCTATGCCGGCAGTCTCTCCTGTCTCGTGCTGTTTAATCCGGAGCGGGCAAGAATCCTCGCCGACGCCGGCATCTCGAAGACTCAAGCCAAGACGTTGTTGTATGAACACAGCCTTCTACCGAGCTCTTATTTTCGCCCCAGCGACCTCGAGATTCTCAAAAAGAAGGGCCGGCTCGTCGGTGATAGAGTTTCCTTGGTGGATACCCCCGACGATATCTACCTCGCGGTCATGGGAGGAACGGGAATCCACACGGTGTTCTTGCCTGGATTCTCTCATGAAATAATTCCTCACGTACCCGTGAGCCGAGTCATTGCTGAACGCCGGAAAGCCGGGCCATGCGGCTGAGCGGGAAGATTGCGGGGAATTCCGAGAAAAGTCACCGGAAGCGGTTTTTCACGGACTCTATCAATAAGGCGAAATGAACAAAGGCGACCTATTCTGCGGTTTATCGCTGCTGGCGTTTGCGGTTTATCTGATCCAGCAATCGCGATCCCTGGAATACTATTATGAGCACGGGCCGGGACCGGGATTTTTCCCATTTTGGACCGCTTTGGCCTTGCTGTTTTTTTCGGTAGTGCTCGTTGGCGTTACTTTGATTCGTCGCGAAAAAATCGCCGCACGCGCTCCCCAAGCAAGGGATTCGCTACGCGCGCTGGGGACATGGGTGGGGCTTGTCGTCATGATCGGTCTGGTTGAGACCGTGGGCTTCTTCGTGAGTTTCGCCGTCTATACTCTATTACTCGTTGTTGTGCTCGACCGCCAAAGGTGGGCAAGTGCCACCGCAGTCGCGGTTGGGTCGGCTGTGGGATTTTACCTGGTATTCGTTTACGCGTTCGGGCTGAGGTTGCCCGCCGGCCCATGGGGATTTTGACAGCTAGCTAAAACCAGTGGATACCTTAGCCAATATATTTCTGGGATTCTCGCTCGCGCTTACGCCCGTCAACATATTTTGGTGTACGGTCGGGGTGGTTCTCGGCACCGCTGTGGGTGTGCTTCCGGGGCTTGGCACACCCGCGACGATCGCGATTCTCTTGCCCTTGACATTCCAGATGAATCCGACCACCGGCATCATCATGATGGCCGGGATCTATTATGGATCGAAGTATGGCGGTTCGACAACCTCGATCCTGCTCAACCTGCCTGGCGAGACAGCCTCGGTGGTCACCTGCCTGGACGGTTATCAGATGGCGCGTCAGGGGCGTGCCGGTGCGGCCCTTGGTATATCGGCAATCGCCTCATTCGTTGCCGGAACCGTAGGGGTTCTCGGGCTCATGCTGGTAGCACCACCGCTGGCACGCTTCGCTTTGCGGTTTGGGCCGCCCGAGTATTTTGCCTTAATGACTCTCGGACTCACCATGGTAACCTTCCTGGCGGGGAAATCCATGGTCAAAGGGCTGATTGCCGCCCTTTTTGGTCTCTGGCTTGCCATGATCGGCACGGATCGGTTTACCGCCGATTCGCGCTTCGTTTTTGGCCGGCTGGAACTGCTCGATGGGATCGATTTTATTGTCGCTAGCATCGGCATTTTTGCCGTCGGCGAGGTCCTGGTAAACCTCGAAGAGAAAACCAAGATCGACCTCTTCACCGTCCCCAAAGGGTTGCGTAACCTGATGCCGACTTGGCAGGACATCAAGGACTGCCGGTTTGCTTTCCTGAATGGTTCCGTAGTCGGATTTTTCATTGGCATCATTCCCGGCGCCGGGGCAAGCATTGCGTCGTTTCTCTCCTATGGATTGGAGAAGGCCGTTTCCAAACACCCGGAGAAGTTCGGCAACGGAGCGATCGAGGGGGTAGCGGCGCCAGAAGGCGCGAACAACTCGGAAACCGGCGGCGCCTTGGTCCCCTTATTTACTTTAGGGATCCCCGGCTCCAACTCGACCGCAATGCTGCTAGCCGCCTTGACGTTATGGGGGCTTCGGCCGGGCCCCCTGCTCATCCAGGAGCACCCGGAGACTTTTTGGGGGCTGGTGGCGAGCATGTACGTCGGCAACATCATGCTGTTGATCTTAAACCTACCTTTGGTGCCCATGTGGGCGCAAATTCTGCGCATTCCCTATTACGTTTTATACCCGATGATACTGGGTATTTCGTTCATTGGCGTCTATGCCGTCAACAACAGTATGTTTGATGTCTGGTTGCTGGCGATTTTTGGGCTCCTCGGTTACCTCATGAAAAAACTCGATTTCCCCGCGGCTCCGCTTATTCTAGCGATTGTGCTTGGGGGCCGCGCCGAGGAAACGTTCCGCCAATCGCTGATCATGTCCGGCGGCGCGATGAGCATCTTTTGGACCCGCCCCCTGACGGTTTTAATGCTTTCGCTGGCGCTTGCATTGCTCGCGGCGCCGTTTTTTCGCTCGGTCCGGCAGTGGCAGAAACCCCGTGCGAGCGACGATGAATAATGGTATGGATGAAGCGTACACGGCAAAGCTTAAAGTTAAGGACAAGGAGGAAACTAAGATGAAACCAGTTCAAATGGTATGCCGCAGTTTAGCGCTAGGAGGTTTGGTTTTGCTTCTAGCCGCTTATTCGGTTCGGGCGCAGAGCTTTACGCCGACCCGGCCGGTCGATATTGTCAATCACAGTAGAGCCGGCGGCGGATCCGATCTCTTTGCCCGCGCGCTGGTCAAGATGTTGGAAGACGAAAAACTCATTCCCTCGGGCTGGCAGGTCGTCAACAAGTCAGGCGGTTCCGGCGGTCAAGCCATGGGTTATCTGGCCGAGAAAAAGGGCGACAAGCATACCATCTCGGTTTTCACCAATACCTGGGTGGTGACGGGATTGACGCGGGCCGAATCCAAGTACACGATGAAAGACTTCACGCCGCTGGTGCGCATGATTCTCGAACCCACGATTGCGGTCGTCAAAGCGGACTCGCCTTACAAGAGTCTCATGGACTTTGTGCAAGACGCAAAAAAGAAACCTGGAAAACTTGTCCAGGTGGGCGGCACGGTGAGCTCCGTTGACAACCTGTTCCGCAATTTGATTCAGAAACAGACCGGCGCCAAATGGCAATATGTCGATATTCGCAGCGGCGGCGAACGCATCGCCAATATCCTCGGTGGCCACATGCATATCTATTTTCCACAGCCCGCTGAGGTTTCCGAACATGTGCGCGCCGGCAGCGTCAAGATCATTGCGACGTTGACCGAGAATCGCCTCGAGGGTTATCCAAACGTGTCGACCATCAAAGAGCAGGGGCTTGATGTGCCGATCATCACTCAGGTGAGAGGCGTGTTAGGTCCGCCGAAAACCGATGCGGCAGTCGCCAACTACTATGAGGATATTTTCTTGCGATTAACCAAAACCCCGAGCTGGAAAAAGTACGTCGACGAAAATCAGGTCGAAAGCGCCTACTTGAACGGCAAGGGATTGGCGGGCGCCCTGGTTCAGCTTACGGACCAACTACGCACGACCCTTAAAGACGCAGGTGTCAAGGTCGTGCGCTAGGTGCGCTGACAAAAGCAACCTGGCAAGGCCTATCGGGTTGCGGTTTTCAAGGGTTAACATGCTTTGTTGGCCTGAGGTCGAATTGCGCGGCGAGGGCCCCACGAAAATATCCTGGGAGGTCTGGTGACTCCAGTTGTCAACGTCACGGAAAGCCTGTGCCAGTGGCTGTGTTCCGTCAAGGCGGAAGATCTGCCTGCGCAGGTTTTCGATAAAGCCGTCGACACGATCCTCGATTCTGTCGGCGCGATGTTGGCTTGCGCCACTCTGCCGGAAGTCAAGATGATCGTTGAGCTGGCGCAACAGCAGGGGGGAAGGGCGGAGTGCAGTATCATAGGCAACCGCGGGCGCACGGCGATGCTCAACGCAGCCATGGCCAACGGGGCTATGGCGCATGGGGACGAAGTCGATCCGGTGCATTTGCTTTCATCCGGCGGTCACGTTGCCGCCGGTCCCGTTCCCACCGCGCTGGTGGTAGGACAAAAACTGGCAGCGCCGGGGAAAGATGTGTTGCGCGCGGTGATTCTTGGCTACGAAGTCGGCGGGCGCCTGATGACTCTGTGTTACCGCGAACGTGATTACGTAACGCGCCGCTTCTATCACACGGCGGTCGTCGGGGCGCTGAGTTCTGCGGTCACGGCTGCGTTGCTTTTGGGCGCAGATCGGAAAACATTGCAAATCGCCATGGGCCTAGCGGTTTATCAGGCTGCCGGACCTGACAACATGACCAAAGATCCTGGTCATATGGGGAAGACCTTCCAGGTTGCCGCCGCCAATCGCAATGGGCTGACGGCGGCGTTACTGGCCCAGAAGGGCTGTTTCGTTCCCATGGATATTCTTGACGGTCGGTCGGGTTTTTTCGACGCCTATCTGGGAAACCCCGACCTGGCTCCGGAGCTTCTTAAAGATTTGGGATCTTATTACTCAATCACTGACGTGATGCATAAACGCTACCCGGTGGGAAGCCCCAATCAGACCTACCTCCAAGCGCTGCTGCACTTGCTTAAGGAACATCGTATTGCTGCTGAAGAGATTCGCGAAATCGAGGTCTACTTGCCGACCAGAAGCGT
>Ga0214472_10000482_pt1 | contig 49147 bp, 47 predicted proteins | sample RVTome_6_FD_207662 | JGI IMG/M metagenome (GOLD analysis project Ga0214472, IMG submission 207662) | Soil microbial communities from uranium-contaminated site in the Upper Colorado River Basin, Wyoming, United States - RVT140D175 | ecosystem: Environmental > Terrestrial > Soil > Contaminated >...
TTGCTCCGAATTTTCTACGAAAATCCGAAGTTCACTTCGTTCGCAATGACGGGTGGATACGGACGAGTGTGGATTGCTTCGTCGTTCCGCTTCGCTCCACTCCTCGCAATGACGGACAGGTGTCCGGTATTGCGCAACGACCAATGACGGACAGGTGTCCGTCATTGCGAGGACGAAGTCCGAAGCAATCCAGAATAAAATTACGAGTTTCATAATTCATAATTCGTGATTCTTGTTTTATTTTGCTAAAATAAAATGAATGAACGAAATCAAAAAAATTTCCCAAAATGAATTTCCTCAAAAACTTTTAGAAATTCCTCAACCCCCAAAACAACTTTTTATCAAAGGTGAGATGCCAGATTGGGAGACAAGCAAATTTATCGCTGTAGTCGGCTCTCGTAAATATACAAATTACGGAAAAGAAGCTTGTGAAAAAATTATTTCTGGTCTTCGTGGATATGATATTGTCATTATCTCTGGTTTGGCTATCGGAATAGATTCTATCGCACACAAATCTGCCCTCCAAAACAATCTAAAAACCATTGCTGTGCCTGGGTCTGGTTTAGATGAAAAAGTAATCTACCCAAGTATAAACAAGAGATTGGCTGAAGAAATTGTAAACTCGGGTGGATGTTTAATATCAGAATTTGAACCAGACTTTCGTGCTACTACTTGGAGTTTTCCACAAAGAAACAGGATTATGGCGGGACTCTCTGATGTGATTTTAGTAATAGAAGCTACTGAAAAATCTGGGACTCTAATCACAGCTAGAATGGGTGTAGACTACAATAAAGAAGTCTGTGTGGTACCGGCTTCTATTTTTGCAGGTAGCTCTAGAGGTTCAAACAAACTTCTCTCACAAGGAGCGACACCAATAACATGTAGCACAGACCTTTTGGACTTGCTAGGATTCCAGAGCGAAAACAATTCTGGCCAGAAAAAAATAGAATTTGAAAATTGTTCTGACGAAGAAAAGAAAATTTTAAAATTATTGTCAGAACCTCTTTCTCGTGATGAACTAATCCAAAAATCAGAAATGCCCATCAATGAAATAAACCCCCTGATTTCGCTGATGGAAATCAAGGGGTTGATAAAAGAAAACGCAGGGGAGATTTATATTATTTAGATTTTTCTCTCTTCATGTATTTTCTCTTTTTTGAAAAAGATAAATAAATACTTCCATCATAAGTGAAAACAATATGAGGAAGATGTTTCTTTTCTTTTTCAATTAATTTTAAAATTTTTCCAGTTGTTCCTTTAAACCGGACATTTTTATCATCAATTTGACCACCAAAGACAACAAGATGTCCGCTAACAATATCATTTTTACTAATTTTCCAAAAAGGAACTTTGTCACCAATAACACCAGAATCCAACAATAATAAAGCATCTATTATTTTCTTGGATATCTTGGGTGAAATTTTGTTGGAAAAACTTTTGACTAATTTGGTTGTGTTTTGTTGATTAGTGCGTCTTAAAAAATCAACAAGAATATTACATTCTGCTGAAAAACTATTTTTAGTTTTCATCAATATCACCTCTTATTTAAAAGTTTTTGTAAATTAAAATTAATTTTAATTTTGTATGGAGTACTTTTCTGTTAATAAACTTTATACTAATATATTAAAATAAGCAAATTTTTAAATTTGCTTATTTAAAAATTAAAAAAGCCTCGTTTCGATAGAAACGAGGCTTTATATAACAATAAAAAAATCAAAACCGACTAATTATTTGCTGATCAACAACAAGAGAGTGGTTGTCCAAAAACTTCCCTTTTTCTCTTGTTTTAATAATTTCTGGAACACTCATATACTGAGCATCCCGAATATTTTCACCTGAGATAGGTGTTTTAAAAAGGTCAGAAGGGGAAACTATCATTTCCCATATTCTAAGAAAATGATTATCTTCCACCTCCACTTCTATAAGTGGCTTTCTTTTTCCCACACAATCTCTTTTTGCAGAAGCAAAAATCACAGAGATTCTGGTTTCCTCATATATTTTACGAGGAAGGAAAATCAAAACATCTTGGTAAGGATTATTATTATTTCCTCCAGATGTTTTAATTCTAGGGTCTTCTCTTTCCTTTTCATTTTTTGGTTTATCCATAACGAACAAATATTGTTCGTTTAAAGCATAAATATTTCCTCTCCTTACCCATCCAAAATCAGAATATGTTTTCATAAGATACCTTCCTCTTTTTATTTGAATTATTAGACCTCTTGCAAAACCCTTTCCTGCCAATAATTCCTAAAATTTAGTGTGAACATCTTTTTTTCTAAAAACCTTATCTAGATAAGGTTTTTCCCAAAAAAAATGTTTCCATCTAAATTTTACGAATTCTAACAGGAGTGGTTTTGCAAGAGGTCTATTTTATTTTTCTGATACAAATATTACAGCATTTGTCATATTTGTCAAGATTAGTTATTTCCGTTCCAATCCTTTGTTTCTAGTGCATTTTTTGCTGAATTTTGTTCAGCTTCTTGTTTAGATACTCCCTCTCCTTCTGCAACCTGTTCTTCCCCTAAAAATGCACCTACTTTAAATCTTTTGTCGTGATCAGGTCCTGTTTCTTCCAAAACTTTATAAGTAGGTGTAATATTCACAATCTCTTGTGCTTTTTCTTGAAAGTATGATTTTGCATCTTGCCATAGTCTTTTTTTAATTACTTCGTCTGTGAGATGAAAAATATTTTCTGAAATAAATTTTTTTGCTATATCATATCCTTGGTCCAAATATATTGCACCGATTACCGCTTCAAAAACATCTGCTAAAATAAAGTCTCTTGCTCTTCCTGTGTCTTTTGCTTCTCCTTTTGAAAGAAGAAGAAAATCATTCATTCCTATGTTTCTTGCGGCATTTGAAATAGTCATTGTGTTTACTAAAGCAGAACGATAGGAAGTAAGAATCCCTTCTTTCTCCTTAGGAAATTTATTATAAAGATGGTCTGATACGACCAGTTCTAACACAGCATCTCCTAAATATTCTAATCTCTCATTATGGTCCCAATAAGAACCACCGTGTTCGTTTACATAGGAACGGTGAGTGAAGGCGCGTTTTAAAATACTTTGATCTTTAAATTTTATGTTTATCTTTTTTTCGAAATCGTCTAAGTTTTTCATATTATAATGCGAATACGCGAATTTATACGAATACCACTAATTAAATTTTATGCGAATGATTCGTGCCAAATTCGTGTGAACTTGATTTGTGGTGTATTCGCATGCATTCGTGGATTCGCATTACTATTTATTTTTAAGTAATTCTATAGCTTTTGTAATAATAGGAAGTATATCATCATAAAAATTCAACTCTGCAATATCTTCCAGTTTAAACCATTTGACTTGATCCAGCCCCCCTGCATCTTCGCCTTCTTGTAGTCTTAGTGGTTGATATTCTGCACTTGCTAAATAATATTCTACTTGTCTTCTCGTCTTTCCTTTTTCAGGGTCATAAGCAATATATTCGTTTTCACCCAATTTTTCGCCTACCTCTATATCTACCCCCATCTCTTCCTTAATAACCCTAATCACACAATCTTTAGAACTTTCTTTTTCTTTTCCTCCTCCTTTAGATAATGTCCAATGACCAAAAACATCGTGTACTAAACCAACATAGATTTGATTATTTTTTTCTGAATAAACTACAGCCCCGCATTTTTTTTCAACCAACATTTGATCATAAGGGATGTCCTCTATTCTTCTTTTGTTTCTGCTTTTGTCGTCTTTACCAGGCTCCCCCATTTCTTTATAGATTGTTCCTAGTACACCACTGACAAAACGACTACTATTTTCTCCTCCAAATGTTTTTGCTAATTCAATTGATTCATTTATAGCAACCTTGGGAGTAACTTCTTTTTTATTAGAAAAAAGCAACTCGGAAATACCCATTCTTAAAATATTCCTGTCTATTATTGATATTTTTTCTATTGGCCATTGAGGAGCAGCTTTTTGAACAATATCATCAATAGTATCTTTTTTTGCTATAACATTATTAATTAGTTTTTTTGCAAATTCCAAATCAGCCAAACCGGTGGAGAATTCTCTGGTGTTGTATTCTAAAATAGAATCAATTTTTGAAATTTCAAAAGCATTAAAATCCCACTCAAAAAGTGTCTGTAAAACTATTGTTCTTGAAAGGTGCCGATTAGACATGGTGAAATAATTTTTAAAAAATTATTAAATTTTTAATTTTCAATTTCTAATTTTTAAACAATTTTTAATTATTTAATTTTTAAATTTCAAAAACCAAAAATCTAATACTTAAACTAAAATATCATATATATCTAAAAAAATAAAGAGTGTTAGGTGGAAAACAAAAAAATTCGCTTTGCGAATTTTTTTGTTTTTTATTATTTAGATTTCTTCTCTTTCTTTTCTGACTTTTCTGACTTTTCTGATTCCACTTCTTTCCCCATCGCTTTTGCTTTAGCTTTTGCTCTTTCATTTTTCTTTTCTACTTTTGCCATCACATCTATCATTTGTTTTCCTTTATATTTTCCGCAAGTCTCACATACTCTGTGTCTTAGGTGCAAAGCGTTACAATCTGCACAATTAGAAAGACGAGGCGTTGTTAACGCATGATGTGATCTTCTATTACGGGTATGCCCCTTTGTGTGTCTCATTCTTACTGACATGTTTCAAGTTCAAAATGCAAAAATCAAAATTAAAAATGACAATGCAAAATGTAAAATTATTTATTTAATTGCTTATAAATCTACTACATTTCTTTAAAAAAAGCAAATAAATGTGGTTCTATAAAAATTTGTGTCTACACTCGTTCATTATTACGACATGGATTGCTTCGCTTCGCTCGCAATGACGAACAGCTAAAAGCTGTTCGTAGACGAATTTTGCAAAGCAAAATTCGTCATTGGTCGTTGCGCAAAGCACGAACTAAGGTTCGTCATTGCGAGGAGTGGAGCGAAGCGGAACTTTGATGCAATCCATCGTCCGCCCCACCCGTCATTGCGAGGAGCTTGCGACGAAGCAATCCACACTCGTCCGTCATCGTCGTCATTGCGAGCGGTAGCGAACTTCGGATTTTCGTAGAAAATTCGGAGCTATATCCATAAAAATATTTAATGCACTAATTTTTTATAAAGCCATATTAAATTCTTGTCAAAAATGTTTGCCTATGTATTTCACACATTCCATTTTTTCTTATCGCTTCCATATGGGCTTTTGTCCCATATCCTTTATGTTTTTCAAATTCATATTCAGGATAATCTTTTGCAAATTTGCACATCAAAGAATCCCTACTCACTTTCGCCACAATAGAAGCCAAAGCAATCAACATTTCTTTTTCATCTCCTTTTATAATAGTCTGTTGATTCATATACTCATTCGGTGCTTTCAATCCCCCATCCAACAAAACCAAACACTCCCCAAACCAACAGCGCTCCGGTCCCTGTAAATTTTTGAGGGATTTTGAGATACAGGTTTTTATTGACGGAGCGATGCCAAATTTATCTATATTTTTGTTGTCCATAAAAACAACTTTATAATCAAGTATTCCTTCTTCTTTAGCTTGGCGGATATTTTTAAACCATTCGTTTCTTTTTTTAGGACTTAATTTTTTTGAATCCCTAAATCCTTCAAACATCTTTACGACCTCAACCATCTTTTCTTTCTCCACCATCACCGCCCCCACGGCCACAGGCCCAGCCACAGGCCCCCTACCCACTTCGTCTATTCCAATAGTAAATTTAATTTGCATCCTTAAATCTTAAATCATAAATCTTAAATCAACAAATTTTTGACTTAACTCTATTTTTGTATTTTGAATTACATTTTGATTTTTGATATTTGATTTTTGATTTATAATAAGCATATGAATTTCACTCACTTACACACACACTCTCATTACAGCCTACTCAATGCTTTGCCTAAAATTCCTGATTTAGTAAAAAAAGCAAAGTCAGACGAAATGGAAGCTCTCGCTCTTACCGACGACGGCAATATGTATGGCGCGATAGAGTTTTACAAAACCTGCAAGAAAAACGATATCAAACCAATTTTAGGTGTGGATTTTTATGTCGCCACCAGAACAAGACACGACAAACAATCTGGTTTAGACAACCGAAGAAGTCGCCTGATAATGCTCGCAAAAAACGAACAGGGTTATAAAAATTTAATCCGTCTCACAAGTATTTCTCATTTAGAAGGGTTCTATTACAAACCGAGAATTGATAAAGAACTGATAAAAGAATACAAAAATGGTCTAGTGTGCATATCTCCTCATTTTTCTGGAGAGATATCACAAGCCCTAAAAGTAAACAATTTTGAAAAAGCAGAAGAAATCGCTATTTGGTATAAAGAAAATTTTGGTGAAGATTTTTATTTAGAAATCACCCATCATCCTGAAATAGAAGAGCAAATAGAATTGAAAGAAAAAATAATAACACTTAGCAAAAAACTAAACATCCCACTAGTCGCTGCTCATGATGTATATTATTTAGAAAAACAAGACAATCGTGCGAGAAATATTTTAATGTCTGTGCAAACATCTGCTGGAAAATCTTTTGGAGGAGAGAAAGACGATTTTTCTTTTATTACCCAAAAACAAGCCTCGGAATATTTTAAAACAACACCCGAAGCGCTTGATAATATCCAAAAAATAATTGATAAATGCAATATTGAAATAGATACGGATAGTTGGTATTTCCCTGATATAGATATTCCCGAAGGAGAAGATTACAATACATATTTAAGTAAAAAAACTTACGAAGGAATTGAAAAAAGGGGGCTAGAAAAAACACCTGAATTAGTTGAAAGGATTGAATATGAATTAGAAATTATAAAAAACAAAGGCTATTCTTCTTATTTTTTAATTGTGTCCGACCTAATTAAACATGCCAGAAGTGTCGGTATCTACACCAACACCAGAGGTTCGGCTGCGGGAAGTCTTGTTTCCTATCTAAACTTCATTACAAAAGTAAATCCGATGGAACTCAAACTTCCGTTTGAAAGATTTATGAATCCACAAAGACCCGGTATCCCTGATATTGATTTGGATGTCGCTGATATTCGTCGTGATGATATTATTGCTTATGCAAAACAAAAATATGGAAACAAGGCGGTGGCTCAGATTGGGACATTTGGAACAATGGCAGCGCGTGGTTCTGTGAGAGATGTAACTCGCGCCCTCGGTCTTCCCTACGCACTTGGAGACAAAATCTCCAAACTCATCCCGATGGGTTCGCAAGGATTTCCAATGACTATTGAAAGAGCTTTAGAAATGGAAGAGGATTTACGCAAACTCCACAAAGAAAACAAAGATGTTCAAGAAATAATAAAATACGCTAAAAAAATTGAAGGTTGTGCTAGACACATTTCCACTCACGCTGCGGGTGTGCTTATTTCTCCAACCCGAATTGACGATTATTCTCCTGTCCAGTTTGATAAAGACAATCAAATAATTACTCAATACGATATGTATACAGGCGACCGAGACGGTGTGGTAAACCTACCAAAATTTGATATTTTGGGAATTAAAAATCTTTCTATTCTCGCCAATTCTGTTGCTTTAGCAAAGGAATATAGTGGGGCGGATGTTGATTTAGATAATCTTAATTTAGAAGATAAAAAAACTTACGAGATGCTCGCAAAAGGATACACGACTGGTTGTTTTCAATTATCAGGAACGGGTATGACAAAAGTCATCACCGATATGCGACCTTCAAATATTCACGATATCAACGCGGCGGTGGCTTTGTATCGTCCTGGACCGATGGAATTTATCCCCGAATATATTGGAAGAAAACACGGAGAAAAAAAGATTGAGTATCTACACCCAAAACTTGAAAAAATATTGGATAAATCTTTTGGGGTTATCACTTATCAAGATGATATTCTTTTAATTGCGATTGAGCTTGCTGGTTATAATTGGCTTGAGGTTGATAAGTTTAGAAAAGCGATTGGTAAAAAAATCCCCGAGATGATGCAAGAACAAAAAGATAAATTTTACAAAGGTTGTTCCGAAAACGGAGTAGAGATGAAAGTGATTGATAAATTGTGGAGTGAAATTGAGACATTTGCTGCTTATGGATTTAACAAAGCTCACGCGGCTAGTTATGGTCGTGTCGCTTACGAGACTTCCTATATGAAAGCCAACTTCCCTATTGAATATATGACAGCTTTGTTAATGGCTGATTCGGGAGATACTGAAAAAGTTGCCGAAATAATACACGAATGCAAAAGATTAAAAATCCCAGTTTTACCACCTGATATAAACGAAAGTTTTACAGATTTTACTATTGTTAAAAATGAAGATGGTTCTGAAAGTATTCGTTTTGGACTACAAACAATCAAAAACTTTGGCGAAGGTATTTCAAATGCAATTATTGAAGAAAGAAAAAACGGGGGGAAATTTAAATCACTTGCCGATTTTCTAGAAAGAATACAGGACAGAAATCTTAACAAAAAATCTTTAGAGGCTCTTACAATGTGCGGAGCGATGGACTCTCTAGGAGAACGCGGTCAAATATTGGAAAATATGATGGACTTACTAAATTACAGTAAAGAAAATGCTCAAAAATCTGAAGATCAAAATTCTTTGTTTGGACTTATGTCTGACAATTCTCAAATACCCAAACTAAAATTAAAAGAGAGTAAACCAGCCAAAAAACAAGACAAACTTACTTGGGAAAAAGAATTGCTCGGTTTGTATATTTCTGGTCATCCGTTGGATAAGTGGAAAAATATTTTGAGCCAAGACGGAAAAAATATCCGAAGTATAAAAACAAAAACTCTAGAAGGAGTTTCTACTACAATCGCTGGAATAATAGACGAAGTAAAACCAATTTTAACAAAAAAAGAAGCCAAGATGGCTTTTGTAAAAGTTTCTGATTTTTCTGATAGTATGGAAGTAATTGTTTTTCCTAAAGTTTATGAACAATACAAAGATTTGCTAGAAAATGACAAGTGCATCGCTTTTCGCGGAAAAATTTCTCGTAAAGATGGACGGATTGGTTTTTTGGTAGATAGTGCAAAAGAATTGAAATAAAATTTTAACCCGACCTCTTTAAGAGGTCGGGTTTTTAAAAAATTATTGAAAATCTCTCTTTATCATTTGCAGAAAATCTGTTGCTTGTCTTCTCAATCCAAGACTCAAATTAATACCTTTCATGCAACACTCAGTTTTTGACCCAGAAAGATCATTCACGCAAATAATTGCGTCTTCCAAAACTTGATACAAATCTTCTCTTTCATAAATTTTTGCCAACGAGAATATTTTATTTCTCATTCCAGCAACACCATTTTGATTTAAAGAAACGAGTAAATCTCTCACATCATCACCTGTCTTTTTCAATCTTTTTTCAAGAACTGTCTTTCTTTCAATTCCATTTTTCATAACACAACCCCTTTATTAAGTTTAGGTTAATATTATTTTCCTAATATATTAAACACCTTTATGCTTATTTTGTCAAAAACATCTCCTTTAAAAAATTTTGTCAAACTAAAAGATATTTGATAATATCTATATGTACCAATAATATTTTATTTTTGGCCCCATCGTCTAACGGTTAAGACATCAGGTTCTCAATCTGGTAATCAGAGCTGATTAATGTATGGAGCGAAGCGGAATAAGAAGCCAACTACTTGGCTTCTGTGCATTAATCAGAGTCGGAGTATGTCGCTTTGCGACAGCGAGACGGGGTTGAGAGCACTTAAGATTTTTGAGTCCCGAAGGGACGAACAAAATATTTAGTGACTCGCAACCGATTCTCTGTATAATAGTATCGAACTTTGATAGAATATAATATAAATTTGGCCCCATCGTCTAACGGTTAGGACATCAGGTTCTCAATCTGGTAATCAGAGTTCGATTCTCTGTGGGGTCACAAATCGCAAAAATAAAAACATCAATATGAACAAGATTGATGTTTTTATTTTTAGAAAAGCAAACAGTTTTGCTTTTCGGCGATTTGTGAAGGCGGAGCGATGTTTTTGTTTCCACCAGAAACAAAAACCGCGAGCCGAGGTCACGAACACTTATATAGAATTTGAGCGAAGCGAAAAATTATATTTAGTGATTAGGGACACAAGATAAATCTAGTGTGCAAAGCACTCCCTGTAAACTAATGAAATTTGAATTTAGAACTGGGAACCAATTCTCTATAGCATCACAAATCGCAAAAAATAACAAAAAAACCATTATGATATTATTGATAATATCATAATGGTTTTTTTGTTATTTTTATTTATCTCACCAAAAGTTTATCCGCCATCTCAGGTCTCGCCATTATCTCCTCCACCGCCCTCTCCATTCTCATCGCCCATCGTGAACCTTTTACTAAAATCACATCTTCTTTTTCTATTATATTTTGCAAATATGCTCCTGCTTTTTGAGAATTTTCAAATTGAAAAATATTTTCTTCTTTCATTCCTGCATTCAATGCCCCAACAGCTGTATCACGAGACCGTAAACCAACTGCCACCAACATACCACAAGTATTCGCCACCATCTCCCCCACTTTTTTGTGTTCGTCAGAAGAATATTCTCCCAACTCCATCATATCGCCCAACACAGCAATCTTTCTGCCCTTTGTCTCTATATCTCCCAAAGTTCTCAAAGCAGAATTAACAGCAACAGGAGAAGAATTGTAAGAATCGTCTATAATAGTGCTTCCCTTTATTCCTTCTATTATTTTCATTCTTCCTGGTTGTGTTTCGTGTTCTTCGGACAAAGCTTGGGTCATTGCCACTAGATTTAATCCTTGGGTTGCCCCCACAGCAAACGCAGCTAGAGCTGGATAAACATGGGACTCCCCCAACACGCCTAATATTTTTATTGGAACAGTGCTTCCTTCATAATCAACTTTAAAAGTTATTCCTTTTGGTTTTTCATTTTCATAATAAGTATAAACATTTGAGCCAAAAACTTTTGCTCCCTCTGTCAATCCATAAGAAATTGTTTTTTTATTAAACTCTTCTTTTATTATATAAACATTTCTATCATCATAATTAAGAATCAAAAATCCATCTTTTTTCATATACTTTACGAGTTTTTTCTTTTCTTCAATAATATCCTCTGGTTTTTTAAAATACTCAACATGGACAGGAATATCAGCAAAACGAGTGATAACAACGATATCTGGATTGAGCCATTTTGCAATGTATTCTATATCCCCTGGGTGATCAGCTCCTACTTCTAGCACCAACCATTTTGGATAATGATTTTTAAAAAGAATTAAAAGCAAACCCTCAAAAATATTTCCCAACCATTTAAAAGGATTGTTTGCTCCATTATCACAACCTAAAATACTTAAAGGGACACCTATTTCAGAATTAAAACTTTTTTCACTTTTTCTTACAAAAAAAGAAGAGCTGAGCACAGAAAAAATTGTGTCTTTGGTAGTAGTCTTGCCGACACTTCCTGTGACAGCAATTATTTTTGGTTTATATTTTGAAAGCACCAATCTTGATTCCAAGGTTAAAATTGATACTATTATTTTTTTAAATATTTTTTTCATATTTTTCTTATGAGCGAAGCGAATTAGTAAAATATGACCCTGTTAAATCAAATTTCGTAGAAATTTGAGCCATAAAAGATTTTGTTTATTTTTTAAAAACTTGTTTTTAAAAAATAAACAAAATCTTTTATGGTATTTAACATGGGTTTATTTTTTATGGATTACCACCAGATTGACAAAAAATTTCTCCCCAAAGTGAGTGTGGATTGCTTCGTCGTTCCGCTTCGCTCCACTCCTCGCAATGACGGACAGGTGTCCGTCATTGCGAGGAGCTTGCGACGAAGCAATCCATGCTACCTTCATAATGACGGACAATGGATTGCTTCGCTTCGCTCGCAAAGACAGAAAATTTGCTTCGCAAATTTTCCAACTTTCTACTTTCTACTTTCTATTTACCTATCTGGAGGAACTTCATAATAATTAATAAGAAAATCAACAGTATTCATAAAAGGTTCTGTTAAAGTATGTGAGGCGTAAGCTTCTCCTTTTGGATTTACTATATAAAAGAAAATTAAGAATTTTGGATTATAAGCTGGAAAAAATCCAAAAAAGCTGTGTAAATATTTATCATCATAATATCCTCTTCCGTCTTCTTTTGCGATTTGCGCTGTTCCTGTTTTTGCCCCGATACTATAATTATCCAATTTTACACTCCCTCCTATCAAAGCTTCATCCACAACACGCACCAACATTCTAGAAATCTCTTCTGATGTTTCTTTTTTGAAAATTCTTTCTCCTTCGTCATACATCAATTCTCTTGATATTCCTATTCTATGTTTGATACCAGAAGTTATGTGCGGAGTAATGAGTTTACCACCATTTACCAAAGTACACAAAGCTTTTACTGTCTCCACGGGAGTCATAGCTATCCCTTGCCCAAAAGATGCTGTTGCATATTCTATATCACGATTACTCTTTAAATTGCTAACCAAACCAGATGTCTCATTTGGTAAGTCTATACCCGTCTCTTCTCCAATACCTAAATCAAGCATATACTCGGCAAATTTTTTGTTTCCTATTTTTTGCTCAATAAAAGTAGCACCTATATTTAAAGATTGATTCAAAACTTCTTGAATATTTACAACCCCTCTTGCCTTTCCATCGTAGTTTGAAATTTTTGACCCGTTTATTGTCATACTCCCTGTGTCATTGTAGGTTGTTTCTGCATCCACCACCCCTGTATCAAGACCAATCGCCATTGTTATTGGTTTTATAATAGAACCCATCTCATATACATCTTCTACAAAAGGATTTCTAAAAGAAGAATTTTTTTCATTTTCAAAATTATTTAAATCAAAACTAGGATTAATTCCCAAAGCATATATCCCTCCGTCTTTTGGGTCTATCACAACACCCACAGCTGAATCTGTATTATATTTTTCTGAAATATTTTTTAACTCTGTCTCTAAAAAAGACTGGGCAGTTGGCTCTATTGTTAAAACAATATCCCCCTCTAGTTTTTTACCAGAAAGACTTTTACTTATATCCGAAAATGTTTCTGCAAAAAAATTCATATACATCCTTGAATCATCCCTTTTCAACAAATCATTATAATATTTTTCAACACCATAAAGCCCTTCAAAAGAATCTCCGCTATACCCCATAAACCCTAATGTGTGGGCAAATAAATTTCCTCCGGGATAAAATCTCCAGCGTTCTTTATAAATTTTTATTCCTGAAATATTAAGTTCTTCTATTTTATTTGCAGTTTCTATATCCAATTTATTTAAAATTTCTTCGTAGGGGTCATCTTTTTTATTTGCTTTGTTATAAAATATATCCGCATCAATTTCTATTATGTTAGAAATTTTTTTATAAGCATCTTCTGGGTCTTCTAATAATTTTGGGACCATGGCTAAAATAAATCCTGTTTTCAAAGTAGCTGCTGAAATTAGATTTTCATTTTTATCTTTAAAAAAAATAGAACCCCTGTTAAAAATAGTATCATTAGGGGCAATATATTGTCTGTCTGCTTGGTCACTAAAAGCTTCACCATTCATTATTTGAAGAAAATAGAGTCTTCCTATTAAAAGAAAAGCCACCAAAAAAATGGTGATATATAAAAAAATCATTCTAACAGGAAAAGATATTTTCATTTTTTTAATTAGACAAGTTAATTGACAAAACTTTATCAGACAACCTTCTTGAAGCAAATTCTACATTTTTTGCATCTTCAAAACCAACAGAATAAGCATACTTAAGATTTATTTCATTTTTCAAAGCAATATAATCGAACTCTAATCCACTTATTTCAGAATTTAACATTGTTATTTCATCTTGGATGTTTTCTCTTTCAACAATATTTATAACTGTTTGATTGACTAAAAATCCATAAAAAATTATAGATGTAATAACAAACACACTCAAAAACCAAAAGATTTTTCTTTCTAAATTATTTGTGTTTATTTTTGTTATTATATCTGTCATATTTTTTCTATTACTCTTAATTTTGAACTTCTTGATCTTGGATTTTCTTTTGATTCTTCCCTAGTTGGAGCAATCGGTTTTTTTGTTATCAAAATCCCCCCTCCCTCTTTTTTCTTATCTCTCATAAAATTTTTAACTATTCTGTCTTCCAGTGAGTGAAAAGAAACAACAACCAATCTCCCTTCTTTGTCCAAAGTATTGAAACCTTTTTCCAATCCTTCTTTTAATGTTTCCAGCTCATCGTTTACTGCAATTCTTAAAGCTTGAAATGTTTTTGTTGCAAAATGAGTCTTTCTTCCTTTCTTGTACCAAACAGGAACGGACCTTTCTATTATCTCTACTAAATCTGTTGTCGTATTGATTGGTTTTTCTTTTCTTGCTTCTACTATGTTTTTTGCAATTCTTCTAGAAAATTTTTCTTCTCCATATCCATACAAAATATCTGCTATATTTTCTTCGTCCCATTCGTTTACAATATCTTTGGCTGTAAATTTTGCTTTTGTTATATCTTTCTCAAAAGTCATAAGTAGAGGTTCATCTTTCTTAAAAGAAAATCCCCTGCCAGAATTTTCAAAGTGATCACTACTCAAACCAAGATCAAATACCACTCCGTCTATTTTTTCTATTTCCAAATCTTTCAACACCTCATCAAGATTTCTAAAATTGTTATTAACTAAAACCAAATCACAATTCCATTCCTTTGATTTTTCTTTTACTCTTTCCAATGCTTCGCTGTCTTGATCCAAACCAATTACTTTTCCTTCTACACCCACCTCCTTACAAACTTCTTTCAAATACCCTCCTCCTCCCACGGTCCCGTCCAAAACAACATCTCCTTTTTTAAGATTTAAATTTTCTATTATTTCATTTAAAAGAACGGGGGTATGGGTTGTCTTATCTATATTATTTAAATTTTTCATGTTTTCTAACTACAACAAATCAGTTTATTTGGCGTATAAAATTTTTAATTTATAATTTATAAATTTTAATTTTAATTTTTAAACAATTTTTAATTTTTCAATGATTTAATTTTTAAAAAATTTATACATTTTAAATTTTTTTATTGTTTATAAATTTTAAATTTTAAATTAAAAATTTATATGACACCAATCTCCCCGAGTTTTTCTGCCAAAACATCTGCCTGACTTTCAATTTTTTGCTTATAGGTCTTCCATGCCTTTTCATCCCAAACTTCTATATGACTATGAACTCCTGTCAAAACAACTTTTGTTTTCAATCTTGCATAATCTTTCAAAAAATCTGGAATCAAAATTCTTCCGATAGAATCTACATCCGTCTCAACTGCTCCAGCCAACATAAAACGATTAAAGCTTCTTTGATCTGCCTGACCCATAGAAAGTCCTGCCAACTTTTCAGAAACTTTTTTCCATTCACTTGGAGTATATGCAGACAAACAATTATCCAATCCGTGAGTTATGATTATTTTCTTCCCCATTTCCTTGCGAAATTTTGCAGGTAAAGAAACCCTTCTTTTATCGTCTATTGCATGTGTATATTCTCCTATAAGCATAATTATTTTATTTACCACTTCTTCCCACTTGCCTAACATTATATACCACTAAAGCACACAATACAAAACAAGTTATCCACACACCTTTTGTATTATTATTTCAGGTCGTATAATTATCCTATGTTTTATTTATATGTCTTAAAAAGTAAAAAAGATGAAAAATTATATACAGGGTCAACAAACGACCTGAAACGAAGACTTTCAGAACACAACGAGGGAAAAGTAAAATCTACAAAATCACGAACTCCTTTTACTTTAATTTATTATGAAGCCTATGCTAATGAAAAAGATTCTAGGAGAAGAGAGTTTTCACTCAAAAAAGATGGTAAAGCATTAGGCCAGTTAAAAAGAAGGCTTTCTGAAAGTCTTTTATAATACGAAAGATGTGTGGATTATCCACACTTTTCCACAAACTAAAAATGATATTTTAATAATTAATATTTAAGAGACGAATTTTGCGAAGCAAAATTCGTCGTCATTGCGAGGCGAAGCCGAAGCAATCCAGAAAAATCTAATGCTTGTTTCTTTTTTCAATGACAAACTATACTGGATTGCTTCGGACTAAAATCCTCGCAATGACGAACACAGCCAAAGGCTGTTCGTTAACGGAAAATTTGCGAAGCAAATTTTCCGTCATTGCGAGGCACGAAGCAATCCAGTAAATCCATCGTCATTGCAAATAAAGGTTTTAGATATTATCGCAATATGCTATGATTTACCCAATGAAAAACAAGCATTCTAAAAAAAAGCAGTTCAACAAAAATAAAAAAAATAATCAACCTTATATTCAAAAATTACAGGGTGAGCTTTTTATTACCTCAAAAGGACTAGGCTTTGTTAAAACAAGCGAACTCCCCGAAGATATAAAAATAAACCCCGAAGATATAGGTACAGGCTTTCATAAAGATATTGTAGAAGTCTCTCTGTCTTACAAAAAAAGAAACCAAGGATTGAGAGGTCGGGTTGATAAAGTGATTCAAAGAACGAGAGATAGTTTTGTTGGTATGGTAAAAGACAATACTTTTATTCCAGATGACAACAAAATACAAGCTAATTTTGAAATCATCTCAAATGACTTATTGAAAAGAGTTCAGTCCAATCAAAAAGTTGTATTTAAAATGCAACCTTGGGAAAACCCAAAAGAAAATCCCAAAGGAGAAATAACAAAAATACTCGGGCAAAAAGGTGAGCATAATGTTGAGATGGAGTCTATTCTCTATGGAAAAGGTTTTATTCCAAAATTTGACGACAATATTGAGGCAGAGGCTCATAGAATAAAAGAAAATGCCCCCGCTGATTTTGAAGCAGAAATGCAAAAAAGAATATCTGTGTCAGACGCTCCCCCATCTACTTGGGATTTTAGAAACACGACTACATTTACAATAGACCCTTTTGATGCAAAAGATTTTGACGATGCTTTGTCTTTCAAAGATTTGGGTGATGGCACATACGAGGTAGGAATTCACATTGCCGATGTTAGTCATTATGTTAGAGAAGGAGAAGAAATAGATAAAGAAGCAATAAAAAGAGGCACTTCTGTTTATTTGGTAGACCGCACAATTCCTATGTTGCCAGAAGTATTGTCCAACGACCTTTGCTCTCTTAATCCAAACGAAGACAAACTCGCTTTTTCGGCTATTTTTATTCTTAATGATAAATGCGAAGTGCAAAAAAGATGGTTTGGAGAAACTATCATCAACTCCAACAAAAGATTTTCTTATATTGAAGCACAAAAAGTTTTGGACGAAGGTAAAGGAGAATTCCACACCGAACTTCGTAAACTAGAAGATTTGGCTTTACTAAAAAGAAAAAGAAGGACTAAAAACGGAGCTCTTACATTTGGTAGTACCGAAGTTAAATTTAAATTAGATGAAAAAGGTTTTCCGATTGAAGTTTATGAAAAAGAAATGCTTGATACAAATTATCTGATTGAAGATTTTATGCTTCTTGCAAACAGAGAAGTTTCCGAATATGTAGAAAGGTTAAATAAAAAATCAGGACACAAAAATATTTTTGTTTATAGGATTCACGATAAACCAAAAATAGACAACATAATAGAGCTTTCAAAATATTTAAAAAAAATTGGATATGATTTGGGGACAGATGATGGAAGCATCAGCTCTCAACAAATAAATGACTTGCTAAATAAAATAGAAGGAAGCGACGAAGAAACTTTGATTGAAAAAGCTGTCTTAAAATCAATGGCTAAAGCAATATATTCTACCAACAATATCGGACATTTTGGTTTGGCTTTTGCATTTTATACTCACTTCACATCCCCTATCCGAAGATACCCAGATTTGATGGTGCATCGTTTGATGAAAAAATATTTAAAAGGAGAAAATGTATCTGACGAAGAAATAGGAAAATACAACCAACTCTGTGCTTCTTCTTCACACCAAGAAATACTTGCGATGGAGGCCGAGAGAGATTCTGTTAAATACAAATATGTTGAATATATGTCTAAAAAAATTGGTGAAGAATTTGAAGGAATAATCACCAGTGTTATGAGTTGGGGTGTTTATATTCAAGAAACAAAAACAAAAGCTGAAGGATTGGTAAGGGTTTCTACTCTAAAAGGAGATTACTATAATATAGATCCTCAAAATTATAGAATCATCGGAGAAAAAACTGGTAAAAAATTTACCCTTGGAGATAAGGTAAAAGTAAAATTGATTGGGGTGGATCTAGATCGCAAGACTATAGATTTTGAGATAGTGGAATAAGTTGAAAGTTTATAAACCTCCACACCTTTTAAAATATCGTTTAAAAACAGTATATATTTTAACCACCACCTATTCGTGAGAATAATATTTTAAAAGGTGTGGGGGTAAAGTTCATAAAGTTGAAAGTAGACGGACGGATTCGCTTTGAGAATCCGTCCGTTGTCATTGCGAGAAATTCGGCAAAATTTTTAATTAAAATACTCCAGTTAACTGGAGTATTTTAATTAAAAATTTTGCCGAATGAAGAAGCAATCCAGTATCGCGGAATTTTTTAGGTAAAAAATTCGGAGCAATACTAAATTATTTTTTGAATACACTTTATATATCTATCATTTATAATATGTTTTGTTTGTGGAACAATAAAATCAACACCTTTCAACATAATTTTTTCTTCATTTTCACCAGCCAAAGTAATAAAAGATGTTTTTAATTCTTTTAACGAGATTTTTATTTTTTTAATATCTTTTGCAAGTTCTGTTCCCCTTGTTTGAGCCAATTCTTTACCAAGTTTTGGAGTAATATCTTTTCTAAAATCTTTTTGAAGTTCTTTAAAAGAAAATGTGTGAATCGGCGACATTGAAGCAAAAATAACTTTTTTGCAAGGATATTTTTTTACTACCAAATAAGCCAAAATTGCACCAAAAGAAAAACCAATAACAATAGCGTCTTTTTCAACAGAAAAAACCTGCTTTGAAACAGGGCTATACCAATCAGGATTAACACAAACCACATTATAGCCGTCTTTTTTTAAAACTTCCTTCAGTTTTTTATATCTTAACAAATTGCAATTTTCCCCTAACCCAGGAATTAAATAAATTTTATTCATACATATATATTATATTAAAAAAAGGCTGTTTAACAGCCCTTTTGCTTTGAATCTAAAAAAATTAAGCCAACGGATTAAATTCTCCATCCTTGACACCTTTGACAAAAACCTCCCATTCGTCGTTGTTAAAAAACAGGGTGGTTTTATTAGTGTCATTGCTGTTACGAATAGCAACACCTTCTGGTTTGACCGCGATCTGAACACATTTCGGACGATTTCCGCACCACCCCGAGACAACGAAATCCGAATCTTCAACATTAAATTTTTTCATTGTACTTCTCCTTTTTAATATTTACAGGGAAAATTCCAACCCCAAAGAACAAAATCTGCACAATCGCAAATTTCTAAATTTATTCTACCCTACCATTATCATTTTATCAAATAAAATTGAAATAATTTTAAAAAAGATGGCTGACCCCATTTTCCCTACTCTAAAAGGAGATTACTATAGTATAGACCCTCAAAATTATAGAATCGTAGGAGAAAAAACTGGTAAAAAATTTACCCTTGGAGACAAAGTAAAGGTAAAATTGATTGGTACGGATTTGGACCGTAAGACTATTGATTTTGAAATAATAAATTAGTTATAAAGTAGAAAGTTCATAAAGTTTATAAAGTTGAAAGTAGACGGACGGATTCGCTTTGAGAATCAGTCCGTTGTCATTGCGAGAAATTCGGCAAAATTTTTAATTAAAATACTCCAGTTAACTGGAGTATTTTAATTAAAAATTTTGCCGAATGAAGAAGCAATCCAGTATCGTCGAATTTTTTATCTAAAAAATTCGGAGCAATAAATCCAGACTAATTAAATCAAAAAACAACTTAGATTTTACAATCTAAGTTGTTTTGATTTTATTAATAAGAGAAAATTAGTCTAGAAAGGCTTTTCCTGAAGGGATCCAATTTTCCGCTCCGATTTGACCGAACCCGCGAAAACCGTGGCATTTTTTTGGATTTTCAAAATCCTGAACAAAAACTTCAAAAATAGGGTTTTGGGAATCAGATATTTTTCTCCCTCCTGCTATTTTATCTTTGTTCGGCCAATGTTCCAAAAAATATGCCCCCATCTGAATAAGTTCCTCAACACCAACAACTTCCACAATTTCTCCTTTAATACTGACTAATGTCATACTTACTCCTTTTCAAAAAGATTTATCTTGCACTACAAACCTAAAAAGATAATAAATTAAAAATACTTTTTTGTCAAAAAATTATTTCAAAATTGGATGAGATTTGATTTTGGAATTATTTTTAATAACCTTAAATTTTAGTGCAGTCCGAGGAAGCAAGGAGTAAAAATATGAGCCGTACATCTATAGTACGGTGAATGTTTTTGCGACGAAGCTGACGAAGGAATGTGCAAAATTTAAGGTTATTTTGCGACTTTTACAGCCTCATCTAATTCTATAGACAACAAACTAGAAACTCCATCTCCCCCCATCGTAATACCATACAAAATCCCTGCTCTAGACATTGTTTCTCTATTATGAGTAATTAAAATCAACTGAGAATATTTTGAAAGATTAGCAATCATATCTCCATAACGACGAGAATTTGCTTCGTCTAAAGCTGCGTCTGTTTCATCTAAAATAATAAATGGGGGTGGTTTGATCTGAGACATTGCAAATAAAAGTGCAATAGAAGTAAGGGAACGCTCTCCCCCAGAAAGCATCTGTAAACCTTTTGTTTTTTTGTTTGGCAAAGCAACATTTACTTCAATACCCTCTTGGCTCTGTTCATCTTCTTCATCATTTTCCAAAACACCTAATTCCAAATCAGTATCAGCTTTCTTTCTTTTTTGTGGTTTAACCAAAAACAATTCTGCTTTTCCTCCTCCAAACATCAAAGCAAAAAATTCATCAAACTGTTTGTTTACTTTGTCTACTCCCTCTTTAAACTCGGTATTTAATTTTTCTCGCAATTCCCCTATCAATTCTTTCAAAGACAATGACGATTTTTCCAAATCTTCTATTTCTCTTGATAGAAAATCATTTCTTTCTTGTACTTCTTTATACTCTTTCATTATTTCATCTCCAGAACCAGCTCCCATATCTTCAAGTTTAATTTTTATTTTTTCTATATCTTTTTTTCTTTCTTCTTGTCGAACTCTTGATTCTTTTATTACTTCTTCTAAATTAACAGGGAAATCAAAAAATTGAGTTGTCTCTCTCCCTGCCAAAACAAAAGCTTCTTGCAATTCGTTTTTATAATTATCGTTATCAATCTCATATCTTTCTCCTAAAGCATAGATTGAGTTTAGTTTTGATTTTAATTCTGATTTTTTTGCGTTTATCTCAAATATTTTTAATTCCGCTTTTTGACTGGTTTCTTTTTCGCTTTCTATTTCTTTTTTCTTGTTCTCGTACTTTTCTAAAAGACTTTTCTCTTCTGCAAAAATTTTAGACATTTCTGTATCAAGAGACTGTTTTTCTTCTCTCAATCTATTTAACTCTGTTTCGTCTATATCAACAATTTTATTTTCTTGACCAGAATTTTTTTGAACAAAACTTGAAATAACTTCTTTTACTTTTGAAATCAAACCCTGCAAATCCCCCACACCTAATTGAGATTCTATCTCTGCAATAAAAGTTTTTACTTCTTTATATTTGATTGTTCTTTCGTCTTCACGATTTTGATCTTCTTTTTCACGAGAAATTCTTCTTTGCTCAAAAACAATCATTCCCTCCGTCTGCCCTATCTTTCTACTCAACTCGTCTTTTTTAATTCTTACATCAGCCAATTCTTCTTTAAATTTTAAAAGCTCTGTATTTTCTACATCAGATTTTTTTGACTGTTCTTTTTCTAATATTTTTTGAGCTTCAGACAATTCTGTTTCTAATTTAGACAATTCTCCCTCCAAAGGATTTTTATTGTCTTGTATGTATTTTTTTTGATATTTCAAATATTCATCTTCTCTTTTAAAATATTCTTTATACAACCCTCTCAATTTTTCTCTCAATTCCAAAGACTGTTCTATTTTTTGAACCTGTTTTGACAAAAATTTTAAATGTGGAGCAATCTCTCTTTTTAGAGAGTGAACGGACTTCATATTCTCTTCCACCTTTACCAATTTTTTTTCACTTTCTGTGATTTTGTTTTGGTATATTTTCAAACCCAAAGCTTCTTCTATCATCTCTCTTCTTGCTTGTGGGTTAACACTCAAAATCCTGTCGGCTTCGCCTTGTGAAATAATATGATGTCCTGATGCACCGATGTTTGCTCCAGCCAAAAGTTCGTGAATATCTTTGAGACGCACTTTGCTTTTGTTTATAAAATATTCGTTTACTCCGTCTTTATGAACCACCCTTTCTATTATCACCTCGTCAAAATCAATATTTAAAAAACGAGTAATATTATCAAAGACTACCCTTACACTAGCGCGATTCATTGAACGCTCGTTTTTAGAACCAGAAAAAATAAGGTCTTCTCCTCTTTTTCCTCTCATTGATTTTAAAGATTGTTCACCCAAAACAAACCGAAAAGCTTCGGCGACATTTGATTTTCCGGATCCGTTTGGTCCAACGATTGCGGATATTGGAGTTTTAAATTCTAGATGACCCTTTCGAGCAAAAGACTTAAAACCAGAAATCTCTAAAGATTTTAAATACATATTTCAAATTAAAAACGCAAATCTCAAAATGTAAAATAAAAATTAAAAGTGAAACAACAACGAAAATTTTGCGGAGCAAAATTTTCGTAATTCTTTTTTGCTTTTTAAATTACATTTTGATTTTTGATATTTGATTTTTGATTTATATAAATAATACCATATTAAATATTTTTCTAGTATGTTTATCATTTTTGAAGAATAAATATTTTATCCCCACCAAAATTTGCAAACCTGCCCCCCCATAGTGTAGTATATTGTTTAGATTTGTTCTTAAAAAAAATTTTTTACAAAAATCAAATTTGCCAAATCGTTTGGTTTTTAATTTTTGTAAAAAATTTTAAATTTAAAATTAAAAGGGGGTGGTTAAATTGGTGTAGTTGGTTTGGAGTACTCGACAAAAACTTAACGCAATGTAATCTTTCAAAAAAATCAAACTAAAGGAGTTTGAAATGAAAAAATTTGTTACTTCTGCCGTCTTATCGGCAATTCTCGTCTTTTTTGTATCTGTTGGTTCAGCTTTTGCTGGGTGGCATGATTTAACCCAAACAGGGAGAAATCATGCGATACATGATGAGGCCGTCGCTAACAACAATACCTATGGTGGTGAATGTAAACCTTGGGTACAAAATATTGTTTCTTGGGCTTCAGGAGGAGTTGTCACAGTCCCACTTACAACAAATAACGGACATGGCTATACTTGGGAATACAGTCCTGATGTTGGTGAGATGTATAATGGCATAGAGGATCTCAATGTCCATGTCGGAATGATTGTACAAATGAGAATCAAATATTCCGATGGTTCATATGGACCACATACCGCTATTATTTATCAAAAAAACAGCAGTGGTATTACTTGGATAGAAAGTAATTATAGCGGAGATGGAATGGTTCGTATAAGGTATTACTTTGAAACATACCAACACTTCTATGATAGCTTGGAATATCCTTGGTCATATTCTATCTACTACATTAAATAACTACAAATATGTTATTATAAAGGCGACGGTACTTAGATATTGTCGCCTTTCTTTCATTAATTAATAAACAAATATGAAAAAAATTATTATTATACAATCAATTATTATAGGAATTTTTATTTTTTATTTCTATTTTAATTTTTTGATAGAAAATACAAAAGTGGAGCAATCATTTAAAAATGAAAAAGTTTCTTTATTTAAAGATGTCCCTAGCGAATATAAAGGAAGAATTAATACTCCTAATAGAGATAGAAGATTTTACGAAAATAAAAAATTAGGATTCTTGGTTAATTTACCTTCACCTATTCAATTTTATGGAGAAATGATTAAAAACTCTTTTGAAAATGACGAAAAAGAGTCATATGTTATTTCATTTTATACGATTCCGAATTCACTTATCTTTCCGATTTCGTTAATGGAAAATATTGACCCGATAACTGCCATAGAAATAAAAATAATTCCTGATGAATTTTCTTCTCTTGATGGTTGGATTAATTTTCAGAAAAATGGTACCTCCAGTGATTATTTTGCAACCAGAACTTTAAGTAATGTTATTATTGATGGAGAAAAAGCGATTAGAATAATCGATACTCTTGACAATAGACCAAATTTTGAAGATAAATATAATACCCAAGAAAGAACTCTCATATATCACAATAACAAAATATTTGATATTTCTATTTATACATCAGAAATTAACTCTAAAAATGACATCAATCTGATTTGGGACAGTTTTAAATTTTTAGATTCTGAATAAACTTAAAACCAGAGATTTCGAGAGATTTTAGATACATAAAATTTTTTTTAAAAAAAATTAGAATCATGAATTACGAATTATGAATCATGAATCATGAGAAAATTTTGCGAAGCAAAATTTTCTTTCCTTTAAAGCTAATAACCGTAGACTAAAAGCTCTTTAAATAATAACACACAAAATACACAATAATATACACTTAATGTTGTGGGAAAATAATTTTGTGCATTTAAAAACGATAGTTTTTAAATGCACAAAATTATTTTCCCATATAAACATACGCGATTTTTGAAATAGATTATTTGAAGTATATTAATTGTACAAAAAACCCGTCGTTGATATTGAAATAAATTCAATAAACAACGACGGGTTTGGGCCGTTAGACACAAATCACATAATAATCGGATCAAAAAGGCCGATGGTCTGGGTGCGACCATCCACGAACTTCTCTACCTGAATCCGATCGGATCCGTCGGTAGATGAGATTGCGACGAGGGCACCACTGTTGAGACCTGTCTTCCGCAGGGCGGAAATTCCTTCGGTGTCGGTAAGACTGACTTCCTGAAAACCAGCGTCAATGCCGAGATTCTTCGCCTGCTCGCGAGAAACCTCGATAAAAACGGTTTCCAGTTTAGCGAGAGTCGGAGCGGAGACAAATGTCTCATTCGTGGGCTCGGACTCACTGTAGCCACGAAGACGAATTTTCACACACGCCTTCTTTTGTGGTTTTCCTCCTCCACCCTTGCGATAATGAAGGAAAAATGCTTCCACAATACCGTCCTCAGGAACGATGGGTTTGCCGTCTTCGGCAAACCCGGAAACGATGGCGACCATGCCATCACTAGCCCCAAACGAAGGCCACTCTTCCTCGGTGACAGGAGTCGCCCAACGAGAACCTTTACCATTCTCCACAACCACGCCAGAAATTTGCTGACGAACCTTGATTTTGGTAATCCGTTCGCGACGAGCGGTTTCTCTTGCAAGTCTCTCACGCTCCTCGTTGGCCTTGCGGGCATCATCGAGCTTACTTATCACTGCACGCTCGGCGTCGGTGATAATTGCCTTGATACTCCGACCTTGATCGTCGGAAAGTATTTTAGCAATGGTATGCTTGAGATTGATCGTGGCAAGAAAGCCCCGACCGCCAACCACCTTAGTCACACCTTCAACAACGACGGTCTTCTGTTTGCGAAGATCGGCCAACGGCACAACCTTCTTCAAACCTTCCCAATCCGCGAGAGCAATTACAACCTCACCATCAACTGCAACAAGATGTCCGAGACCTTTGAACTTTTCCTGAAAAAAGTTCCAAATATCTCTTCCTGTTTCGATTTCCTTGACCATCCCTGGTAGAAAATCAAGGTTTGCCTTGGCTAGCGAACGCCGAATGTGAACATCAAGACCCAGATCATCATTACGATAAATCCGGAACTCTGCGGGCTTGGTCTCTCCGGTCTGGACAGATTCATCGGTCTCATTCGTCCTCTCGGCGATTTTTTTCCAACCACCGACCATCTCCAACGCCTGAATTCCTACCAGTGCCTTTTTCATACCAAATCCTCCTAAAATATAAATTTTTTAAATTTTTCGATAGTACAAACACTACCGAATCCTGCATTAAATATTACAAGAAAATAAATATTTGTCAAGTAGATAGACATACAAATCCTCTATAGGCGGACAGGTATACGAATGATGCGAATACTACAAAAAATGGCAACGAATTTCGCGAAGCGAAATTCGTTGAGTGATCCTTAATTCATAATTCGTGATTCATTATTCTACTCAAAAAAGTTATTAATCTTGCTTTTTTAAACAATCTGTTATACTGTGTGCAACCATGACAAAATTATTGATTGTAGAATCACCAGCGAAAGCAAAAACAATAAACAAATATTTGGGAAAAGATTATGTTGTTTCTTCATCTGTGGGACACATTCGTGATTTACCTAAAAGCAACAAAAAAGCCATTGATATAGAGAGTGGCTTTATTCCCTATTACGAAACAATAAAAGGAAAAGAAAAGGTTATTTCTGAATTAAAAAAACTAGCAAAAAATTCTAGTGAGATTATTTTATCTCCCGATCCAGATCGTGAAGGAGAAGCTATTGCTTGGCATTTATCCGAAATATTAAAGACTTCCAAAAAACCTATAAAAAGAGTGGCTTTCAACGAAATTACAGAAAGTGCTATTAAAGAAGCTTTGAAAACCCCTCGTGATATAGACATGAATTTAAAAACAGCTCAAGAAGCTCGTCGTGTACTGGACAGACTTTTTGGATATGACTTGAGCGGTTTGATTTGGAAAAAAGTTCGTTATGGTCTTTCTGCTGGACGAGTTCAATCCCCTGCTCTCCGAATTTTGGTAGAAAAAGAAAGAGAAATAAATGCTTTTATCTCAGAAGATTATTGGGTTATTACGGCTGATGTAAAAACAAAAGCAAACAGGACTTTTTCTCTAAAATGTGTAGAAGAGCCTCGTGATAAAAAACAAGTAGAAAAAATATTAAAAGCAGGAAACAACAAAGATTGGGAGGTTTTGGATATTAAAGAAGGTGAGCAAAAAAGAACACCAAAAGCTCCTTTTACTACATCTACCCTACAACAAACATCCAGCTCTCGTTTTGGATATGCTCCTAGCAAAACAATGGGTCTTGCCCAAAAACTATACGAAGCGGGTCATATTACCTATATGAGAACAGACAGCACTACTTTGAGCAAACAAGCCCAATCACAAATATTAGACACAATAAACAAAAAATACGGAAAAGAATTTGTTGAAGCTCATTTTTTTAAAACAAAAAGCAAAAACGCTCAAGAAGCTCACGAAGCTGTGCGTCCTACAAATATGAGTATTGAATCTGCTGGAACTACCGAAGAACAAAAAAAACTATATAAACTCATTTGGCAAAGGACTATTGCTTCTCAAATGTCTGATGCAAAACTTTTGAAATCAAAAATAATTGCTAAGCCAAAAGATTCTGATATTCCCGATTTTACTATCAACGGATCCCGTGTTATTTTTGACGGTTGGTTAATTGCCGACCCACAAGCCAGAGGCGAAGATGTAGATTTGCCCGAAGTAAAAATAGGTGAAAAAATAGATTTACTTAAAATGAATGTGGAGGATAAACAAACTCAACCTCCTCAAAGGTATTCTGAAGCTGGTCTTGTAAAAGAATTGGAAAAAAGAGGAATCGGTCGCCCAAGCACATACGCCGCTATTATCAAAACTCTGAAAGATAGAGAATATGTTGAAAAAATAAATACCTCATTAAAACCGACTGATACAGGAGAAGTCGTGAGTACATTCTTAGAAAAACATTTTGAAAAATACATCAGCGACGATTTCACTGCAGAAATGGAAAATAAATTGGACGAGATTGCTGATGGAAAAAGAGAATATGTAAAAACATTGGAAGAATTTTACACTCCTTTTAATCTTGATGTTAAATCAAAAGATAAAATTGAAAAAATAACAAACTTAGGCGATGCCCCTGCTGAATTTAAATGTCCTGAATGTGGATCTTCTATGGTTATCAAACTTTCTAGAAACGGAAAGTTTATGAGTTGTGCTAAATTTCCTGATTGTAACGGAGCAAGAACAATAGAGGGTGAAGAACTAGAAGGAATAAAAGAAACAGGTGAACCATGTCCTGAATGCAAAAGTGCTTTAGTAGAAAGAGATGGAAAATTCGGAAGATTTATTGCTTGTTCCAACTACCCAAAATGTAAATTTATCAAAAAGGATCCTGAGCTGGAAAAACAAAATTCAACAGGAGTGAAATGTACCGAATGTAAAGATGGTTTAATGATGAAACGACTTGGTCGTTTCGGAGAATTTTATTCTTGTTCCAATTATCCTGATTGTAAAAATGCTATCAAAGCAAAACCGACTGGCAACCTATGTCCAATGTGTGGAAAATTGATGATGGTAGGAACAAAAACTATCCCCGATAGATGTAGCGATAAAGCTTGTCCAAATCACAGGCCAGATAGACTTTAAAATTAGATTTAAGATTTAGAATTTAAGAGACGAATCTTGACTTCGTCAAAATTCATTAAAACACAAAAACCAAATTCCAAAAATTACTCCAAAATTTTACCGATGTACTCATTTCGTACATATTCTTGCTTTTTTAGTCTTTTTTGGTATCATTTATCCAATGGAAAACTTAGCGAACATATTACCTTATATACAAATCGTGCTATCTATACTCCTAGTAGCATTTGTTTTATTACAACAAACAGACGCTGGATTAGGAGGAGCTTTTGGTGGTGGAGACGATTTTTCAGGAGGACATACAAAAAGAGGTCTAGAAAAAACACTTTTCAATATAACAATTATTATTGCTATTCTTTTTGTTTTATCAACTTTCTTGGCATTGATTATATAATCTTGGTTGTATAATTTAATTATCTAACTTTTCTAATTCGTATAAAACTTAATTAGTGGTATTCGCATAAATTCGCGGATTCGCATTATAATCTAAAATGAAATTAAAAAATATTCTTAATCGTAAATTTAATGTGTCTAAATTTGAGTCTTTGAACAGCACAATTAAAAACATTAGTTTAGTTGAAAAAACATTTCTTATATTTTTGGCTACTATTTTTTCTATTAGCGTTTTAATAATGCTGTATAAAATAAGCGATAGTTTTATGGTAGAAATACCTGTCAAAGGGGGTTCTTTAAGTGAAGGTATTATTGGTTCTCCTAGATTTATTAACCCACTCTTAGCTATTTCAAACGCAGACAGAGATTTGTCTATTTTGGTTTATTCTGGCTTGATGAAAGCAACACCTGAAGGAAACCTCATTCCAGATTTAGCAGAAAGCTACACAATATCAGATGATGGACTTGAATATATTTTTAAACTAAAAGATGATATTGTCTTTCATGATGGATTTCCTATAACAACAGACGATATAGAATTTACAATAAAATTATCTCAGGATAACATAATAAAAAGCCCTAAAAGACCCAATTGGGACGGCATAACAATAGAAAAAATAAATCAAAAAGAAATTAAGTTTATTTTAAAAACACCATACTCCCCTTTCTTAGAAAACACAACAATAGGAATATTACCTAAACACATTTGGGGGTCAATCGCTCCAGAGCAGTTTGCTTTTAGTAATTTTAATATAGAACCTATTGGATCTGGTCCTTATAAAATAACTAATATTAACAAAAATTCTAATGGTATATTAGAAAAATATTCTCTTGCTTCTTTTGAAAATTATACTTTAGGAGAACCTTATATTTCAAAACTAATTATAAATTTTTACCCTAATGAAGAAGGTCTAATTACCGCTTACAACAAAAATAATATAGAAGCAATAAACACAATATCTCCTGAAAATGTATTGGAATTTGAAGAAAAAAATAAAAGAATAGAAAGAGTGCCTCTACCTAGAATATTTGGAATATTCTTTAACCAAAACCAAAACTCTATTTTTACTCATAGAGAAGTAAGAATCGCATTAGACAGAGCTTTAGACAAAGACAGAATAGTAAACGAAATATTAAATGGATACGGTGTGAGTATAAATAGCCCCGTCCCTATTATATCAAAATATTATTACAACAACTTGTCTGAAAAAACACTAAATATAGAAGGTGCGATAGAAATATTAGAAAAAAATGGTTGGAAACTAAATGAAGAAACCGGAATAAGAGAGAAAAATATTTCAAAAGTAACAACACCTCTAGAATTTACAATATCAACATCAGATGCTCCCGAACTAAAATCTGTTGTCAATATAGCAAAAGAAGAATGGGAAAAAATCGGAGCAAAAGTAAATATTAAAATTTTTGAAATTGGAGATTTAAACCAAAATGTTATCAGACCAAGAGAATATGAAGCCCTTTTGTTTGGAGAAATAATCGGACGAGACATGGATTTATTTGCTTTTTGGCATTCATCTCAAAGAAATGACCCTGGTCTTAATATTGCACTTTATGCAAATATCACCACAGACAAATTACTTGAAGAAACCAGAACAAGTAATGATGAAAAAGAAAGAATGGAAAAATACAAAACTTTCCAAGAAGAAGTGCTAAACGATATTCCTGCTATTTTTATTTATTCACCAGATTTTATATACATAATTCCAGAAAAAATTCAAAACTTTTCTTTAGGACAAATAACAGTTCCCTCAGAAAGATTTTTAAGTATTCATAATTGGAACATAAAAACAAACAAGGTTTGGAAAATCTTTGCAAAATAATCTCAAATACAAATATTAAAAAATATTATTAATTAAAATATAACCCGAATAAAATTCGTGGTATTCTGATATAATTCGGATCATTCGGATTATACATAAAAAAAATGATTAGAAAAAACATAACTTCTATAAAAAGTGGAGTTAAAAAAATGGTCAAAAAGACAAATACAAACAGAAAAAATACCTTCGTAAAAAGAGAAGTTCCTAAAGTGTCTCCTATAAACAAAGACACCATTAGAATTATCCCTCTTGGAGGAGTAGAGGAAGTAGGTCAAAATATGCTTGTTTTAGAATATGGAGATGATATCTTGGTTTTTGATTGTGGCTTTCAGTTCGTATCAGAAGAAACTCCGGGAATAGACTATATTATTCCTAACACAAAATACCTAGAACAAAACAAGCACAAAATAAAAGCGTTGATTCTTACACACGGACATTTAGACCACATCGCTGCCATTCCTTATATCATAGAAAAAATAGGTAATCCTCCTATTTATGGTAGAAATTTAACAAATATAATGGTACAAAAAAGAATGGAGGAATTTCCTAGAGTTCCTAAATTAGACCTTAAAATAGTAAATCCTGGCGAGAAACTTCGTATAGGAAATCTAGGGATTAAATTTATTGAAACCACTCATTCAATCCCAGACTCTATGGCTATATCCGTAGAAACTCCTTATGGAAACATAGTAATTACAGGTGATTTAAAATTGGATCATAAAGATGGCATTCCTTCAGACAAAGAACAAAAAAACTGGGGTGAAGTAGGTAAAGACAATAATCTTCTTTTAATCGCCGATTCCACCAATGTTGAAAAACCGGGTTGGTCTATTCCTGAAAAAAATATTCTTGATAACTTAGAAAATTTAATCAAAGATGTTCAGGGAAGAATTATTATTGGAACTTTTGCCTCACAGTTTGAAAGAATGATAAAAATTATTCAAATCGCTGAAAAATATAACAAAAAAGTTGTCACAGAAGGAAGAAGTATAAAAACAAACATTGAGATAGCAAAATTAGCAGGTCTTTTAAATCCTAAAAAAGAGACTTTGATTCAACCACAAGACATGAACAATTATCCTCCTGATAAAATTCTTGTTCTAGCAACAGGAGCCCAAGGAGAAGAGTTCGCTGCTCTTATGAGAATGGCATTGAAGAAAAATAAATACATCCAATTAAATAAAAGAGATACTGTTATTCTTTCTTCTTCTATTGTTCCTGGAAACGAAATAAGTGTTAGAAAACTAAAAGATAATCTTTATCGTCATGATTTAAAAATAATTAGTTATCAAGTATCAGATGTTCACTCAACAGGACACGGAAATGCTGGGGAGCTGGCTTGGATAAATAAAACTGTTGGAGCAAAATATTTTATGCCTGGATATGGAAATCATTCAATGTTAAAGGTTCACGCCGAAGTAGCCAGATCAGTTGAAATGAAAGACGAAAATATTATTGTTCCAGATGATGGGTCTATTATCGAAATCACAGATAAGGGAAACAGAATTTCTATCTCAAAAGAAAAAGCTCCATCAAATGTTGTTATGGTAGATGGATTTTCTGTAGGAGATATGCAAGAAGTAGTTATTAGGGACAGACAAACTCTGGCGCAAGATGGAATCTTTGTTGTTATTGCTACATTGGATTTGAAAACAGGTAAACTACGCAAATCACCTGATATTATTTCTCGTGGTTTTGTTTATTTGAGAGAATCACAAGATATGCTCCAACAAGCCAGAAATATAGTAAAGAAAACAGTAGAAGAGGACGCAAAAGGAATGAAACCGATAGATTTTGATATTATCAAAAGAGATATTACTGATAGTATTGGTAGATTTTTGTTAAAGAAAACAGACAAAAGACCGATTGTTATCCCTGTTGTGTTGGGAGTATAGTATAATTCCAAAATTATTTTAATTTTCAATTTACTAATTTTCAATTTTCAAACAATGTCTTAATTTTAAAATTTTTTAATGTTTAAAACTTTAACGAATTTCGCGGAGCGAAATTCGTTGTTTGAAAATTAATTCATTATTTTATTGAAAATTGTTTGAAAATTCGTAAATTGAAAATTAGGATAATATTAAACTTTTTCAACGCCTCAGCTTCGCTGAGGCGTTGAAACTTTATCAATTATGATATAATAAACCCATGCAAAACTCAGAAATAATCGTAAAAACAAAAAAGACCAATTTCACCTCTATCTTTTCAATAGGTTTTCTTTTTGCTTTCAGCTTGGCTATTACCGCATACATAAACTCTACCTTTCTAGCCACTTTTATTTCTGAAGATAAGGTTGGTTTATTTTACTCTACAGCTTCACTCTTAACAATAATTTTGTTAATTTGGATACCTGTAATTCTAAGAAAAATAGGAAATTATAAAGCTTCTATTCTATTTATTTTAATAAACATAATAATGCTGTCTTTAATTATTTTAATTAAAGACCCTATTATAGTAATAATCGCATTTATTTTACATATAACATCCACAACTATAACACTTTTTAATATTGATGTATTTTTAGAAACTTTCTCTAAAGATGAAACTACTGGTAATACCAGAGGGCTTTTCCTTTCAATCCTAAATTTAGCTTGGCTAGTTTCCCCTGCTATCGCTGGATTTATTTTGACCAACGGAGATTATTGGAAAATATATTTAACATCTTTGATACTAACATTACCAATTTTATTTATTTTATCTTTAAACTTCCAAAATTTTAAAGATTCTCGTTATGAGAGAACAAAATTTTGGGAGACATTGAAAATACTATACCGAAGAAAAAATGTTTTTAGAATATTTATTTCACAATTTGTCTTAAGATTTTTCTACTCTTGGATGGTTATTTATGCACCAATATACTTACACAAACACATAGGTTTTGATTGGAGTACTCTCGGTATAATCTTTACGGTAATGCTTCTTCCGTTTGTTTTACTTGAATTCCCTCTCGGAAAGTTGGCTGACAAAAGCCTTGGTGAAAAAGAAATTTTGAATACAGGTTTTGTTATAATAGCTCTTTCAGTAGCAACAATCTCTTTTATAACATCTACAAATCCAATTATTTGGGCAATAATTTTGTTTATAACCAGAGTAGGGGCAAGTATGGTAGAAATTTCTTCAGAGAGTTATTTTTTCAAAAAAATAGACAGTGATGATACAAATATTTTAAGTTTATTCAGAATGGCTAGACCTATCGCCTATCTTATCGGACCAGCTGTAGCCACCACTGTTCTTAGTTTTACTGATATTAAAAATCTGTTTATTATACTTGGTTTTATTGTGTTAATATTAGGATTATCTTTTGGATTAAGAATCAAAGACACAAAATAGTTAAAAATTTGCAATTAGCTCTGAATTACGAAACTTCCAGATACATTGCTCAGAATTTTCGTAGAAAATTCGGAGCAATGTATCCACACTAACCCGTCATTGCGAAGACGATGTGGATTGCTTCGTTCCTCGCAATGACGAATTTTGCTTCGCAAAATTCGTCTACGAACAACTAAAAGCTGTTCGTCATTGCGAGGAGTGGAGCGTAGCGGAACGACGAAGCAATCCACATTAAAAAATTAGTTTTGCAATTCAGAATAACTACGAGTAATAAAATTAAAACACCTCATAATATGCGAGGTGTTTTAATTTTATTTATTTTTCTTAATCTCAATACCTAATTCATCCAACTGTTTTTTCTCTACTTCAGCTGGAGCATTCATCATCGGGTCACGAGCTTCACGAGTTTTTGGAAAAGCAATCACCTCACGAACACTCTCTTCTCCTTCCAACATTGTAAGCAATCTATCCATTCCCCAAGCAATTCCTCCGTGAGGAGGTGTCCCAGAACCAAGCGCTTTCAACATATGTCCAAAATTTTCTTCAATCTTTTCTTCAGAATGTCCTAAAATATTTAAAATTGAGCGGAGAATTTCTGGATCATGGGCGCGAATACTTCCCCCTCCTATTTCTGAACCATTCAACACAATATCATATTGGGATGCTGTGATAGAGCCGATATCTTGCTTATTTTTAAGCTTTTCTATATCTTCTGGTTTTGAAAGAGAAAAAGGGTTGTGAGTAAATGTCCATTCTCCTTTTGCTTGAGGATCATCCGATTTAGCTGTTTTTTCAAAGAAAGGAAAATCAACCACCCAACAAAATACCAGAAGGTTTGAGTCTTCTTTATTTTCTCTTATATCTGGTCTGTCATTCCCATATTTTTCCATCGCTTCTTTATAGGTAATGCGTGGAAACGGCACTTGTTGAATTCTCTTTTCTGGATAAAGTTTTTTTATTATATCAATCAAAAGTTTTTCATTTAGTTGCAAAACATCTTCTTCACTTACAAAAGCCATCTCTATATCTAACTGGGTAAATTCTGGTTGTCTATCACCTCTCAAATCTTCGTCTCGCATACATCTAGCGATTTGAAAATATTTTTCAATACCAGATGCAATTAAAAGCTGTTTGTATTGTTGAGGTGATTGAGGTAAAGCAAAAAACTTTCCGGGATAAAGTCTAGCAGGGACAAGATAATCTCTTGCTCCTTCTGGAGTAGATTTTGTTAACATCGGTGTTTCTACTTCAACAAAATTTTCTTTATCCATAAAATCACGGATAAATTTGATTACTTTATATCTGTTTCTGATATTTTTTTGCATTCGGTCTGTTCGCAAATCTAAATAACGATATTTCAATCTAGTTTCTTCGTTTATTTTTCGGGTATCATCTTTAATATCAAAAACAGGTGTTTCTGCTTTATTTAATATCTCTATTCCAACAATTTCCAATTCAATATCTCCGTTTTGAACATCTGTTCTAGCTTTTTCTGGCCTTTCATTCACAATTCCTTTTACTTCTACAACAAACTCGTCTCGCATTTCTTTTGTCTTTTCTAAAACTTCTGGCTTACCAAAAACAACACCTTGAATCTTACCTGTTGTGTCGCGAAAATCAAAAAATGCCATTTTACCTTGGTGTCGCACAGTGTCAACCCACCCAGCGATTTTTATCTCTTTCCCAATATGATTTTTTAAATCTTTTATATAAATTCTCATTTTTTTAAATACCGTCATTGCGAACTATTTTGAGCCGAAATTTTAACGGCTCAACAAGTTGAGCCGTTAAAATTTCGGCTCAAAATCGTGTGGCAATCCAGTACAATTAAGTTTTTAATTTAGTCTAATAATACCAAATAAACCCAATTTTTTCCAATAAAAATTACCCAAAGGAAATCCCCTGGGTAATAATCAAAACACTCAAAAACTAAATAAAAACTTTTCCTTCAAAAATGTATGGCTCTGGAAGAAAACCACTTCCTCCGTTTTCACTTCTAATAGATAGATTTGCTACCAAACCGCAAAGTAAATAAACAAGGAAGCCAAAAAGAAACGAGTTTATTTTAAAATCAAAAGGTATCTGTAAAAATATCTTAGGAATTCCAATAGGTAAAACTACTCCACAAGCGATAAAAATAGATTCAACCCCCAAACCATCAAAGTCCTCGGAGTGATTTTTAATTAAATAAACAATCCATAAAAACCCAGCAATCATTGCAAAAAAACATTTCTGCATCTTTTTCATTAGCAAACCCTCCTCATGACGACATCAAAAAAGTCGGCAAATTTATTTCTACTGATTATACTGGCGAATAACCCGACCAGTAAATAGCAAACAATTCCAAGCAGTAAACTTACCATAATTGTAAGAGAGAATAACTCTCTTGCCATAATAAATCCTAAACAAGGCATTGTGGCGCCAAACACACAGAAAGAAAATGCTCTTCTATTATGGTTAGCATAATGCCCCATGGATTCTTTCAAAAAAATGAACCATATAATTCCCGCGAAAAATGAGAAAACACAAATTTTAACTCTCCTAAAAAAACTTTCAATTATTTTCATAACTTTCTCCTTTTTTTGCCTTTTTCAAGGTAATTTTTGTCAAAAAAACCTCCAAATTTCTACTCCAACAATACCACACTCAAACCATTTTTCCAACAAAAAAGTTTTTTAAATTCCGATTTTTTCACGCACAATTTTCATTTTTGATTCCGCTCTTTCTTGGGCGATTTTTCCACCTTTTTCTAGTATTTTTAAGACTTCTTCGGAATTTTTTTCTAGCTCTTTTCTCCTCTCTCTCATTTCTCTCAAATAATCATTTATCACACCAGCCACATATTTTTTTATATCTGCATAACCAACACCGCCGTTTTCAAACATCGCTCTTATTTCGGTGTCTTGTTCCTCGCTCACAAAAAGTTTTGCAATTTTATACAAATTATAGTCATCAGGATTTTTCTTTTCTTCTATTCCTTTTGAGTCCATCGCGATTGTCATCACAATTTTTTCAGTTTCTTCCTCTGTCGCAAAAAGTGGGATAATATTTCCATAAGACTTGGACATTTTTTGTCCATCTATTCCGATTACGGTCTCTGTTTCTTCTAAAACTTTTTCCTGTGGCTCTTTGAAAGTCTCTCCATAGAGTAAATTAAATTTTCTCGCAATTTCTCTCGCAATTTCAACATGTTGTCTTTGGTCTTTTCCAACTGGCACAATATCAGCATCTTGAATCAAAATATCCGCCGCCATCAAAACAGGATAATTGAAAGTTCCCACATTTACTTCCTTGTTTTTTGCTTCGGCATCTTTAAAAGCGTGAGCGCGCATCAAATACGGCATTGTGATAAGACAAGAAAAAATCCAACTCAACTCTGCTACCTGAGGTGTGCTTGATTGCTTAAATAAAATAACTTTTTCTGGATCCAAACCAATCGCTAGATAGTCCAAAGCCAAATCCAAAGTGTTTTCTTTTAGTTTCAAATCTTTTTTATTTTCAGTCGTTAAAGCGTGATAATTTGCGATAAAAACAAAAACATCGTCGTAATCATTTTGAAGATCCACAAATTGTTTCATTGCTCCAAAATAGTTTCCGATATGTGGTCGCCCTGTTGGCTTTACTCCTGATAGTAATGTTTTCATAAATTTATTTAATATTTAACTTCGCTATTTTTCTTCCTAGTTTAATTATTTTTTCTCCAACTTCTACAGTCATAGCAGAATCAGAAATTTTTTCATCATCAATTTTTACAGCTCCTTCTTCTATCTTTCTTCTTGCTTCTCCATTTGAAGAAACAAAACCAATTTGGTTTAAAATATTCAAAATCCACTCACCTGCTTTTATTTCAAACTCTTCTATATTTTCGGGGACTTCTTTTTTTTGAAATTGAGTTTTAAAATTTTCTTCCGCTTCTTTAGCTTTTTCTTCTCCGTGATAAATTCTCACAATCTCATAAGCCAGTTTCATTTTAGCATCTCGTGGATTTTCTAATTTCATCAATTCTTCAATTTCTTCCAACGAAATTCTGGTGCAACCTACTAACAAAGGTCTTATCATACCGTCTGATTGAGCCATTATAGCTCCGTACAAACTATTTGAATCCAAATCAAGAAATACACCCGTTCCAGCTGATTTTGACATCAAAAGCCCTGTTTTTTCATCTTGGATTAAATTGGTAGCCACGACAAACTTATTTTTGTTTTTAAGTTTTTTCAAAAGAGTTCTCCCTGCAAGAGCATTGAAAATCTGGTCTGTTCCACAAAGCTCTACATCTACATCCATAGCAACAGAGTCATAACCTTGCATTAAAGGATACATAAATTCGTGTAGGTGAATTGGCTTTCCTTCTTTCAATCTCTTTTCAAACATATCTCTCTCTAACATTTGTTGAACGGTAAAGTTGCTTGATAACTCAAGTACTTCTGCAAAATTTAATTTCCCCAACCACTCAGAGTTGTATTTAACTTGAACAGGATTTTCTGAATCGTCAAAAGACAAAATGTTTTTTGTTTGTTCTAACCAACCTTTAAAATTTACCTCCACATCTTCACGAGTTTGACGCACACGAGCAGCACCTTTGTCTGTTGGGTCGCCTATCATTCCAGTAAAATCTCCAATCAAAAAAATTACTTCGTGTCCAAGTTTTCTAAAGTCTTCTAATAGTATTAGATTTTGAGCATGCCCTAAGTGAAGTGCTTTTGCTGTCGGGTCGGCACCAATGTAAAACCGAAGCTTTTCCCCCTTCATCAATCTTTCTTTAAATTCTTTTTTAGTCGGCAAAATATCAGTAATTATTCCCCTCTCCAAAATTTCGTCTATTTGTTTTTCGTCTGTGATTATCATAAAAACTATTATATCACAAATAAAAGACCTTAAAAGGTCTTTTATTTGTGAGGATTATTGATTTTATTTTTTTAATCCTGGATTGCTTCGTTGTTGCGAGGAAAATTTAAAATACTGAAAAGCTTTGCTTTTCAGTATTTTAAATTTTCCTCGCAACTCCTCGCAATGACGACGGACGATTCTGGATTTGTTGCTCCGAATTTTTTACCTAAAAAATCCGAAGTTCGCTATCGCTCGCAATGACGGACGAATTTTGCGAAGCAAAATTCATATCTTAATCCCTAAATCTTAAATCTTAAATCTAATTTTATATCCCCTCCTTCTGCAATTCTTCAACCAGTTTCTTTGTCTTTTTATTCATTTTACTTGGTAATTGAATTTTTACTTTTATCAAAATATCTCCTCTTCTATTTCCTTCCATCGGCACACCTTTGCCTTTGATTCTCAATATTTCTCCAAAGCTCACTCCGGCTGGCACTTTTAGTTTTATACTTTCATCTAGTGTTTCAAGATTATAATCCCCTCCCAACAAAGCATCGGTTAGTTTGACATTCAAATCTCTAACAAGATTAAACCCTTCTTTTCTGTATTCAGAATCTTTTGCAACATGAATTTTAATATACAAATCTCCTGCTACCCCACCAGAAATAGCCTCTCCTGCTCCTGCCAATCTCATCATCGCACCATTATCTACACCCGCTGGAATATTCACAGATATCTCTGTTTGTTTTCTTAAAACTCCTTGCCCTTTACATTCTGAACATTTTTCTTTTGGTACTTTTCCTTTTCCATAACACACATCACAAGTTTTCACAGTTGAAAATGTGCCGAGCATCGATCTTTTTGTTTCGTGAATTTGTCCATTTCCATTACAAACAGAACAAACGATCATCTCTGTTCCTGTCTTTGCCCCACTTCCACTACACACATCACACTTAGAATTTTTTGTGATTAAAACTTTTCTTTTTATTCCAAAAATAGAATCTTTGAAAGGAATCTCCAAATCTATTGAAATATCATTTCCTCTTTTTTGACGGCTTCTCCCTCCTCTAAAAATATCACCAAAAATATCTCCCAAATCAAATTCTACATTTCCGCCTTGCCCTTGAGCTCCTGCAAATTGAGAGAAGTCAAATCCTCCAAAATCAAAACCTCCAAATCCTTGTGCTCCTGCACCAGCCCCCCCATCACTAAATACTCTTCCATAAGCATCATATTCGGCTTTCTTTTTTTCATCAGAAAGCACACTATAAGCCTCACTGGCTTTTTTAAACATAGCTTCATCACCCCCTTTTTTGTCAGGATGATACTTGTGTGCCAGTTTATGAAAAGCCTTCTTAATATCGCTTTTTGAAGCGCTTTTATCTACACCTAGTATTTTGTAGTAGTCATCCATAATAAATTTTTATTTAATAAAAATTTAAAATTCCAAGCACCGAATTCCAAATCCCAAATAAATTCAAAATCCAAATGCTCAAAATTTAAAAAATTTGATAGAAATATCTTACACTAAAAATAGGAGAAAATAAAGAAAGGTCGCTCAATTTTGAGCGACCTTTGAGTAAATAAACTACCTTAATATTTAGTTGGTAAATCTTTGCCGGCACCCTCCCTCTCAAACCAACCTTTTTTTTCATCACCAAGACATTCACAAAGACATAGAAATAAATTTTCGTCTTCTGATTTAGTAAAAACAACATCGTGAGAATATGGATTTCCAGGAGATTCTGCAGGTAAGATATTTTTAATAATTACACCCCAAAGTTGACCCCTAAAAAGTGACAAACTAATATTTTCTCCTACTACAGGATCTTCGCCAAACCATTCATCAATAACCTTCGAAAATCTTTCCCCACAACAATCAAGAATAACTATTCTTTTTACAAATTTCATAAAAAATCCTCTCTTTAGGTGATTTATCTAAACATGAAAATTCCTAAGTTCATAATACTTATTTTTGTAGGTTGAGTCAAGAAAAAATAAAGCATTTAGCATCAATAGGATGTGGAGTGTTTAATGGTTTTTATTTTCGTACTGAATCATTTGCTCCTAATTTTCCCTGAAAATCAGAAGTTCGCTCCGCTCGCAATGACGGAAAATTTGCGGAGCAAATTTTCCGTCTCTCTTAATTCTTAAATCCTAAATCTTAAATCGAAAAAACAAAAAAACAAAGCCGGATTTTAGGACATCTTCCCTTTCCGATAGGAAGACTGGATATCCAAAGTCCGGCTTTAGTTTTTTTGTTTTTTATTGAGTTTGTTCTCCTGTCTGGTCGTCCTTTTTCTCTTCAAACTCTACGTCTTTTACATTCTCTCCTTCTGGTTCTCCTGCTTGATTTTGAGCTCCTGCAGAGGCATCTGCTTGTGGTTGAGCTCCTTGGGCGTCCGAAGGATTAGCTTGAGCCATCGCTGAGCCGATCTTTTGCATCTCTACAGACAATTCATCTGTCGCTTTTTTAATCGCTTCCAAATCACTTCCCTCTTTTGCTGTTTTTAGTGCTTCTATTTTTGCATTAACTCCTGTTTTTATATCATCTCCAATTTTTCCCTCTGCATCTTTCAAAGCTTTTTCGGCTGTGTAAATAATCTGCTCTGACATATTTTTTGCATCAATAACATCTTTCTTTTTCTTATCTTCATCAGCGTGCATTTCGGCATCTTTTTGCATTCTTTGAATATCATCTTCTGACAAACTTGATGTCGCTTCTATTCTGATAGACTGTTCTTTTCCAGATGATTTGTCTTTTGCTTTTACATTCAAAATACCATTTGCATCTATATCAAATGTCACTTCAACTTGAGGCACTCCTCTTGGTGCTGGGGGTATCCCGTCCAAAATAAATCTTCCTAAACTCTTGTTGTCGGACGCCATTGAACGCTCTCCTTGAACAATGTGAATTTCTGTGGATGTTTGATTGTCTGATGCTGTTGAGAAAATCTGTGATTTTGATGTTGGAATAGTTGTGTTTTTTGTGATTAATTTTGTCGCCACACCTCCCATTGTTTCAATCCCTAAAGACAAAGGAATAACATCAAGAAGTAAGACATCCTTCACATCTCCTTGTAAAATACCGGCTTGGATAGCAGCACCATCTGCCACCACTTCATCGGGGTTGATTGATTGATTTGGTTCTTTTCCGTTGAACAAAGTTTTCACTGCTTCTTTAATAGCAGGCATTCTTGTTTGTCCTCCTACCAAAACGATTTCATCAATATCTTCCATTTTGAAAGGTGAGGCTTCCAAAGCTCTTTTTGTGATTTCAATTGAGCGAGTAATATACTCTTCTGATAATTCGTTTAATTTTGCTCTGGTTAATTTTAAGAGTAAATGTTTTGGTCCACTAGCATCAGATGTAATGAAAGGAATATTGATTTCTGATTCCATTGATGACGACAATTCTATTTTTGCTTTTTCAGCTGCTTCGTCTAATCTTTGTAAAGCAAGAGAATCTTTAGAAATATCAACTCCATTTTCTTTTTTAAATTCTTCCAAAATCCATTTGATTATTTTTTGGTCAATATCTTTTCCTCCCATATGAGAATCTCCGTCTGTTGATTTTACTTCAACCACATCATCCCCTACTTCCAAAACAGACACATCAAAAGTTCCTCCACCAAAGTCAAACACTACGATTTGTTGGTCGTTCTTTTTATTAAATCCATATGCTAAAGCGGCGGCTGTTGGTTCGTTGATAATTCTTTTTACATCAAGACCAGCAATCTTTCCTGCATCTTTGGTTGCTTTTCTTTGAGCATCATTAAAATAAGCTGGTACTGTGATAATCGCTTCTGTTATCTTTTCTCCTGTTTTTGCTTCGGCATCGGCTTTCATTTTTTGCAAAAACATAGCAGACACTTCTTCTGGTTTATACCATTTATCTCCCATTTTTACTTCCACTCCTCCGTTTTCTCCTTTTCTCATTTCATAAGGAATAGTATCTTTGTCTTTTTGAACAACAGCATCATCAAAATTATGACCAATAAATCTCTTGATACCAAAAATAGTATTTTGAGGATTGGTCACCGCCTGTCTCTTTGCCAAAAGTCCTGCCAATCTTTCACCTGTTTTTGAAATAGCCACAATAGATGGTGTGGTTCTGTTTCCTTCTGCATTCTCTATAATTTTTGGCGCACCTGCCTCGATTATCGCCATAGCAGAGTTTGTTGTTCCTAAATCTATACCTAAAATTTTACTCATAGTATTATTTTTGATTAACTTATAATTAAAATTTATTTGTTATATTCTCCTACTTTTACCTTTGCTTCTCGTAGTATCTTTCCGTTTAGTTCATATCCTTTTTGTATAACGGAAAATATTTTACCACTATCATTTTTATTTTCAACCTTTTCAATTTCTACTGAATTGTGTTTGTTTATATCAAAATCTTCTCCTGCTTTTGGATTGATTTGCTTCACTCCGTTTTCTTCTAATACAGAAACAAATTGATTATAAATATATTCTACCCCTTTCAACCAAGTCTCTGGCACACCGTCTGTATTTTTAAAAGCCATATCAAACGAATCTAAAACAGGGATAATTTGGACAATTAAGTCTCCTTTTGCAAACTTAACAAAATCTTTTTTCTGCTCATCAAAATCTCTTTTTGCATTTACCAAATCTGCTTTTGCTCTTTGCCAACCAGCAAGATATTCTTGTTTTTCGTCTGTTGCTTTTTTTAGTTTGTCACGAAGTTTTTTTATATCCCCTCCAAAAGAATTTTCTTGTCTATTCTCTTCGTCTGCTTCAAGAGTAATATCGTCTTCAATAACTTCGTCTTCGTTATTTTTTAGATTTAATTCTTGATCTTTTTTATTCATATAATAGAAAAATTTTTACAAAATTTTTAAAATGACTGCTTGTATAATAACAAAAATTACTTCTCGTGTGTACTTGACATTGTGCTGTAAAATAAGTAATATAAAAAGCAGGAATTAGTCGTTTAATCAAAAATAAAAATGGAGGGAAAGTAATGGAAGAAAAAAAAATAGGGCAACTTTTTGCATCTTTAACAGATGGGGATCTGGAGAGAGATTCCCATTGCAAAGAGTGGTATTCCCCTAGGACCGAAGAGGAGGGGATGAAAATACAAAAAAAAGGCATTTTGATATATGGAAGGCGTTTCTACATTAAATCGGGAGGAAAATTTTTTTTGGTATTTGATATACAAATGGATGAAGAGGTTTCAAGCGAAGCCTCTCTCATAAGAGACGATGAGTTCATTGATGTAATTTTTTCTCCAAAAAAATCAAAAAGGGGTAGACTTTATGCCACAGAGATAAAACTTGTGACGAAAGAATAAAAATAAGGCTGGAATAAAAATAAGGCTCGCACGAAAGTGCGAGCTTTTTTAAATGGGTCAAAAAGATAAAAACAAAAAAACACCCGAAGGGTGTTTTTTTGTGTAAATTATTCCAAAATTGGATGAGGTGCGCGAAGCCAAGAAAAAAACTCCCGAGACGTATAATAATTACGATGAGGGAGTTTTTTTCTTGGCGACAAAGCAGATCGCCAATTTTGAAATAATTTTTATCTTTTTGACCATTGTGGGGCCTTTCTCGCCTTCTTCAATCCTGGTTTCTTTCTTTCTTTCATTCTTGGGTCTCTTTTTAGGAAACCTGCTTTTTTAAGTTCTTTTTTGGTATTATCATCAAATTTCAAAATCGCTCTTGAGATTCCGTGCCTTACTGCATCTGCTTGTCCACTTATTCCTCCTCCTGATACCACAGCAGAAACGACAAACTTTGCATCTACTTTTGATTTGTCTAATGCTTCTTTTACTGTTTCTTGCAAGTCTGGTGTTGGAAAGTAGTCTTCAAGTTTTTTGTCCATATTTATTACAAAAGAATTTGCTTTTGCTTCTGTAATTCGCACTCTAGCAGTAGAAGTTTTTCTTCTTCCGATTGCTTCAATATATTTACCTTTTGTTGTTTTTTCTGCCATTATTTTAGTTTTTAGTTGATAGTTTTTAGTTTTTAGAAAAAATTTGCTTTGCAAACTTTTATTCTTCAATTACCAAATTTTTCATTAATTTTGCTCTCAATTTATTTGCAGGAAGCATCCCATAAACCGCCTTTTCCAAAACTTCAGCAAAACCTTTTTTAGCAACTACTTCTGACATTTTCATTCTCTTTAAACCTCCTGGAAATCCAGAATATCTTTGGTATTCTTTTGTTGTTAATTTTTTTTCATCTATATCCATTTTTGAAGCGTTTGTTATATTTAACTTAATATCAGCAACTTTGTTTTTTGCAAAGTCAGGAGTGTTTTTCCCCATCAATAAAACAGCTACTTCTGTAGCAAGTCTTCCAAGTTTTTTATTTGTTGCGTCTATATTATGCTCCATTTTTTTATTATTAAATTTATTGAATTATAATCTTTTTTTGATTTATTGCAAGAAAAATATTGCTAATTTTCAATTTACGAATTTTCAATTTTCAAACAATTTTCAATGAAATAATGAATTAATTTTCAAACAACAAATTTCGCACAGCGAAATTTGTTTAATTGAAAAATTATAAAATTAAAACATTGTTTAAAAATTCGTAAATTGAAAATTATTATTGAACTTACTATATAAGTTCTATAATCGCTCTCTTACTTGCATCCCCTTGCCTACTAGACATCTTTACTATTCTAGTATAACCTCCCTCTCTTTCTGTATATTCTGGGGCAACCTTATCAAATACTTTTTTCATAGCTTTTTCTGATCCTCCTAATCTAGAAAGAACTAATCTCTTTGAAGCCAAAGTATTGTCTTTTGCTTTAGTAATAATCTTTTCAATAAAAGGTCTCAATTCTTTTGCTTTTGCTTCTGTTGTTTGAATTTTTCCTTTCTCAATTAGAGAGATTGCCAAAGAACGCAACAAAGCTGTTCTTTGTTTACTTACTCTTCCTAATTTTCTTGTTGAATTATGATGTTTCATTTTTTTCTATCAGCTATCAGCTGTTTACTATTAGCTTTTCAAAGTGATACCAAAATTACTTAAAGCTCTTTTAATTTCTTGTAAACCTTTTTCTCCCAAACCTTCAAGATCTAACAAATCTTCTTCTTTTTTGCGAGCCAATCCTCCTACTGTTCTTATATTTGCTCCTGACAAAGCATTTGATGTTCTAACTGATAAATCTAGAGATTCTACTCTTGTTTTCAAAACATCAGTATCATCTTGTTTTTCTTCACTTTCTTCAGTCTTTTCCTCCAAAGAAACCTCTTTCACTTCCTCTTCTTCTTTAAAACCAACAACTGCTTTAAGTTGCTTTATCATAATAGAAATAGAATCTTCTAATGCTTCTTTAGGAGTAAGTGTCCCATCTGTCTCAACTGTTATTCTTAAACGATTGAAGTCAGTTCTGTCCCCCACACGCATATTTTCTACTTCATAACTAGCTCTTCTTATTGGAGTAAAGAAAGCATCCAGTGCAATAGAACCAATTTCTAATTTTTCTTTTTGTAAATCTTCTTTTGAGATATACCCCAAACCTTTCGCAACTGTCATATCAATATTAAGAGATGTTGATTTGTTTGTTACTGTGGCAATATATTGATCTGGGTTTAAAATTTCTGCTTGCCCTGGAGCATCAATATCTTTTGCTGTGATTTCTTTTTCACCTTTTACTCTTAATTTTATTTCTTGAGGTTCGTCTGTATTCAATTTGATTCTTACTTTTTTAAGATTTAGTAAGATATTGATTACATCCTCTTTAACACCATCAATAGTTGAAAATTCGTGAGGAACTCCATCTATTTTAACTGAGGTAATAGCTGCACCAGGAAGAGAAGAGAGGATTATTCTTCTTAAAGAATTACCCAATGTATAACCATAACCCGGACTAAGCCCGTCTATTTCGTAAACACCTTTCGTACTATCTTCTTTTACCACTTTTGGCTTTGAAGGCAATAAAATATCTAAATTAGATGACATAAGAAAATTGAAATTAAAATTAAAAAAACTAATAAATAATATACTACAAAATGTTAATTTAAGCAAGTATTATCTGCTGTAATATTCAAATACTGAACGCAAATCAAATGTTTCTCCTCCTTTTTCTACCTTTGGAACACCTGAGATTTTACCTTGTTTTACTTTTATATCAAATACAAGCCAATTTGGAGTAGATCTTTCTTTTACTTTTTCTTCCAAGTTTTCAAATAAAGTCTTGTCCTGACTTTGTTTTCTTACAGAAATGACATCACCTATTTTTGTATTATATGAAGGAACATTTAACTTTCTCCCGTTTACTGTAATATGCCCGTGAACAACCATTTGTCTTGCGGCAGCTCTCGTATTGGCTAGACCCAACCTAAATACAACATTGTCTAATCTTGATTCTATATTTTTGAAAAGTGTCTCATAAACATTTGATCCTCCTAAAGCTAAGGATTCTTTGACATATTTAATTAGTTGTCTTTCTTTTAAACCATAGGTAAATCTAACTTTTTGTTTTTCAAGTAGCTGAAGACCATAATCAGAAATTTGTTTCCTTCTTCCAAATTTTTTACCTCCTTGTTTTTTTTGTTCAGACAAGGTAAATTTCTGGGTTTGACATTTTTCATAAACCCCAGCTCCTAATCTTCTACAAATTTTATATTTTGTTTCTTTACTCATGATTTTTATTACTCTTTTATATTTAAAAATAATTTCAAAATTGGATGAGGTTCGTTTTTATTTTTCAAAAAATTTTCTGAGTCGTATTTGATATACGGTGAACGGAAATTTTTTGAAAAATAAAAACGAAGATCGTCAATTTTGAGATTATTTAAACCCTTCTAGGTTTTTTAGCTCTTGGACCGTTATGAGGGACAGGTGTAACATCTTTTATTCTTTTTATATCAGCTCCACTCATAGACAAAAATCCACGTATTCCAGATTCTCTTCCTGCTCCTACTCCCTTAACAATAACATTAACATCTTTCACCCCCATCATTTTTGCTTTTTCTCCTATCAATTCTCCTACTTTTGCTGCAGCAAAAGGTGTTCCTTTTTTTGCACCCTTAAATCCGATAGCTCCACTAGAAGTAGAACAAGCTAAATTTCCTTTTTCGTCAGTTAAAGATACTCTCGTATTATTGTATGTAGATTGAACATACAACACTCCTTTTACTAATTTCTTTTTTGGAGCACGAGCAAGAGACCTTGATTTCAAAGCATTTTTATCTCCTCCTGTTTTTTTGATTATTCTTTTTTTTCCCATAATATTTTAAGTTAGAAGTTTATAAAGTTTATAAAGTAAAAAGTTTATAAAAATTTTACTTTGTAAAATTTTTTATTTTCGACTTTATGAACTTTCAACTTTTTACTACTTCTTATCTACTTTTGTTCTACCAGAACCCATAGTCTTTCTAACATTACCTCTTACTGTCCTTGAATTTGTCTTTGTACTTTGCCCTCTGGCTGGCAATCTTTTTGCATGTCTACTTCCCCTGTACGCATTAATATCTTTCAATCTTTTGATATTTCCAGAAATATCTCTTTTCAAATCTCCCTCTATTCTATAAGTTTCTATTATCTCTCTTATTTTATTTTCTTCATCTGGGGTTAAATCTTTTGCTTTTTTTCCATAATCAACATTAGCTTTATCTAATATAGTGTGAGATAAAGGACGACCAACACCATATAGAGTGGTTAATCCTATTTCTAGTCTTTTTGTATCTGGTATTGTTATTCCTAATATTCTCATATTTTTTAAGTTTACGGTTTACAGTAGACAGTTTACAATTTACAAAATTTGCGAAGCAAATTTTTCTGTAAACTGTAAACTGTATGCTGTCAACTTTATTTATTATCCTTGTCTTTGTTTATGTTTTGGATTATCACAAATAATATGCAAACGCCCCTTTCTTCGGACGCTTTTACATTTTACACAAATTTTTTTTACTGAAGATTTAATTTTCATCCCGTTTAGAAATTTAAATTGATTTAATAACTTTTTATTTCCTATTATTTCTAACAGGATTCATACGCTCAACATAATACACTAAATTACAATAAATGCAAATTTTTTAGTTTATTTTTTAAAAAAATTATAATCTTTTTGTAATTCTCCCTTTTCCTCCATAAGGATCTAGTTTAAGAATTACTTTATCTCCTACTAAAACCCTGATTCTATGCATTCTCATTTTTCCTGACAAAAAGGCCAGTATTTTTTCTTTATTATTATCCAAGACTACACGAAAAAGAGTGTTTGGCAAAGCCTCTGTTACAACTCCTTTTACTTCTAAGTCTTTTTCTTGCTCTTTATTCATTAGGTCAAGTAATACTAACAAAAAATAGTTTTTTTAGCAATATTACGAATTAGATAACGAAAAATCTAACCATAGACCCTATCGTTAGATAGCGAAAAATAATACCATGACGTGTATATGAAAATGCAAACACGTCACGAATTAACACTTGAGATACTCCCTAGGTATCTT
>Ga0214472_10000483_pt1 | contig 49128 bp, 46 predicted proteins | sample RVTome_6_FD_207662 | JGI IMG/M metagenome (GOLD analysis project Ga0214472, IMG submission 207662) | Soil microbial communities from uranium-contaminated site in the Upper Colorado River Basin, Wyoming, United States - RVT140D175 | ecosystem: Environmental > Terrestrial > Soil > Contaminated >...
AGCTGGCGAGTCCGCTCTCCCAGGTCCCCGGTGTCGGGGGCTTGGCGCCGCTGATCGGCCTCGTAGAGGGTGCGGAGCGCCGCCTCGCGGGCCTCCGCGGGCTTCATGTCACCCGGGTCATGTATGAGCCGCTGCGGGTGTCCACCCTGATCCGGTCGCCGGTCTCCACGAACAGCGGCACCTGCACTACCAGCCCGGTGTCCATCGTCGCCGGCTTGGTGCCCGCCGACGAGCGATCGCCCTTGATTCCGGGCTCGGTCGCGGCCACCTCCATCTCCACCGATGCCGGCAGATCGAGGCCGATCGCTTTCCCCTCGTACATGGCGAGGCTGACCGAATCCCCCTCACGCAGGTAGGTGGCGGAGTCTCCCACCTCGGCGTCGGCGAGCCGGAGCTGCGAGTAGGTCTCCCCGTCCATGAAATGAAACCCCATGTCGTCCCGGTAGAGGAATTGGTGGGGACGGCGCTCGATGATCGCCTGCTGCACCGGCTCGTCGGCGCGGAAGGTGCGGTCGAGGACGGCGCCCGACTCGACGTTCTTGAGCTTCATGCGGACGAACGCCTTGCCCTTGCCGGGCTTCACGTGTTGATACTCGACTATCTGGAAGATGCCGTCGTCGAGATCGAGCGTCATCCCCGGCCGCACGTCGTTGGTCGAGATCAACCCGCCACCTCTGCGAATTCCTTGTGCGACCCGGTCAGGACCGCCCCACCGGACTCCGTGACGAGGACCATGTCCTCGATCCTGACCCCGCCGACGCCGGGAAGGTAGACGCCCGGCTCCACCGTGATCACATCGCCCACGCCCAGCAGGTCGTCGTTGCCGCGGCGCACCCACGGCGGCTCGTGGATCTCCAGCCCGACGCCATGGCCGGTGCTGTGGAGGAAGTGCTCCTCGTACCCGTACCCCCGCAGCACGGCGCGGGCGGCCTCGTCGACATCTCCGCAGGCGACGCCGGGGGCAACCGCTGCCAGCCCTGCCTCCTGAGACTCGAGAACGGCCCGGTAGACGCGCGCCATCTCCTCGTCGGGGATCCCATCCAGCCACACCGTGCGCGACATGTCGGAGTGGTACCCGACCACGACGCAGCCGTAGTCGAGCAGGAGGAGCCCGGTCCCCACCGGCTTCGTGCCACTGCGATAGTGCGGAATCGATGCCCCGGTGCCGGCCGCCACGATGGGCTCCCAGTCGGCAGCGTCGCCACCGTGACCCCGCATCACATCGATGAGCTTCCAACCCAGCTCGCGCTCGGTGACCGCAGGGATTGCGAGTCCGCCGAGCTCCGAAAACGCTGCGTCGCCTGCGCCCGCGGCGGCGCGCAGCGCGGCCACCTCGGCTTCGTCCTTGGTGCGGCGCAGCCGCTCTACAGCCCCGCCCCCCGGCACCGCCTCGATTCCCGTCTCCCGCGCGAAGTCACGGGAGAAGGCCCAGGTGACGCCGTCGGCCTCCAGATTCACCGCGGGCAGCCCCTCGACCAGGCTCCGGAACACATCCCACATGCCGGAGGTGTACACGACGAGTTCGGTGTCTGCCAGGGGTGCGACCAGCTCCTCGGCGAGTTCCCCGTACCGGCCATCTGTCACGAATACCGCCTTCCCGCCGGGCCGGACCAAGAGGAACCCGTTCGAGCCGGTGAACCCGGTGAGATAGCGGAGGTTGGGGGGACGCGACACCAGCAGCGGTGCGTCGATCTGCTCTCGGAGCGCGTCCAACCTTGCGGCGTGATTCATAGATCTCCTCCGGGGATGCCTGAGGCCGTGAGGGCGGCGTCAACGGTAGCGGAGCTCACTACGGTCACCAGAGGGCGGCCCACGGCTTCGAGGAGCACCATCCGGATGTCATCCGAACGGCGTTTCTTGTCCAGCCGCATCAGGTCCAGGACCGCCTGTCGCTCGACGGGCGGGGCACCGACAGGAAGGCCGAGGCGAGCGATCGCCTCGCGCTGACGGTCCTCACCAGCGAATCCGGCGAGCAGGGCCGAGGCACGACCGGCCCCGATCATGCCGATCGCCACGGCCTCACCATGGGGAATGCCGGTGGCGGACTCGACGGCGTGGCCGATCGTATGCCCGTAATTGAGGTGAACCCGCTCCCCTCGCTCCTCGAAGTCCCCTCCCACGATCCGGGCCTTGACCGCGAGCGATCGCGGCACGACGTCGTCGAGCGCCGCATCGACGCCGTCACGCTCCAGGAGCTCGAACAGGCCGGGGTCGCCCACCAACCCCGCTTTGAGCGCTTCCGCCAGCCCCTCGCGGATCAGCGGCGGCGGCAGGGCATCGAGAGTCTCGAGGTCGATGACCACCCGGGCAGGGTGCCGGAACGCGCCGATGAGGTTCTTCCCCTCGATGTCGATCCCGGACTTGCCGCCGATTGCGGCGTCGACCGCTGCCAGCAGCGTCGTGGCGACGAAGTGGCAACGGATCCCGCGCAGGTAGACCGCCGCCACGAACCCGGTGAGATCGGTGACGCCGCCGCCACCGATGCCCACCACCATGTCGTCACGGGTCACCCCCGCACCGGCGAGCGTCCTACACACCTCCTCGACCGTCGCCATGGCTTTCGCTGCCACCCCTTCGGGGACTTCGAGCACCGGGGCGTGCACACCGGATGCCTCGAGGCGATCGGCGATCGATGCCGCCATCACGGCCACCGCCGGCTGGGTCACCACGGCACAGATCGACGGCGAGGCATCACCCAGCACCGTCGGCGCGTCGAGCACGCCCCGTCCTACGACGACGCGGGTCACCCCGCCTACGACGAGATCGACCATGCCGCGACTACCCGGTCTGCCACCTCGACGGAGGGGCCGGCGCCGTCCACCACCACATCGGCGGCCGCTCGGTACCGGTGCTCGCGTTCCCGCAGAATTCGTCCGAGGGCTTCGGGATCCGCCTCAAGCAACGGGCGGCCGGGCATCGATCGGGCAGCGAGGACATCGAGCGGGGCAGCCAGCCACACGATCATCCCACCGACTCGCATGTCGGCGATCAGCGCGTCGTCGAGCACCACCCCCCCTCCGCATGCGACGACGACCGGTTCGCCTGCCACTGACCGCACGGCCGCCGCCTCCTCGGTCCGAAAGGCCTCCTCGCCCCGGTCGAACAGTGCCTCGACCCTCTCGCCCGATCGCTGCTCGACCATGCGATCCGTGTCGTGCCAGTCGCGCCCGAGAAGCTCGGCGACCAGAGGGGCCACAGTCGACTTACCGGCCCCCATCATGCCGATGAGCCAGAGCGTCTTCATGCGAAGCCGGAGACACGGTCCCGGTGCGCAGCCACAGCAGCGGCGAATGCCTCCACCGTGTCACCTCCGAACATCCTCGCCATCTCCGCAGCCAGGACGAAAGCCACCATCTGCTCGCCGACCACGGCGGTGGCGGGCACCGCGCACACATCCGACCGCTCGCGGAAGGCCTCATCGGGCTTCCCGGTCGCCAGATCGACCGTCGGCAGGGGCTTCATCAAAGTGGACAGGGGCTTCATCACCATCCGCGTCCGCACCGCCTGACCGGTGGACATCCCCCCTTCGATGCCGCCGGCCCGGTCGGTGACGCGCACCAGTGTCCCGTCGTCCATTCCGATGTCGTCGTGCGCTTCCGAGCCGCGGCGGGCGGCGGTGGCGAAGCCATCCCCGACGGCCACCGCCTTGATCGCCGGGATCGACATCAGAGCGCCCGCGAGCAGCCCGTCGAGCCGCCGGTCCCAGTGGACGTGGCTCCCGACGCCCGGGGGCACGCCGTACGCCAGGATCTCCACCACGCCCCCCAGGGTGTCGCGCTCCTCGCGTGCCCGATCGATGGCGGCCACCATTCGCGCGGACGCCCCGGCGTCGAACGCGCGAACGGGTGAGGCGTCGATCGTTGCCAGGTCCTCGGGCCCGGGGCGGCGCCCGTTACCGACCGCCTCGGCTCCGATCGAGATCACATGGCTCACGACGGCGACGCTGGCAGCCTCGAGAAGGCGCTTGGCTAGGTACCCGGCCACGGTGCGCGCCGCGGTCTCCCGCGCCGAGGCACGCTCGAGGATGTCCCGGGCGTCACCGGTTCCGTACTTGAGCATCCCGGCGAGATCGGCATGTCCGGGGCGTGGTGTCGTCAGCGGTCGCGCGGCCTCTCCAGGCTCGATGGACATCTCCCCGGACCACCGCGGCCATTCGGTGTTGCGCACGACCACGGCCACCGGGCTCCCCAGGGTCCTCCCGAACCGAATCCCGCCCAGGATCTCCAGTTCGTCCTGTTCGATGTCCATGCGGCGGCTGCGGCCGTAGCCCAGGCGTCGTCGTGCCAATTCGCCGGCGATCCCCGCGGCCGACACCCCCAGCCCGGCCGGGAGACCCTCAACGATGGTCACCAGACCGGGACCATGAGACTCCCCGGCAGTGAGGAAACGAAGCATGGGGTGAGCGTACTTGGAGAGAGGATTCGCCCGCCCGCCGAACGATCAACGATTGGCAAGACCGCCTCTTGCTGAAGGCGGAAGGTGGAAGGTGGAAGGTGGAAGGCGATTCTGGCCGGAGCCGGAGCAGCCGGAGCAGCCGGAGCAGCCGGAGCAGCCGGAGCAGCCGGAGGCTGTCCTACTTCACGATCGACTGGCCCACCGCCAGGGTGAACGCGCTGTCGCCGTAGGTGAATACGCCGCCGTTCTCGCTGAGGCTGACCACCTTGAAGCTGCCAGCGAACGTGTCGCCCACACCGACCGTATAGGTCACCCCGTCGACCTGGACCACCGCGACGCGGTCGCCACTCTCCTCCCGCACCTCCAGCAGGGTGACCCGCTTGCCGTCGGGATCGTCGTCCTGGGTCGTGCTGGTGGTGCTCCCGCCGCTCGTGGTCGAGGTTGTCGATCCGTCGCCACCGGTGGTGGAGGTGGTCGACCCATCGCCCGGAGTGGACGTCGGCGGCGCCACCACGAGCGGCTCGAATGGGTCGCGCGGCTGGCCCACCTGATAGTCCGACGACGGATCGAGGGCGCCGCCGGGCGCGGCCGCCACGGTGCCCCCCGTCGTCGGCGCACCCGGGAGGGCCGGCTCGCCACCTGTGAAGACGCCCGCCGAAGCCATCAACCACACCGACGCGACGGCCGTCGCCACCAGAAGTAGCGACACGAATACCGAAAGGAGGGTGCGCTTGACGCCGATCACGGGCTCGCCTCGGAGTCCCCGGCTGGCGCGGTCGTGGTCGTGGTCGTGGTCTCGGCGTCACCCGGGATGCCAATGTCGTCGAGCGGCGGAAGGAGGTCGGCGAGGGTGAACAGCCGCATCTCGATCCCCACGGCGAGGATCGTGTCACCCGTCTCGGTCTCCGAAGAAGACATCACGATTCCATCGACCCGCACCAAACGGTCCATCTCGTTCAGGCCGAACAGGAACCCGAGGACTTCGAAGAACTCCCCCTCGATCTGCGCAGAGATGACGATCTCGCGCAGTTCGCCGCCGTCTTCGGTCACCGCCGGCAGCGATGGCGACAGCGTCTGTAGGTCGATGCCCGTCTCGTTGGTCAGGGCGAAGATCTCTTCGATGAATTCGTCGAGTAGCGGCCTATCGGGAATGAGCGCCTCGAGCTGGCCGACAGCCGCCAGATACTCGACCTCCCGATCACGGATCTCCTGCAGCTGGCGAATCTGTACGCGCAAACGCTGTTCGGTGTCCTGAGCCACCACCAGGTCGTCCTGGTGCTCGGTGATCTGGCCGTTGCGAGGGCTGATCAGGAACATCCACCACGCGGCGGTGACTAACAGGATGGCGAGCACGGCGAGAAGGCCCATCCGGCGCATCAGGGGACCTCCGGAATGAGAGTCTCGGCCCGGTTCGTGGCAGCCGCGCCAGTGAGTACCGCGGTGGAGCTGAAGGTGACGACATCGGCCTCACCGATGACTCCCTCCGAGACCGTGCTGACCCACGTACCGGTGACGCCGTTGAACTGATCCGAGTCGAGGGCCCGCAGCCAAGCCGACACGTCGGGAAAGTCGAAGCCGATCCCGGAGAAAGCGACCTGCCCGAGCACTCCCGGTGTCGTCGCGGGGATCAGCGTTCCGCTGAATGTCTCCACCCAGACCCGCGGGGGGACCAGGCGAGCGAGGTCATTGAGAAGGATGCCCCAGTCGACATCGGTAGCGAGGGCCGTCCGCACGAGATCCGACCGGTCCTGATACTCGTTCTGTAGCTCGCCGGCGTCGCTGAGAGCGACCACTTCCCGCTCGAGTGATTGATTGATGTCGAGCTGGGCCTCGACGTCCTGACGCGCAGCACTGACCTTGGAGTTCCAATAGAGGACGCCGACCCCGAGGAGAGCCAGGTAGGCGATGACCCCGGCGATCACGAACCCAACGCGGCGCCGACGGCTCCGTTCCTCGGCGACCTCGGGCGGGAGTAGGTTGATGGGCCTCATGCGGGCCTCCCGTCAGGCAACATGAGCGAACCTGTTCGTCGGGGGAACCACGTAGGACCCCCACAGGCTGAGGCCGACGGCGGCCGGCAATACGGGCTGGTAGTCGAGCAGCTCGCTCTCGGTCATCTGTACCCGGCCGACGCTCACATGGTCGAGCACTCGCACCGGCTCAACCCGTGTGTTGAGGGAGCGTCCCACCCGGTTGGCGAGATGAGGAAGCCGGGCGCCGTTCCCGGCCACAACGAGGCGGTTGAGGGCGTGATCGCCGGCCTGGGTCAGGTAGTAGTTGACCGAGCCGCGAATTTCTTCGATGAGGGCATCGGCGGTTCGGGTGAGTATGCGGCGGGCGATCGTCTCCTCGTCGTCACCCTCTGGGAACCCGTGGGGCGCCACCCCGACGCGGCGCTTCAGCGAATCGGCATCCTCGCGGGAGATCGACATCCCAGCCATGAGAGTCTCCGTGAAATGCTCGCCGCCGGTGGGAAGGATTCGGACGAACCGGGTGATTCCGCCCCGCACGATGGCGATCTGCGAAATCGAGCCTCCGACATCCAGCAGCGCCTGTGGGCCCTCCCCGCCGAGGAGCAGGTCGGCTCCGAATGCGGCCCGAACGAGGCCGAACGCCTGCAGGTCGATCGACAGCACGCTCAGGCCGGCACTGTTGGCGATCCGCACCAGCCCGTCGACCATGTCGCGCTGGGCGGCCACGACCAGGATCGACAGCATCAGGTCACCCTCGGGCGACGTGAACTCCTCGAGCGGCACGAAGTCCAATACCGCTTCCTCGACGGGTATCGGGATGGCGTCCTGGACCTGGAACGGAAGGGCGTCGACGAGCTCCCCCTCCTCGAGATGGGGCACGTCGACCTGCCGCACGATGACGCGCTGGTTGGCGATCCCGACGACGACGCGCTTCCGGGGCAGCCGATGACGCTTCCACAGGGCAGCAACGACCTCGGCGATCGCTCCCTCGTCGGCGATGTCGCCCGAGTCCATGACGCCCGGAGGGAGCGGCATTTCGGCGAAGCGCTTGAGCACGGGAGCGCCCTTGCCGCTTTCGACCACTGCCGCGCGGACTGCTTCAGATCCGATGTCGAGGCCTACCGCGACCGCCATGTGCCTCTCCGCGAGTCGCTGTCAGGGGCCATAGCAAGGCTCCTCACCCTGGTCACAGGCGTGTAGTTACGCCGGTGTGACACCGAGCGTACACAAGCGACGCGCGCAGACCAAGGATCACCACAAGCGCGATTCCCCCGCGCGCAGAGCGTCGGAGAGAGGCGCAATTCGCAATACGCAATACGCAATACGACAGACCGCGCTCGGAGCCTTCGCCGCGATCGGTCGTAATGCGTATCGCACCGCACGGCGATCGCCATACGACCGAGATGCCCGAAGAGACGCGTCGACGCCAGGCGCGGGACTTGCGTATCGCGGGAGGCCGGCGCCAGCCGGCCGACCTAAGACAGATACCAGTCGGCGATGGCGTCACCCACCGCGATCGCCACCCAGGAGCCGAGGACCAGCCACGGCCCAAAGGGAATCGAGTCCTTGCGGCGAGCCCGGCCGAGCAGCAAGAGAACGATCGAGGCGGCGCCGCCCAGGGCGAACGCGCCGAAGACGGCAACACCCAACGCCTCCCACGATCGAAAAGCGGTGAACAATCCAAGGACGAATGCCAGCTTGACGTCACCCATCCCGAAGCCTCCCCGGGCGGCCAGGGCGACGAGGAGCAACAGCGCAAAGTATCCCGCTCCCCCGCCCAGGGCGCGAGGCATCGCCCCCAGCGAACCATCCGCCGCCGACCCAAGGGTGAGCAGGACGGCGCCGACGACCGTCCCTGGATAGAGGATTCGGTTGGGGAGGCGCTTGTGATCGAGATCCACGATCGAGAGCACCAGGGTGAGCGCCGCGAACCACAGATAGGCGGGAAGCACCCACGACAACCCGATGACGGCAGCGCTGGCGCCGAACAGGGCCCCCGTCGCCGCTTCCACCACCGGGTATCGCAGCGAGATGGGTGCCCCGCAATCGCGGCAGTGTCCGCGCAGCACGATCCAGGACAGGACGGGGATGTTGTCTCGTGCTCGAATCTCGGCTTCGCACGAAGGGCACCGGGACGGCGGCCGCACCACCGACATCGCTGCCGGCACCCGGTAGGCGATCACGTTGAGGAAGCTCCCCACAAGCAGGCCGGCGAAGGCGGCCGCGGCGACGATCACCAGCCCGAACCGGTGCATGAGGCCAGGGTCAGATCGGCCTCCATATCGAACTGGCAGGTGTGGCGGCCGGACTCGGCGCCGACCCCCACCAGCCGGACCCCAAACCACGAGCCGCTCACGGCGCGAGAGTACAGCAGCACTTGCTGCGAGTCACCGGGCACCACGTCGCCGACGACCACCCGCACCGAATCGTCGGTGGCATCCCCGATGTCGATCCCCGGAGTCATCGCCGTCAGCCGGGCGGCATCGTCGGTATAGGAGCCACCGAGCGCGGCAATGCCGGCCTCCGCCTTGGCAACGGTCATCAGGACGGCGCGGGCCTTCATCTCGCTCGCGGTCTTCTGGAATCCCAGAATGCTGGGGAGGGCCATGGAGATCAGCACTCCGATGACGACGGTGACGACGGCCAGCTCGACCAGCGTGAAGCCGCCATCTCGGCTCATGTTTCGCAAGATGCTTCCCCTGGTGACGGAGTGAGGGGGCGGCTCGCGCCGCCCCCTCACTCGGGTCGTGTGTGTCCGACCGTGGGTGACTGTCCAAGCCGACGGGCCACGCGGGCCCGTCGCCTCAGCTTCCTAGAACCCGTCCTGGGTGTAGGTACCGGGTGCCGCCAACGGGCAGTCGGCAGCGCTCAGGTCCGTCGCTCCGTACCACGTACCGGCCGTGGAGCTCTCCCAGATGGAGAACGTGTTCCCCGAAGCGGACGTACGCACGACGCAGACGATGTCGCTGCTCGTCGCCAGGTCGATGTACACGCCAAGCGCCGGGTCGGCGTTGAGGCGGGCATTCGGCTCGAACGCAGTGATGTCCGCGGCCGTCTCGGTGTAGTCACCGTTATCCAGCCAGAACGCCTTCTCGGCGAGAAGGACGTTACGGACTTCGCTCTGGGCAGAGCGGTCCTGCGCCGACTTGCGGAAGCCGAGGAACGAGGGAATGGCGATGGCGATGAGGACTGCAATGATCATCACCACGACCATGAGCTCAATGAGCGTGAATCCCTCGTCGCGGCTGATGCCACGTCGAATGGTCTTCATCATGTCTCGAGAACCTCCTGTGGGTCTCTTCTTGGGCCAGTTTTCGGCCCGAAGAGTTCATCGGCCCGGGACTCCTCCGGCCTTAGACCGATTTAGGAACCCCCGCGGGTGGTCCGCCCACCCCCATCGGGACTAGTCACGGAGTAGCAAGCAGCAAGTAGCAAGTAGCAATGCGACAGACCGCGTCCGAGGGCAGGATTCGCGCTCGGTCGTATCGCGTATTGCGCCGAGCGGCGCGACACCCGCGATTCGAGGTCCGCTCAAGATGGTGTCGGCCGCGAGCCGCGGGACTTGCGCATCGCGGGAGGCCGGCGCCAGCCGGCCGACTACTGCTGAATCAGGTTCGCGATGTTGAACATGGGGAGGTAGAGGGCGATGAGGATGCCGCCGACGGCGACACCCATCACAACGATGAGCAGTGGCTCGATCAGCGAGGTCAGCGCGCTGACCGTGTCGTCGACCTCGTTGTCGTAGAAGTCGGCCACCTTCGACAGCATCGTGTCGAGGGCTCCGGTCTCCTCACCGACGGCCATCATGTGGGTCACCATTGGCGGGAACACCTCGTGACGGCTCAGGGGGCCAGCGAGTGACTCGCCCCGTTTCACCGACGCCTGCACGTCGTTGATCGCCTCGCCCACCAATGCGTTGCCGGCAGTGGCCGCGACGATGTCGAGCGCCTGGAGAACCGGCACGCCGGTGCGGCTCAGCACGGAGAAGGTGCGGGCGAACCGACTGATCGCCACCTTCTGGACCAGCTTGCCGAAGATCGGCGCCCGGAGCTTCAAGCGATCCCACGACACCTTGCCGGCGTCAGAACTCTTCCACCGACGGAACGCCGTGATCCCGCCGACGGCCAGTCCGAGAAACAGCCACCAGAAGGTCGTGAGGAATCCCGACACGTTGATGAGCATCTGAGTGGGCAGAGGGAGGGATCCGCCGAGGTCGTCATACATGTTCTTGAAGATCGGCACGACGAACAGGAGCATGCCGGAGACGATCAGAACGATCAGCGAGAGGACGACGATCGGATATGCCATGGCCGACTTCACCTTCGAGCGGAGACGGACCGACGACTCCAGCGTGTCGGCGAGCCGAACCAGCGTCTCGTCGAGCGCCCCGCCGACCTCGCCGGCGCGGATCATCGAGACGTACAGGTGGTTGAAGGTGCCGGAGTAGCTATCGAGCGCAGACGAGAGACTGCTCCCCTGCTCCACATGCTGACGCACCTGGGAGATGATTTTGCAGAAGAGCGGGTTCTCGGTCTGCTCCTCGAGGATCGTGAGCGACCGGACGAGGGTGAGGCCCGAATTGACCATCGTCGCCAGTTGGCGACTGAAGATGGCGACTTCCTTCGGCTTGACCTTCTTTTTGAAGCCCGGGATCGACAATTGCTTGTCGAGTGCCGAGGTCCGCTTCTCGTCGACGCGAAGCGGCACGTATCCCTTCTCGCGCAAAGCACTGGCGACGGCGGCCGACGATGAGCCCTCCATCATCCCAGCGTGGATCCCGCCGGAGCGGTCCCGCGCCCGATACTCGAACATGGTGGTGGTGGTGGTGGTGGCGTTCATCGGTGCTGCCCTCCGAGCAGGTTCATCAGTTCATCGACGTTCTGGGCCCGCTCCGTAGCCAATTTCAGGTCGACCTTTCCGGTCCTGACCAGCCCAGCGAGGGATCGGTCCATCGTCTGCATGCCATGACGGCCCCCCGCCTGCATGGCGCTGCGGATCTGGTGCACCTTCCCCTCGCGGATCATGTTCCGGATGGCCGGGACCGCGACAAGCACCTCGACGGCGGCGATGCGACCCAATCCGTCCACGGTCGGAAGCAGCTGCTGGCTCACCACACCGGCGAGTGACTCCGCCAACTGGACCCGGACCTGCTGCTGCTGATGCGGGGGGAACACGTCGATGATGCGCTCGATCGACCCGGGGGCGTCCTGGGTGTGGAGCGTGGCGAAGACGAGGTGACCGGTCTCGGCGGCGGTGAGCGCGGTGCCCATCGTCTCGAGGTCGCGCATCTCGCCGACGAGGATCACGTCGGGGTCCTGGCGGAGGACGTGGCGCAGCGCCTGGGCGAAACTGGCCGTATCCGCGCCGACCTCCCTCTGGTTTACCAAGGCCCGCTTGTGCCGGTGGATGAACTCGATCGGATCCTCGATCGTCACGATGTGGACCGCGCGGTGGGTGTTGATGTCGTCGATCAACGCGGCGAGCGTCGTGGACTTGCCCGATCCGGTGGCACCGGTGACCAGCACCAGGCCGCGCGGGAGTTCGGAGAACTCGCGAACGACCGGCGGCATCCCCAGCGCCTCGAGCGATTGCATCTCGCTCGGGATCGCTCGCATCACCGCGCCGACCGCTCCCCGTTGGAAAAACACATTGACACGGAAGCGGCCCTTCCCGGGGAGGGGATGGGAGGCGTCGAGCTCGAGCTCGTTCTCGAACTTCTCCCGCTGACGGGCCGTGAGGATCCCGTAGATCAGGGTCCGCAGCTGCACCGGCTTGAGTGCCTCATACCCCTCGATCGGGCTCAGCTGACCGTGGAGTCGTATCTGCGGAGGGGAACCCGCGGTCAGGTGCAGGTCCGACCCGCCGGTGGTGAGGAGCACCTCGAGCAGGTCGTTGACGTGAAAGCCCACGGCGTCGGCATCGACCGCGGCCGGTGGCTCGGAGATCCCCGCGACGAGCTTTCCCGTCCCCGGCATCGGCACCGGGACGATCCCCGGGCCGCCCGCCATGTAGACCTTGCGCACGGCGGCGTCGAGCGCCTCGCGCGGACCGAGGGCGAACACGACGTCGGCCGAAGCGCCCCTCCGTACCCGCTCAAGAACCTCCGGGTCGAGCGGGTCAGGGATGGCGACAACGAGGCTGCCGTTGTCCATCCGCACCGGCAGCGCCGTCTCGGCAACCGCCACCCGCCCTTCGAGCATGCCGACGGCCTCGGGGTCCGCTGTGAAGCCGGCCGCAGGATCCACGAACTCGGCCCCGATGTGGCTGGCGATCACGCCGAGGGCGTCGGCACGGCGCATGGCGCCGCGCTCGATGAGCCCGCGAAGGACCGTGGCCCCGTCGCCCTCCGCCTCGCGTGAAGCGGCTGCCAACTCGTCGGCGGCGAGCAGCCGGCTGTCCACCAGCCGCTGTGCCACCGAGAGGATCATCTTGTCGGAAGCCATCACACCACCACCCTCAGGACTTCTTCGAGCGTTGTCATGCCGAGCTTGACCTTCTCCATGCCGTCCTTGCGGAGCGTCCTCATGCCCTGCTCGACGGCGAGGTGCTTGATCTCGTCGGAGGGACGGCGCTCCACCGCCATGCGCTGGATCTCCTCAGACACGAGCAGGACCTCGTTGATCGATACGCGGCCGCGATATCCGGTGTCGGAGCACGCCTTGCACCCCACTGCCATGTAGATGCTCACCTCGCCATCGGCCGGGTCGAATCCCATCTGCTGGACGATCTCGGGCGATGCGAGCTTCGACTGCTTGCAACGGTCACAGAGCTTGCGCGCGAGGCGCTGGGCCAGGATCGAATCGAGCGCCGAAGCCACCAGGTACGGCTCGACGCCCATGTCCACCAGGCGGTTGACGCTGGATGCGGCGTCGTTGGTATGGAGCGTGGTGAGCACCAGGTGGCCGGTGAGGGCGGCCTCAACGGCGATCTTGGCCGTCTCGGCGTCCCGGACCTCACCGACGAGGACCACGTCGGGGTCGGACCGCAGGATCGACTTGAGAATGTTTGCGAATTGCAGGCCGGCCTTTCGGTTGACCTGCACCTGGACGACGCCGGGCAGCCGGTACTCGACCGGGTCCTCGACGGTGATGATGTGGCGATCAGGTTTGTTGAGGATGTTGAGGGCGGCGTAGAGCGTCGTCGTCTTCCCTGAACCGGTTGGCCCGGTGACCAGGATCGCCCCATATGGCTTCGAGTACGACTGCTCGAACCGGGCCATCGAGTGTGGGAGGAACCCGAGCGCCTTCAGATCGAGCACCGCGTCCTCCTTGTCGAGGATTCGCAAAACGACCTTCTCACCGTAGATCGTGGGCAGGGTGGCTACGCGCAGGTCGATCTGGCGGCCCGCCACCCGAAGACTGACGCGCCCATCCTGAGGCACCCGGCGCTCCGCGATGTCGAGGTCGGCCATGATCTTGAGCCGGCTGACGACCGCCCCGGAGGCCGAGCGCGGCGTGGACATGATCTCGTGCAACACGCCGTCGATGCGGAACCGGACCCGCAGATCGCGCTCGCCGGGCTCGATGTGGAGGTCGGAGGCGCGTTCGTTGACGGCGCGACTGATGAGGGTGTTGACCAGCTTGACGATCGGCGCCTCTTCGACGGCGGCCTCGACCGCCCTCAAGTCCTCGTCGGCGCCCTCGTCGCCGACGAGATCTGCCAGATCCGAGACCGAATCGTCGTACCGGCCCAGACTTCTGATCGCGTCGTTGATCTCGCTGCGCGTGGCGATCTTCGGGATGATCCGGAGCGCGGTGATCGCCCGAATGTCGTCGACGACGAGAACGTTCCCTGGGTCCGCCATGGCTACGACGAGTGCGTCGTCTTCGAACTTGACCGGGATGGCGCCGTAGCGCCTTGCCAGTGACTCGGGGATGAGTGCCGCGGCGGCCGGGTCGATGGTGACATCGTTGAGGCTCACGAATTCGACGCCGATGTGCTGAGCGAGGATCTTGGCGAGGTCCACCTCGCCGATGATGCCCTCGGTCACCAGGACGCCGGTGAGCGAGTCGCCCGTCTCGGCCTGAAGCGACCGGGCGCGGGCTATGTCCGCGTCCGTGACCAAGCCGGTCTCGACCAGCACCGATCCGATGTGCTCGCGCTCAGCCAAACCCTTGCGCTCCTGTGCGCCACGGGACGCACTCTCGATGGATACTGAGGGTGTGTCGGCAGGGTCGGAGGGGCGCTTGAGGGGTTGGGTCCGGGCGCGATTCGCGATTCGCGATACGCGATACGCGATACGCGATACGCGATACGCGATACGCGATACGCGATACGCGATACGCGATACGACGGAGCGTTGTCACGCTCACCCGGCGATTGGCGATTGGCGATTGGCGACGGGCAACGGGCAACGGGCAACGGGCAACGGGCAACGGGCAACGGGCAACGGGCAACGGGCAACGGGCAACGGGCAACGGGCAACGGGCAACGGGCAACGGGCAACGGGCAAGGCAACGCCTCAACCGCGCGCCGCGCGCTCCATCGCTTCGATCGGCGCCGTCACCCCCGTCCAGATCGTGAATGAGGCCGCTGCCTGGGCGACCAGCACGTCGATCCCGTCGACCACCGGGGCACCACGCTCCCGCATCGCGGTCACCGCGGGTGTCGCCGTGGGCCCATAGGCGAGGTCGACCAGCCCGAAGGCGGCGAGCAAGACTCGATCGGGTAGCGCCTCGCCTCGCATCCCCAGCGGGGTGGCGTTCACCACGATCGCCCCCTCCACGGGCCGCCCCCACTCCCCCACGATGGCGGCGGCCGAAACTGCTCGCGCGGCTTCGGGCCGCCGGGCCGCAACGATCTGCTCCCGGCTGCCGGCGGCAACGATCGCCGCCGCGGCCGCGGCGCCTGCCCCGAGGACGAGGACCGGGCCGTCGGGCATGCCAGCCAGGGCATCCCGGAGTGCCAGGATGTCAGTGTTCCAGCCAATGACTAGACCGTCGCGGCGTGCGAGCGTGTTGACTGCCCCGGCGCGGGCGGCGTCCCGGTCCAGATCCGAGCACCCCCGCGCGGCGAGACGCTTGTGCGGCATGGTGACGTTTGCACCGTCGATTTCACCCGCCTGGATCTCGGCCATGGCGGCCGCCAGTCCGGCGGCGTCGACGCGACGCGCTTCGTAGGAGCTACCGGTGACTCCTGCCGCGGCGAATGCCGCGCGAAAGATCGGCGGCGACAGAGAGTGACCAACGGGATCGCCGAGAAGCACCAGCCTCATGCGGTCAGCAGTCCCCAATCACCAGTCTGGATTTGTTGCTGATTGCTGGTTGCCGGTTGCTGGTTGCTGCCTCAAAGGTGTTCCTCCTGCAACTCGAGGAACTCCTCGAAGGTCTCGGCAAAGTGGGCCTTGCCTTCCTCGTCGGTCAAGAAGAACAGGTACTCGCTCTCGGCGGGATCGGCTGCGGCGCGAAGCGACGCCATGCGGACGCCGGCGATGGGTGTCGGCGGCAGGCCGGCCACGACATAAGTGTTGTAGGGCGATTCGATCTCGAGATCCTCTTGGGTGAGGCCGTCCTCGGGAAGGCCGCCCAGCACATAGACGACGGTGGCGTCGAGCTGGAGCCGCATGTCGATGGCCAGGCGGTTGTAGATCACGCTGGCGACCAGCGGGCGGTCCTCGTCGAGCAGTGCTTCGCGTTCGACGAGGGAAGCGATGATGATGGCGTCGTACGGAGTGAGTCCGTGCTCTTCGAGCCCCTCCCAGTCGATCGAGCCCACCCGGGTCTCCATCGTTCGCACCATCAGTGTCAGGATCTCGGCGGCGGTGGCATCGACCTCGAACTCGTAGGTGTCAGGGAAGAGCATCCCCTCCCAGTCCTGAAGCGCATCCGGGGTCGACGACACCAGGCTCGACACCACCGTGCCGTCGAGCAGTGCCTTCGACAGGTCGTTGAACGGGATCTCCGTCTGCCGCTCGATCGACTCGAGCATCTGGCCGATCGTCAGGCCCTCGATCACCGTGATCCGAAACACTTCCCGTGACGGCCCCTCGATGAGCACCGCCAGGACCGCTTCCGGTGTCATTCCGGTCTCCAACTCGTACCGGCCGGCCTGCAGGCGATCGCTGGCGTTGGCCGCGCGCACCGCCCGGTCAAAGTCTGTGGCTGAGGCCACTACTCCGGCATCCGCGAGCTGGCGGGCGATCTGAGAGGCGGGTGCGCCGGCGGCTATCTCAATCGCGACGGCGAGCCCCGGGGGAACCGTCGTGGCGTCGGGCTCGGCGATCACGTCGTTGACAGCTGCGGCGAGCCACTTCACCCCGAGAAAGGCGACGGCGAACAGCAGGATGACGAATCCGAGGACACCCAGCCCACGGAGGAGGGTGTTGGGTCCGCGTCGGCCGGTGTCCGACCCGGGCTCATAGGGCTCGAGTTCGATGCTCATCTGCTCTCCAGCCAGTCCTGCAGCAGCACGGCCGCGGCGGCCCCATCCCGGAGCCTCTGGCGACGCTCCCGCCGCGTGCCTGTCTCGATCAGCGCCCGCTCGGCGATCGCCGTCGTGAACCGCTCGTCCACCAGCTCGGTGGGGATGCCGGTGAGCTCACCGATCTCGGCAGCGAAGGCGCGGGCCGCGACCGCCGGGGGGCCTTCTGATCCGTCGAGGCTCACCGGCAACCCCACGACGATACGCTCGATCTCGAGTTCCGTGATCAGCTCGCGTACCCGGTCGATCACAGAGCCGCCGGCGTCGATGTAACCACGCGGATGGGCGACGATCCCGGCGGCGTCGCTGACCGCCACGCCTATGCGCACGGTCCCGTGGTCGAGGGCGAGGACACGACCCACGTCACATCCGGCCCAGGGACTCGCGGGCCAGTCGAGTGGCCTCCTCCATCCCGTCCGCGAGGCGATCGCCCTCCGGGCCGCCCGCCTGGGCGAGCTCGGGGTCACGGCTCGATCCACCGCCGAGCAAGCGGGCGGCCGGGCCGGCGATCTCGGCGGCATTGGCCCCGGCCGTGACGAGGTCCTTGCTCACGACCACGACCAGGCCGGCCTTGCCTTCGCGGGTGCTCCCCAGGACGGCAATGCCGGTGCCCATCCGATCGCGCACCTGCATGCCGAGCTGCCGGAGGGCGTCCGGCGACAGATCACCTGGCGCGGCAACCACGAGGCGCTTCCCATCGATCTCCTCCCCGGATTCCACCAGCTCCGCAGCCACCTCGCTGCGGGTTTGGGCCTCGAATTGGGCGATGCGCTCCTCCTGGCGGCGTGATCGCTCGGCGAGCGAAGCGGCGGCTTCGTCGACCTGATCCGGAGGCACTCTCAGGCTGTCGGCCGCCGATCGGAGGCGCCGACGCAACCCGGCGAAGTACTCGTAACCCGAGGCGCCCGTGTACGCCTCGATACGGCGAAGGTTCGATCCGATCGACGACTCCCCCACCACCACCAGCGGCCCGACCTGGCCGGTCGTGTGCACATGGGTCCCGCCACACAGCTCTCGCGAGTAGGAGCCCGCCTCGACGATGCGGACCACCTCGCCGTACTTGTCCCCGAAGAATGCCAACGCCCCCATCTCCTCCGCCTCGCGGCGGGTGGCCTCGTAGGCACGGACATGGGCGTTCTCGATCACCCGCTCGTTGGCGAGGCGCTCGACCTCGAGCATTTCCTCGTCGGACAGCGCCGCATAGTGCGAGAAGTCGAAGCGCAGCCTTCCCGATTCGACCAGCGATCCGGCCTGCTGCACATGCGGCCCAACGACGGTGCGCAGCGCCCAGTGGAGGATGTGGGTGCCCGAGTGGCTCTTGCGAATGCGCTCCCGGCGGCCCGGCTCCACGCGGAGGGCGGCCACCTGGCCGACAGAGACCGATCCGCCGGCCACGCTCGCCCGGTGGCCGTGGAGGTCCTGGAGGGCGTGCTGGGTGTCGGTGATCCGGAGCGTCCCCGTCTCCGTAGAAGCCGTCCCGGTGTCCCCCACCTGCCCGCCGGACTCGGCATAGAACGTGGTCGCGTCGAAGAACACCTCCACCTCGCGCCCCGCCCCGGCGGTCTCGATGCTCTCGCCGTCGGCGATGATCGCCAGGATCGTGCCCTGGGTGTCGACCCGCTCGTATCCCTCGAATCGGGTGGGGCCGGATCGGTCGTAGATCGCCCGGTACACCTTGGGGGCGTCCTCGGTCACGGCCTTGCTGCGCGCCGCTCGCGCTCGCTCACGCTGTGCCGTCATCTCGGCGTCGAATCCGCTGCGATCCACCTCGAAGCCGCGTTCCGCGGCGATCTCCTCGGTGAGCTCGACGGGGAAGCCGAAGGTGTCGTGGAGCTTGAAGGCGGTCTCGCCGGAGAGGGTGGCCCCCTCACCGATGTCTTCGAGCTCGGCGCTCAGGAGGCTGTGTCCCGACTCGAGCGTCTTGCGGAACCGCTGCTCCTCGCGTTCGGCGGTCTCCGAAATTCCATCCACCGCGGCGCGAAGGGCGGGGTACGCATCCCCCATGGTGTCGACGGTGGCCGCCACCAACCGCGGCGTGATGTTCTCCTCGGCGCCGAGCTGCCATCCGTGGCGCACGGCGCGGCGCAACAGGCGCCTGAGGACGTAGCCGCGGCCCTCGTTCGACGGCACCACACCATCGGCGATCAAGTGGGTGATGGCCCGGCCGTGATCAGCGAGGATCCTCAGGCTGACATCGCTCTCAGGCCGGCTGCCGTACGACACGCCGGTGGCGGCCTCGCCGGCGGCCAGGACCGGGCGGACCAGGTCGGTGAGAAAGGCGTTGTCGACCTCCTGGAGGAGTATGCACACCCGTTCCAGCCCGGAACCGGTGTCGATGTTCTTGTCCGGCAGGTCGCCGACCACGTGGTACGGCTCGTCCTGCACGTACTGCATGAACACCAGGTTCCAGAATTCCAGGAACCGCTCTTCATCGACCACGGGGCCGCCTTCCTCGCCGAAGTCGGGCCCGCGGTCGTAGAAGATCTCCGACGAGGGCCCGGCAGGCCCGGCCACACCCATTTGCCAGAAGTTGTCCCGATCGCGCTTTTGCACCCGATCAGGTGACACCCCGACCTCGTCGATCCAGATGGCCGCGGCCTCGTCGTCGGTGTGGTGAACCGTGAACCACAGTCGATCGGAATCCATCCGGTAGACCTCGGTGATCAGCTCGTAGGCCCACGGGATCGCCTTCTCCTTGAAGTAGTCGCCTCCGAACGAGAAGTTCCCGAGCATCTCGAAGAAGGACATGTGACGGGCCGTGGTACCGACGATCTCGATGTCGTTGGTGCGGATGCATTTCTGCGATGTGGCGACGCGGGGATAAGGCGGCTTCTCCTCACCCAGGAGGTACGGCTTGAACGGCACCATCCCGGCCACAGTGAGCAGCAACGAGGGGTCGACAGGGATCAGGGACGCCGACGGGACCACCGGGTGGCCGCGCTCGGCGAAGAAGTCGAGAAATGCCCGCCGGATCTCGGCCCCGGTGCGAGGAGTGCTCATGGGTTGGGAGGGTAATGGGGAGACGGATCGTTACCCGTTACCGGTTACCCGCTGCCCGGCGGCCGTTTCCCGACCTCGTGGTCCTACACCAGGGGTCGGCACGGGGAACGGGAAACGGGGAACGGGCAACGCCGCCTGGCCTCAGGTCCGTCCCTCCCGCCGCATTCGCCTATCCACCTCCGCCAGGCGCTTCGCCACCTCTTGCTCGGCGCCGGTGTCGCCCGGGCGATAGAGAAACCGTCCGACGACCTCGTCGGGGAGGTACTGCTGGGGGGCGACGTTGCCGGGGTGATCGTGCGGATAGACGTACCCCACGCCGTGACCCAGCTGCTCTGCCCCCCGGAAACCGGTCGATCTCAGGTGGGGAGGAACCCCTGCCGCGGGCGTGTCCTCGACCGCCCCCCGGGCCGCGCCAATCGTGCGGGCGACCGAATTCGACTTGGGGGCGGTGGCCAGGAAGAGCGCCGCGTGGTGCAGGGCATAGGCCGCCTCGGGGAGGCCGACGAACTGCAGGGCGTGCGCTGCATCGACGGCGACGCCGAGCGCCCGCGAGTCGGCGAGCCCGATGTCCTCCGACGCCAGGATGACCATGCGACGGGCGATGAACTCGGGGTCCTCCCCCGCGTCCAGCATCATCTGGAGCCAATAGGCGGCCGCATCGGGGTCGGAACCCCGCAGGCTCTTGATGAACGCCGAGATGACGTCGTAGTGCTGATCGCCTGTCTTGTCGTAGCGGATGACCCGGTGCTGGAGCGCCTCCTCGACCGCGTCCACGCCGATCGTCTGCTCACCCCTGCCGGCGGCGATCACACCCGCCACCTCCAACGCGTTGAGCGCCAGCCGGGCATCGCCTCCTGACCGCTCGGCGAGCACGCGGACCGCCTCCTGGTCGATCTGCGCGGGCTCACGGATCCCGCGCTCGGGGTCGGCCATGGCTCGGTCGATGAGCGAGCCCACATCATCGGGGCCGAGCGGCTCGAGGCGAAACAGCAGGCTGCGCGAGATGAGCGGCGAGTTGACCTCGAAGAACGGGTTCTCGGTGGTGGCGCCGACGAGGATCACGGTCCCCTCCTCGACCCCGGGGAGCAGTGCGTCTTGTTGCGACTTGGTGAACCGATGAATCTCGTCGAGAAAGAGCACGGTGCGTCGCTCGTCCTGCTCGAGGCGGTGGCGCGCCGACGCCAGCACTTCGCGCACCTCCTTGACGCCGGCCGAAGTGGCCGACATCGGCTCGAAGGCGGCGTCGGTCGACCCCGCCACGAGGCGCGCCAGAGTCGTCTTGCCGGTCCCGGGCGGTCCCCAGAGGATCATCGACACCGGGCGCCCGGATCGGACCATCGTCCCGAATGCGGCGTCCGGGCCGAGCAGATGCTCCTGACCGACGACCTCATCGAGGGTCGCCGGGCGCATCCGTGCCGCCAGGGGCTGGGCGGCGCGACGCCGCCCGGCGCGCTCCTCGGCGAATAGGTCGTCCATCAGTCCCCCGCCGCTTCCTCCTCGAGCGCCTCCCGGACCTCGGGCCGGAGATCGATCCCAAGCTCCTCGAGCTGCGCGTCGACGACCCGGCTCGGGGACGCCGTCAGCGGGTCGGCACCGGTCTGCGTCTTGGGGAACGGAATCACCTCGCGGATGTTGGGCTCGTCCTGCAGGATCGCGACCAGCCGGTCGATCCCGACGGCGAACCCGGCATGGGGCGGGGTGCCGTAGCGGAGGGCCCGCATGAACCAACCGAACCGGGACTCGGCCTCCTCGTCGGAGATCCCCAGGATGTCGAAGACCGTCTTCTGGGTCTTCGGGTCGTGAATTCGCTCGCTTCCCGAACCGAGCTCGCTGCCATTCAGGACCAGGTCGTAGGCCCGCGACATCGCGGTCCCAGGGTGATCGCGCATCTCGGCGACGTCGTACGGAGCGGTGAAGGGGTGATGCTCCGGGATGAGCTCACCGCCCTCACCCACAGCAAACATCGGGAAGTCGGTCACCCAGAGAAAGGCCAGGTCGGCATGCCCGGAGGGCTTTCCGAGATCGAGCCGGAGGGACCCGAGAACGGTCTGCGCCACCCTGGTCTGATCGGCAACGACCAGCAGCGTGTCATCGGGGGCCGCATTCAACGCACCGACGAGCGCACCTTGCTCGTCCGCCGAGAGGAACTTGGCCACGGGCGATCGCAGCGTCCCGTCGTCCTCGACCACGATCCACACCAGCCCCTTGGCGCCGAGGCCCACCGCCCGCTCCACGAGGGCATCGAATCCCGCCCGGGATAGGTGCTGTGGCCCGGCGTTGATGCCGGCGACGATCCCCCCGCCATCCAGGGCTCCAGAGAACGCCTTGAACTCTGTGTTCGCGAAGAGGCTCGAGAGTTCGGCGATCTCCATCCCGAAGCGGACGTCGGGCTTGTCGGTGCCGTAGCGGGCCATCGCCTCGTGCCACATGAGCCGGGGGAACGGCGTCTCGATCTCCACACCGCGCAGCGCTTGAGCCACGGCGGCCATCGGAGGCTCGATGGAGGCCAGCACGTCGTCGCGCCTCCAGAAGGCCCCCTCGATGTCGAGCTGGGTGAACTCGACCTGACGGTCCGAGCGAAAGTCCTCGTCGCGGTAGCAGCGGGCGATCTGGTAGTACCGCTCGACTCCGCCCACCATCAGGAGCTGCTTGAAAAGCTGGGGTGACTGCGGCAGCGCGTAGAACGACCCCTGTTTGAGGCGGCTCGGCACGAGGAAGTCGCGGGCCCCCTCGGGAGTCGACTTCACCAGGGTCGGCGTCTCGACCTCCAGGAACCCCTGGTCGGTCATCGCCCCGCGCATCGCCTGGATCGCCTTCGAACGAGCCACCAGGTTGGCCGCCATGCGGGGTCGGCGAAGGTCGAGATAGCGGTACTCGAGGCGGCGCATCTCGTCGACATCGGACCGGTCGTCGATCTGAAACGGCAAGGGCTCGGAGGGTGACAACACCGTGATCTCCGAGGCCGCCACCTCCACCGCGCCACTCGGCAAGTCGGAATTGACCGTCCCCTCCGGCCGTGCCCGCACTACGCCCGCGACGCCGATGCAGAACTCGTCTCGTAGTGAGTGGGCGACCTCCGCTATCGACTCGTCGGCATCGGGATCGACGACAACCTGCACGAGCCCCGAGGCGTCGCGGAGATCCACGAACAGCACTCCCCCGTGATCGCGACGGGTGGCCACCCATCCGGCGAGGCGCACCTCGCGCCCGCTGTCGCCGGGCCGCAACTCGCCGGCCCGGGCGGTCCTCAGCGGCTCGTCGACCATGCCCCAACCTCCTCTACCGCCACCCGCGCCTCTTCACCGGTGGCGAGCCGGCGCACCGTCACCTGGCCCACCTCCCACTCCTCACCCACGACCGCGACCGCTGCCGCCCCCGATCGGTCCGCAGCCTTGAACTGACCCCGGAGCGAGCGGCCCGGGGTGGGGTCCCAATCCACCCGGATCCCATCCCGGCGCAGACGGGAGATCCACAGCCGTGCCTGGCCGCGAAGGTTCGGTTCGGCCACCGTCACGAAGAGATCCAGGCGATCCCCCCCGGGGGCCGGCATCGCCTCGACGATCCGATCGCAGCCCATCGCCGCTCCCACCGCCGCGACCTCCCGGCTCGCTCCGATGGCGACGGCGAGAGGGTCGTAGCGCCCTCCGCCGCCGAGAGCGGACTGGGCGGCCTCGAACGCCGGCGAGAACAGCTCGAACACGGTGCGGTTGTAGTAGTCGAGCCCCCGCACCAGCCGCGGGTCGACCTCGAAGGTGATCCCCAGGGTCTCCAGCCCGGCCCGCACCGCATCGAAGTGCTCCTGAGCGGACTCCCCGATGTGATCGAGCGGGACCGGTGCGTCGGCCACGATGTCGGCATCGGCCTTGGAGTCCAGCACCCGCAGCGGGTTGCTCTCCGTCCGATCGCGCGCATCCTTGGAGAGGTCGCCTTTCCGGCCTCGCAGGTACTCCTGGAGGATGCTGCGGTACCCGGCCCGGTCGGAAGGATCACCGATCGAGTTGAGCTTCAGCGTGATCCCCTCGATCCCGACCTCCTCGAGGAGCCGGTAACAGACCTCGATGATCTCGATGTCGGCTTCGGGTGATTCCTCGCCGAGATACTCGAGGTCCACTTGATAGAACTGCCGCCGCCGGCCCTTCTGGGGTTGCTCGTAGCGAAACATGGGCCCGCCGGCGGCGAGCTTGAGGGTGCCCTGGGCCCCCGACGCGAGGAAGGCGCGCACCATCCCGGCCGTCAGCTCCGGTCGCAGGGTCACCGACCGGCCGCCGCGATCCTCGAAGGTGAACATCTGCTTCTCGACGATCTCGGTGGCCTCTCCCACGCCGCGCGAGAACAGCTCAGTCGGCTCGATCACCGGCAGGAGTGCGAGGTCGTATCCGAACCGCTCGGCGAGTGAGCCGAAAGCGCGCAGCAACACCCTCCACTTCGCGGAGTCGGGCGGCAGGATGTCGTCGGTGCCCTTGAGTCGGGAAATCAACGGAATGCCTCGAGGAAGGGGTTGGACTCGAGCTCCCGGGCAAGGGTAGTTGTGGGCCCATGCCCCGGAAAGACGGTGGTGTCGCGTGGAAGGGGCACCACGCGTTCTCCCATCGAGCGCATCAGCGTCTCGTGGTCGCCGCCAGGGAGGTCGGTGCGGCCGATCGAGCCGGCAAAGAGCTGATCGCCGCTGAAGAGCGCGCCCTCGCCGGGGACCCAGAAGCAGCAGTGACCGGGCGTATGCCCGGGGGTGTGCAGCACCTCGATCTCGAGCCCGCCGAGGGCCAGGACCTGGCCGTCGAAGAGGCTCTCATAACGCTCAGGCTGTTCGAAGTCGCCCGGCGGCATCGCACCCCACAACGCCCGGAGCTGGAGTCCCGGATCGGAGGCGAGCCACTCGTCGTCGGGATGCAGGTATGCGGACATGGCGAAGGAGCCGCTCACCGACCCGGCCGCTCCGAGGTGGTCGACATGGGCATGGGTGAGCAGGAGCGCCATCGGAATCAGATCGTGCCGGGCGAGGAGGGCAAGCACGCCCGCGGCGTCCGGCGGGGCATCGACGACCACGGCTGGGCCTCCCGGATGGGGGGCGATCACCCAGCAGTTGGTGGCGGCGAGCCACAACGGCGCAGAGTCGATGAGCACCCCGGAAACCTACCCGGGTCGCGAGGAACCCCCGGCTCTAGAGCTCGTACCAGTTGGTGACGACAGGGCGCAGACTGTTGGCCGTGAACGGAGTTTGGATCGGGCCCGGGAAGTTGATCGTCGCGGCGCCGGTCGTAGTGCTCAGGCTGTCGACCTTCGACGTGCTCACCGGTGACCCGTTGGTGTCGCAGACATCGACCGCGACGACCCCACCCCACGAGCCGGCGTTGCCGCGATAGTCGATCTGCTCGTGGGCGAGGATGGCTCCCCCGACCGTGGCGCCCCCGCGGAACCGCACGTCGCCCTGGGCGACGAAAAGGATGTCATAGCCAATGGCTCGCATCGAAGGGTGAACCGTGACGTTGCTGTTGGCAGACATTTCGACATTCCCGGTGGATGGCGAGGCACAGGTCGCCCCATTGCCGTTCTCCACGATGACCGTGGCTTCGAGCGGTGACTGGTCACTCCCCAGCTTGCCGTCGAAGTTCCCGTTGTGGATGTAGAAGACCGCCGATGTGTCGGCGGCACCCTGGGTGGACCACGTGACGACACCGCCCTGCTTCTTCGATGTCCAATCGGTGAGTGCCACGATTGTCTCGTTCCCGCTGCACGGTACGAGGTCCGGGTCGGGCGAGATGGGGTGAGCAGGACCGCCGTACACCGTTTCGTCGGCGCACAGCAGGTAGTGCGCCTGGGGGTACAGCAGCACCGGCTCGATCACCGGGAGCGGCTCGCGTGGCGAAGGGCTGGGCGGGCACAGCGACGTCGCCGCGATCGAGGAGAGCGAGGACGTCAGGCAACCCTCGACGGCGTACGAACCCGAGGACGACACCGTGCCGTTGGCGTGGACGGCGGCGCCCAGGTTGTCGTTCGTGTCGTTGATCGTCGTGTTCCCCGATAGTTCGAGGTCCTTGCCGACCAGCAAGGCGTGCTCCACCTGCCAGGTCCACGGCTGGCCATCGACACTCGCCCGGATGACGCGCACACGTCGGGCGTCGGCATCGCGCGCCGGTGCGTAGCCGATCGCAAACAGCACGGTTGAGTTCGACGGGCGTACCAGGACGTACTCGCCCTCAGCGACGGCGATCACTTCGGAGGCGGGGCGGGCGTCCGCGGCAGTCAGGGCCCAGTCCTTCTCACCCTCGGTCCCCAGCGTCGCCAGCGGGATGGTCTCGCCGGTCGTGAAGTCGAAGTCCTGATCGAGGATCAGCAGGCCGTCGTCGAGCGCCGCTTCGGCGGCAAACAGGGAGTTGTCCCAGTTGGTGTCGTTGGAGGTGTTGACCAGCTGCCGGAAGCCGCGGGCGATCATCAGCGAGGAGAGCGCCACCAGGACGGCACCGACGAGCATTACCGCCGCGATCACCGCACCCGAATCGTCTTGAAGCTTCTTCATCACGAGTTCCTCAGGTAGATGTCCACGGTCTGCACGATCTGATCACGGCCGTCGCGGGTCTCGGCGAGAGTCACCAGGGTGATGGTCACCCGGCCGACTTCGGCTGCGGTGGCCGCGTCGTAGGCAAAGACGCTGGCTTCGCTGGAGACGCTCGAGCCCAGGATCACGGCACCCGCCGTCCCATCGACCGATCGCAACACGTCGCTGCCATCGATCGCCCAGGTGACGATCTCCCCCGTATCGACCTCGTCGTCGCGATCACCGTCGAGCCATAGGCTGAGGGACTGGTCCCCGAGCGCCGTCAGCGCGTTCGAGGTGCGGATCTCCCGCGACATCTGGTCGGTGATGTCTCGCAGGTCGGACAGGGCCTCGTCGTACGACTGATGGGTGAGCTCCGACCGGACCCCGGCGCCGAGCCACACCACCATGAGGGCGGAGAGCATGGCGCCGATGAGCATGCCCACCCCGAGCTCGACCAGGGTCAGGCCCCGATCACTGCGAAGGGCTCGGATGGCGTTCCTCATCCCCACAACTCCGAGACGCACTGAGTGCCCCCGGAGTACGAATACCCCGGGAGGACGATGTCGGTGACGCAGAATTCGACGACGGCTCCGTCGGGGTGGCCGTCGTTGTGCAGGAAGGTCGCCCTTCCCGGTCCGCTGGTGAGGATCTGGACATCGAACGGATACCCGAGCTCGGTCGGGGTGACGGACCAGGTGGCCTTGACGAGCGCACCATTGGCGTTGCCGCCCGAGGCGAAGTCGACCGAGACCTGGGCGGTCTGCTTCTGATTCCCGTAGTCGATGGTCAGCGTCATCGTCTCGATGACGAGGCCGGGCAGGGTCGTGGTCGTCGTAGAGGAGGTCGTGGTCGTAGAACTGGTCGTGGTCGATGTCGAGGTCGTGGTGGTCGAGCTCGTCGTCGTGCTGGCAGGCGTGCCGTCGGGCAGGGTCACCACCGCCCCGTCGTTGGCGCGAGCCGTGACCTCGCTGATGAGCGTCGAGCTCAGCAGAGATTCGGACGCACCCTCGTTCGCCCACGTTACGAGGACGACGAACCGCCGCAACCCGCCCGGCGAGTGGGTCACGTAGCGCCACGCGCTGTATCGGGTGCCGTCCACGTCGTGATACCGGTGCGGGGTCACCAGCCCGGTGTCGGTGAACACGACGAGCGTCTCCTCACCGCTGAAACCGGCCTCGTCGCCGCGGAGCGTCGCCCCGCTGGTGCCGAGCATCGGCGCCGCGGTGTCCACCCACGACATCGCCAGGTCGGACCAGTCCATCGAGCGGGCGTACTCGACTTCCTGGTTCACGACTCCGGTCGCCTGCTGGCGGAGCAGGTTGCCGCGTTCGATGCCGAACGCCGTCCCGAAACTGGAGGCGACGCCGATGGTGAACACGATCACGAGGATCGAGGCCATGTTGACCTCGATCAGCGAGAACCCGTCGTCGGTGCGCGTGTGTCTGTTCATGACTATCAGTAGGCCTATCGACCACTCTTTGTGGGTGTTTGAGGGGTATTCCACCCCCACAGGCCCGAGCCGAGGATCGTTTTCGCTCGGCCGCGATGACTAGTCAGCCGTTCGGGAACCGGGCGCTCCGGAGCTAGCCCCCACCCGGCAGCAGCCGGTAGGCGTCGTAGACCCCTTCGACGCGCTTCATCTCCGAGATGGCCCGGTCGAGTGTCGAGACATCCGACAGCTCGATCTCGAACCGGAGAACGGCGACGCGATCCCGGTTCGTCGCCGACGACGACGAGACGATGTTGGCGCCGAGGTCGGCGAGGGCGGTGGTGATGTCACGCAACAGGCGGGGGCGATCCAGAGCCTCGACCTGGACGGTGGATCGGAACGACCCCACCTCCTCTGCCGACCAGCCGACGTCGATCATCCGCTCCGAGCGATCGCCGAGGGCGTCTATGTTGGTGCAGTCGGAACGGTGGATCGACACGCCCCTCCCCACGGTCACGAAGCCGACGATGGCGTCGCCGGGTACTGGCCCGCAGCAGCGGGCGATGCGCACCAGCATGTCGTCCATGCCCTCGACGACGATGCCGCCTACCGGTGCGCGACGCGATGCTGCGAAGGTGATGGCGTCGGCCACCTCGTCTTCATCCTCGACATGCTCTTCTGGCCTCGCCAGGCGCAGCAGGCGGTTGATGACGGTCTGTGGGTGGGTGTTGCCATCCCCCACCGAGACGAACAACGAGTCGATGTCCTGGAATCCGAGCGATTGAGCCACCGCGCCGAGGAACTCGTCCCGCTTGGCGGCCGTCAGGCCGAGTCCCTCCTTGCGCAGCAACCGGCTGACCTGCTCACGGCCCTCCCCCATCGAGTGCTCGCGCCGCTCCCGGCTGAACCACTGACGGATCTTCGCCGAGGCCCGGGAGGTACGCACGAAGGTAAGCCAGTCGCGGCTGGGGCCGTCGCTCTTGGAGGTGATCACCTCGACGATGTCGCCCGACTCGAGGCGGGAAGAGAGCGGCACCAGCCGCCCGTTCACCCTCGCCCCGGTGCAACGGTGCCCCACCTCGGTGTGCACCGCATAGGCGAAGTCGACGGGGGTCGCCCCCCGCGGCAGCGCCTTGACGTCCCCATTGGGGGTGAGGACGAACACCTCGTCCTGGTACAGGTCGAGCTTCAGACCGGCGAGGAACTCGGCCGGCGTCTCGTAGTCGTCGGAGGCAACGGCGAGGTCGAGCACGGGGCTCTCGCCCACCTCGTCCCCTTCCTTGTATCTCCAATGGGCGGCGATGCCATGCTCGGCGCGGTCGTGCATCTCCCGGGTCCTGATCTGCACCTCGAGGGGCTTGCGATCCGGCCCGAGCACTGTGGTGTGCAGGCTCTGATAGAGGTTGAACTTGGGCATGGCGATGTAGTCCTTGAACCGGCCGTGGACCGGCGGCCATCGGGTGTGCACGATCCCCAGCGCGCCGTAGCAGTCACCCACCTCCTTGGTGATGATCCGGATGCCGATCAGGTCGTGGATGTCGTCGAAGGTGCGGCCACCGTCGATCATCTTCCGATAGACGGAGTAGATGTGCTTGGGTCGCCCGGTCACCTCGGCACTGATGCCTTGATCTCCGAGAAGGAGCTCGACCTCGGCGACCACCGCCGCGATATAGGCGTCCCGTTCCGGCGCGCGCGATCGCATCAAATCCACGATCTCGGCGTAGCGGCGGGGATGGAGGACCTCGAAACAGCGGTCCTCCATCTCGTGCTTGATCTCCTGCACGCCGAGCCGGTGGGCGAGCGGGGCGTACACCTCCAGCGTCTCGATTGCTATGCGCTGCTGCTTCTCGGGGGCGAGCGGATGGATGGTGCGGATGTTGTGGAGCCGGTCGGCCAGCTTGATGAGCAGGACGCGCACATCCTTGGCCATGGCGATCACCATCTTGCGGATCGTCGCGGCCTGCGCTTCCTCGCGGTTGGAGTAGCGCACCCGGTCGAGCTTGGTGACCCCGTCGATCAGCCCCGCCACCGCCGGACCGTACGACTCGGTCACCTCGTCGAGGGTGAGCCCGGTGTCTTCCACGGTGTCGTGGAGGATGGCGGCAGCCACGGTGTCGGCATCCAGCCCGTAGCGGGCGAGGATGAGGGCAACCGCGAGCGGATGTGTGATGTAGGGCTCGCCACTCATCCGGAACTGGCCGTCGTGGCGCTCGGCGGCGACCTCGTAGGCGCTGTGGATCCTGGTGTCGGAGGCGTGCGGGTGATGGCGGCGGAACTCCTCCAACACCGGCCCCAATTCGGCGATCACCGCATCGTCGGGGCGGGCGTCACTCATATGCGACCAGGGCATGAACCGGGACGTCGAGTCTCGATCGCCCGGCGAGGAACTCGAGCTCGATCAAGACCACGACCGCTTCCACCGATCCGCCGGCACCTCGCACCAGGTCGACGGTGGCGGCCGCGGTGCCACCGGTCGCGAGAACATCGTCGACAACGACGACCCGATCGCCCGCCGCGATGGCGTCCTGATGCATCTCCAGCGTGTCGGTGCCGTACTCGAGGTCGTAGGTCTGGGTGTGAGTGCTCCAGGGGAGCTTCCCGAACTTCCTCACCGGGACGAATCCGAGCCCGAGCCGGGTGGCGATGGGAGCACCGAAGATGAAGCCGCGCGACTCGATGCCCACCACGACCGTCGCGTCCAGGCCGGCTACGGCATCGCTCATCGCGGCGATTGCGTCGGCAAAAGCCGCCCCATCGGCGAGGAGGGGCGTGATGTCCTTGAAGACGATCCCCGGCTCCGGAAAGTCGGGCACGTCGCGGATGAAGGCTCGAAGCGCGTCCACGCGGTGATTGTAAGAGGGGCTCCAGTCACCAGTGCCTCGCTGGCGCTCGGCCGCAATTCGCAATTCGCAATACGACTGAGCCTCGCTGGCGCTCGGCTTGCGATGGGAGACGGGCGACGGGAGACGGGCGACGGGCGACGGGCGACGGGCTCAACGCCGCTTCTTGCGCCTCCGGGGCGGACGGGGCACGGCACCGGACTCTTGGATCGCCTGAGCCGTGGTCTCCGGGGTGGCGGCGGGGATGCGCGGTGCGAAGTCCTCCTCGCCCCCCCGCCGCTCCACGCGGCGCCGCACCCGCTGCCAATGCTCCTCCCGCTCCTTCCAGACCGAGAGGATGGGGGCGGCGAGGAAGATCGAGGAATAGGTGCCGGTGGCCACGCCCACGAACAGGGCGAGGGCGAATTCGCGCAGCGTGGTCGCACCAAGGAGGAACGAGCCCACGAAGAGCAGCGACCCGATGGGGAGGAGGGTGGTGAACGAGGTGTTCACCGACCGCATGAACACCTGGTTCATGGACATGTTCACGATGCCTGAGAAGGTGTGGCGGTCGCCCCGCTCCCGCACGTTCTCCTGGACCTTGTCGAACACGACCACGGTGTCGTAGAGCGAGTAACCCAAAATCGTCAGGATGGCGATCACGGTCGCCGGCGAGACCTCGAATCCGATGAGCGAGTAGATGCCGGCGGTGAAGAGCAGGTCGTGGCCGAGGGCGACGAGTCCCGCAATCGCCATCTTGAACTCCAGGCGCCATGTGATGTAGACCGCGACCACGATCAGGAAGACGATCAGTGCTCGGATCGCCGACTGGGTGATCTGGTCGCCGAATGTCGGGCCGACCGTTTGCCGGCTGGCGTCGTTGGGGTCGACGCCGGCCAGCGTGGCCACCGCCTCGACGAGCCGATCCTCGTCCGCGGGCGCCAACTGACCGGTCTGAACGCGGATGCCGTCGCCGCCCGATGTGGTCTGGACACGGACGTTGCCGAAGCCGAGCGCCGTCACCGTGTCGCGCACCTCGGTGACCGAGGCTCCGGCCGGATTCTCCACCTCGACGAGTGTCCCACCCTGGAAGTCCACGCTCAGGTTGAACTGCCGGATGACGAGCGACAGCGCCGATACCAGGATGATCGCCCCCGAGATGGCGAACCATTTGCGTCGGTTGCCGACGAAGTCGAACTGGGTCTCACCCCGATAGAGATCGCGCAGCAGGCTCATGCCGTCGCCTCCTCCTTCGCCGCCCCGACCGCACCCCGGACGCTGAGGCGGCCCCCCTCGCCGAAGACCCGGGTGCGCGCCAGCAGGGCGACTGCCGGCCTGGTGAAGAAGACCGCTACCAGGACGTCACAGACGGTGGCGATGAGCAGAGCGAGAGCAAACCCCTTGACGGCGCCGATGGCGAGGAAGAACAGCAGGACCGCACCCGCAAACGACACGGTGTCGGCAGTGAGAATGGTGCGGAAGGCACGCGTAAAGGCGTGGTCGATGGCGCTGCGCAGCGATCGCCCACGATGGACCTCTTCCTTGATGCGTTCGAAATACACGATGTACGAGTCGGCGGTGATACCCACCGCCACGATCAGGCCGGCGACACCGGCGAGGGTGAGGGTGACCCCCTGCCATTCGCCCAGCAGCGAGAAGATCACGAGAACGAGGCTGCCGAACACCGTCAACCCGATGACGTTGACCAACCCGAGCGCCCGGTAGTAGAGGATCATCGCCATGGCGACCAGCGCCAGGCCGGCGAAGCCGGCGATGAGGCCGGCATCGAGGGAGTCGGACCCGAGGGTGGCCGAGACCGACTGCACCGTGGCCTGCTCGAACGAAACGGGCAGAGACCCGTAGCGCAGGACCACGCTCAGGTTCCGCGCCTCCTCCTGCTGGTTCCCCCCGTCGCCGAGGGTGATGACGGCCGAGTTGCCCGGGATTCCGACGGCGGGATCGACATCGGCATTCACCTGGGGCGCCGACACCACGACTCGGTCGAGCACGATGGCGAATTGGCGCCGGGGGTCCCCGGGGGGCGACGTGGGATCACACTCCGGGTAGGGAATGCTGCACCCGTATCGCGCCAGCTCGCGGGTGACGGCCGTGAACTTGGCACTGCCCTCCGAGCTGAAGTTGAGCAGCACCACCCACCGCCCGAGCCCTCCTCCCGTCGGCCCACCTCCCTGCTGCTCGAACTGCGCCTGTGCGCTGGTGAGGTCGGACCCGAGCAACCGGGCAGGGGCAACGTGATAGGCGATCTCGCCGTCCTCGGGGCTGGAGACCAGGAAGGCATCGAGGCCGGGGGCGGGGTTCGGAGTGAGACCGGTCGCGAAATCGACGCACCCGGCCTGGTCGACCTCGTCGCACCAGGTCACACCTTCGGGAAGGACGATGTACGACTTCGGGTCGAGGGTCGTGGTGGTGCCGGGGGTGGTGGTCGTGGTTGCCTCACCGGTGGTCGTCGTGCTCGCCACGGTCGTCGTGGTGGCGTCGCCCGTCGTCGTAGTGGCGCCGCCGTCCGTCGTCGTGGTCCCTTCCGGCGCCGTCGTGGTGGTCGTCGTCGTCGGGTCCTCGGGGGGGGCCTGGAAGAACAGCGGGCTGATTCCGGGGATGGGGCTGATGTCGCGCACGGGCCGGAATTCCAACCGTCCGGTCGTGCCCACCGCGGCCAGCGCCCGATCACGGTCGGTCACGCCGGGGAGCTGCACCTCGATGCTGCGATTGCCGACCACGGCGATCTCTGGCTCCTGCACGTTGCCGAGCGCCTCGATGCGGCGGCGCATGATCTGAACCGCCTGGTCGAGAACGTCGGCATCCGTGCCCTCGGGGGCGTTGAGGACCACCGAAAAGCCGCCCTGAAGGTCGAGGCCGAGAAGCGGGGTCGTGCCCGACAGCTGCGTCAGGATGAGCGACCCATAGACCACGGCGAGCGTGATCGTCAGGGTCAGGAGGGCACTACGACGCGACACAGCTCAACCGGACTTGGCCGCCAGCGCCCGTCGTGCCACGCGAATCCGGCCGCCACCTTCGATCTGGAGCACGGCACTCTCCTCGTCGAGGTGCTCGATGCGGCCGTAGATGCCACCGATCGTCTGCACCTCGTCGCCCACCTCGAGCCCGGACATCAGCTCCTGGTGGCGGCGCATCCGGGTGCGTTGGGGACGGATCATGAGGAAGTAGAACAGCCCGCCGATGATCACGGCGTAGAGCAGGAGCGTCACGAAGACATTGCCGGAACCCCCGGCCGCGTCCCCGTTCGTTCCAGCAAGGATGATGAGCATCGGTCCTCCGGGACTCGTCAGCGGTGTGCCCCCAGGCCCCGGGCACCGGAGCCACAGGCTCCCGTGCTCAGGCGGAAGGGTCCGTAGCGTAGCGGTCCCGCGCCGGCTCCTCGCTCCGTGTCGCAAGGGCCTTCCGCCGGTACTCGTGGAATCGCCCTGCCCGGATCGCCGACCGGGCTTCCGCCAGCATCGCCAGCGTGTAGTGGAGGTTGTGAATGCTGAGCAGGCGATGCCCGAGCATCTCGCCGGTGACCCTGAGGTGCCGCAGGTACCCCAGCGTGAAGCGCCGGCAGGTGGTGCACCCGCACTCGGGGTCGATCGGGCGGTCGGCATCCGCGAACTCCGCACGCCGGATCTGGAAGTCGCCCAGCCGGGAGATCACCTTGCCGTGGCGGGCGAGGCGGGTGGGCCACACGCAGTCGAACAGGTCGTAACCGCGGGCCACGGCATCGAGGACGCCGGTGGTGTCCCCCAAACCCATCACGTACCGGGGCGCTGCGCCCGGGAGTACCCCGGTCACCGCCTCCAATGCCTCGTTGCGGGCGGCCTCGGTTTCGCCGACGCTGAGGCCCCCGATGCCGTAGCCGGGGAAGCCCAACTCGGCGGTGCGCGCCGCGCTCTCGACACGAAGGCCCGGCTCCGAGCCGCCCTGAACGATCCCGAACAACGCCTGGTCGGGCCGCCGATGGGTGTCCCGCGCCCGCCGCGACCAGCGCAGCGTCCGCTCCATGGCGTCGCGCACCACCTGCTTCGGCGCGGGGAGACCGACCAGGTGGTCCAGAACCATCGCCACATCCGCGCCGAGCCGCTCCTGGACGGCGACGGCCGATTCGGGCGTGAGCCGCACGGTCGAGCCGTCGTAGGTGGAGCGGAAAGTCACGCCGTCTTCGTCGACCCGGGGCTCGAGGGAGAACACCTGATAGCCGCCGCTGTCCGTGAGGACCGGTCGCGACCATCCCATGAACCGGTGGAGCCCCCCAAGCCGCTCGACGATGGCATCGCCTGGCCGCAGCATCAGGTGATAGGTGTTGGCCAGGATCATCTCTGCACCCGCCGCGGTGAGATCTTCGGGATCGAGTGTTCGGACTGCGCCTCTGGTGCCAACCGCCATGAAGGCAGGTGTGGCGACCTCACCATGGGGGGTCCGCAGTGTTCCGGTGCGGGCGTCGCCGTCCGTCGCCCCGACAACGAGGGTGACCGGTCCGGTCATCCTGCGCGCTCCGCCAGCATCGAGTCGCCGAACGAGAGGAACCGGTACCCACGACCCAGCGCGGTCGCGTAGGCGTGGCGCCACCGCTCCCCCAGGAACGCGGCGATCAGAACGACGAGCGTCGACGCAGGGACGTGGAAGTTGGTCACGAGGAGGTCCACCACCGAAAACTCATGGCCCGGCACGATGAACAGCGAGGTATCGGCCTCCCGCGGCTCGACCCGGCCACCCCCGGTGGCCGCCGACTCGAGCGCTCTCACCACGGTGGTCCCGACCGCGACCACCCGGCCCTCGCGCTCCCGCACGGCGTCGATGGCTTTCGCGGCGTCCTCGCCTACACGGACCCCCTCGCGGTGCATCGGATGCGAGGCGAGGTCCGGCGTGACGATCGGGCGGAAGGTGTCGAGGCCGATGTCCAACTCGATCGCGGTGCGAGCGATCCCCCGGGATCGGAGCGACGCCAGCACCTCCGGCGTGAAGTGAAGCCCGGCGGTGGGGGCGGCTGCCGACCCAGGACGGTCGCCGTAGATCGTCTGATACCGCTCCGGGTCGTCGAGGTGGCCGTGGAAGTAGGGCGGCAGTGGCACCTCGCCGATTGTCTTCATGGCGGCATCGAATGAGCCCCACTCCGGGGTGAGCACGACCTGGCCCTCGGAGGGTGAAGCGGCCACGACGGCAAGCAGGTCGCCGAACCTGAGGCGGGTGCCCTCGCGGATCCGCCGGGCCGGCCGGATCAGGGCTTCCCAGGAGCCATCACCGCGCGGCCGCAGCAGCAGTGCCTCGACCCACCCACCCGATCCCTCCTTGGCGCCGATGAGGCGGGCGGGCCGCACCCGTGTGCTGTTGAGCACCACCAGATCCCCCTCACGCAACAGAGACGGCAGGTCGCCGAACCGGTGATCCGACATGTCCCGGGTGTCCAGCAGCCGGGCGGCATCACGGGGCTCGATGGCCACCTGCGCGATCGCCTCCTCCGGAAGGTCGTAATGGAAGTCGGCTGTCTTCACGAGCGGCAGTCTGTGAGGTCTGCGACCTCTTTCCAAACGATCGTTACCCGTTACCCGTTACCCGTTACCCGGGCGGACAACGGCACGAGGCACGGGAAACGGGGAACGGGAAACGGGCAACCACCTGCTGCGCGTAGCCCGGCAAGCGCACCCGTCAGAGCAACCTCCCCTGCTCCACCGATTCCGGGACGGCGGCCCCGATGTGCTCGTAGGCGAGGCGGGTGGCGACGCGGCCGCGCGGGGTGCGGTGCAGGAACCCCATCTGCAACAGGAATGGCTCGTAGGCGTCTTCTACGGTCTGCGGCTCTTCCGAGACGGCGATTGCCAGGGTGGACAGACCGACGGGCCCTCCTCCGAACTTGTGGACGACAGCCTCGAGGATCGCCCGATCGACCCGGTCCAGGCCGGCGGCGTCGACCTCGAACACCTCGAGCGCCTGGTTGGCAGTGGCCTCGTCGGCGGTGCCCGAGGCGCGAACGTCGGCGAAGTCGCGTACCCGCCGCAACAGCCGGTTGGCGATTCGCGGGGTGCCCCGCGAGCGGGCGCCGATCGCCGCCCTGGCGGCATCGGTGACCTTGACATCCATCAGTCGCGACGACCGGGCCACCACCAGCTCGAGCTCCTCCGGGCGGTAGTAGTCGATGCGGGCCACGTACCCGAAGCGGTCGCGCAACGGGGCCGACACCCGCCCGACCCGGGTCGTGGCTCCCACGAGTGTGAAGGGCGGCAGCTCGAGGCGGATCGAGTGCGCGCCGGCGCCCTTGCCGACAACGATGTCGAGTTGGAAGTCCTCCATGGCCGTGTACAGGATCTCCTCGACCGCCCGGGGCAGGCGGTGGATCTCGTCGATGAACATGACGTCGCCCGCCTCGAGGTTCGACAGGATCGCGGCGAGGTCCCCGGCACGCTCGAGGGCGGGCCCCGACGTCGCCCGGAATCGCGCCCCGATCTCCTGGGCGACGATCGCGGCGAGTGTGGTCTTTCCCAGGCCGGGCGGCCCGCTGAACAGCAAGTGATCGAGGGGCTCACCGCGGCCCCGGGCCGCCTCGACGAGGATCGACAGCCGTTCCTTGAGGTCGTCCTGGCCGATGAACTCGTCGAGTGTCGCCGGGCGGAGACCCTCTTCGAAGGCTGCATCCTCGGGCGACGGCCGGGCGGCGAGGAGCCCCTCCTCCCTCATGGCCGGCCAAGCTTCTGGAGGGCGGCCCGAAGCAACGCCTCTGGGGCCTGCGCGCCATCGAGGCCCTCGAGCGCCTCACGGATCTCGGAAGAGGCGTATCCCAGGCCCTCGAGAGCGCCACGCACGTCGGCGAGGGAGCCTCCTGCGGAGACCAACTCGCCCTCCGGCATCGCCAACCGGGCACGCAGGTCGAGGATCAGCTTCTGGGCGCTCCGCTTGCCGATGCCGGGCACCGCGGTGAGCGTGTCGACGTCCTCAGCCGCCAGCGCCACGCGAAGCTGCTCCGGAGTCAGAGTGGCCAGGACCGCCAGCCCCAGCTTGGGGCCGACGCCGCTGGCGCCGATCAGGTCGCGGAACAGATCACGACCCTCCTCGTTGGCGAACCCGTAGATCGCCATCGCGTCCTCGCGTACGTGAAGGTGGGTGTGCACCACCACCTCTTCGCCGACCGGCGGGAGCGCGGCGATGTCGCGCGCCGACATCGCCACCTCGTACCCGACGCCGCCGACATCGACCAGCACGCCGGATCCGGTGCGCTCGGCCAGTACGCCGCGGAGCCGCCCGATCATGTCCTCGACCCTTCCACTGCCCGGCGCAGGCCGGTGGATTGCAGGTGGCACAGGGCCACCGCGAGCGCATCGGCGGCATCTGCCGGGGCCGGCGCCACAGCCAGGCTGAGCCGGCGAGCCACCATCGCCTGGACCTGCTCCTTGGTGGCATCCCCGTAGCCGGCAACGCCCATCTTCACCGCCGAGGGGGTGTACTCGAAGACTTCGAGGCCGGCGCTCGCCGCAGCGAGCATGGCCACTCCTGAGGCCCTCCCCACCGATGTCGCCGTCTGGAGATTGCGGTTCACGAAGATCTCCTCGATCGCCACCTCGTCGGGCCGGTACTGGGCGATGACCGCAGCCAGATCGTCGTGCAGCTCGCGCAGGCGGGCCGCGACAGGCTCCGCGGGAGCCGTGGAGATCACGCCGGCCGCTACGGCGCGCATCGCAGCCCCGGAGGACTCGACCACGCCGTACCCGGTCCGGGAGAGCCCGGGATCGATGCCGAGGACGAACATGTGTTTGGTGAGGTTAGATGTTCCCGGGGACAGTTTCACGGCATTCCTTGGGCCGGCTCCCGCTCCAGCCACAACCCCAGCCAGAATGAGCGCCGACCCCGAGCAGGTGCAATGCGCGCTCGGGCCGGAGCCGTGGCTGAAGCTGCGGTCGCCGGCTCAGCCGGCGACGGCGGCCAGGACCTCGTCGCTGATGTCGAAGTTGGCGAAGACGGATTGGACGTCGTCGAGGTCCTCCAGGGCGTCGACGAGGCGCAACACCGCTCGCGCCGTCTCCTCACCGAGTGGGATCGTCGTCGACGGAATCTGGGTGATCTCGGACGACTCCACCGCGATCCCGGCATCGCGCAACGCCGAGCGCACGGCCTGAAAGTCGGACGGCTCGGTTATCACCTCGAACTGGCCGCCCGAAGCGCGGATGTCCTCGGCGCCGGCCTCGAGGGCGGCGAGCATCACGTCGTCCTCCGCCCCGTCGGTGAGGATGTATCCCTTCTGGGCGAAGAGGTAGCCTACCGAGCCCGGCTCGCCGAGGTTCCCCCCGTTGCGGCTGAAGGTCGATCTGACGTCCGAGGCGGCGCGGTTCCTGTTGTCGGTCAGCACCTGGACGTAGAGGGCGACCCCGCCGGGGGCATATCCCTCGTACCAGATCTCGTCGTACTGCGCCCCCTCGACCTCCCCGGTTCCACGCTTGATCGCCCGCTCGATGTTGTCGTTGGGGACAGAAGCGCTCTTCGCCTTGTCGATCGCCTGGGCGAGTGCGGCGTTGGCGGCGGGATCGCCACCACCTTCACGCGCCGCCACCTCGACGGCGCGGGCCAGCTTGGCGAACAGCTTGCCGCGCTGCGCGTCTTTGGCGCCCTTCTTGTGTTTGATGGTGGACCACTTCGAGTGACCCGACATTCAGGCCCCCTCGACCATCTCGAGCAGGAGGCGGTGCACCCGGGAGTCGCCGGTCAGCTCGGGATGGAACGACGTGGCGATCACGTTCCCTTCGCGCACCATCACCGGGTGGCCGTCGACCTCGGCGAGGACGTCGACCCCCTCCCCCACCTTTTCGATCCACGGAGCGCGAATGAACACGGCGTGGACCCGGCCGTCGATCCCCTCCACCGGGAGCTCCCGCTCGGACGACTCCACCTGGCGGCCGAAGGCGTTTCGCTGCACCACGACATCGAGCACGCCCAACTGGACCTGGGGCCTGCTCGCAGTCGTGGAGCCGGCGAGGAAGATCATGCCGGCGCAGGTCCCGAGCGTGGGCAGCCCGCCCGCAATGGCTTGGCGCAGCGGCTCGACCATGCCGTAGCGTTCCGCCAGCTTCCCGATGGTGGTCGACTCGCCGCCGGGGATCACGAGGGCATCGATCCCGCCGAGGTCCGCAGGAACACGCACCCTGACCACCTCGGCACCCAGCGACTCGAGGATGGCGGCATGCTCACGAACATCACCTTGCAATGCGAGGACTCCGACGCGCACGATGGTCACCAGCCCCGGTTCTGGAGCCGATCCTCGTCTGCGAGACGGTCGATCTCGATGCCCGGCATCGCCTCACCGAGCCCGCGCGAGACCTTGGCGAGGATCTGCGGATCGTCGAAGTAGGTGGTCGCCTCGACGATGGCGCGGGCCCGCGCCGCGGGATCGGAGCTCTTGAAGATCCCGGATCCGACGAATACGCCGTCGCAGCCCAGCTGCATCATCAGGGCGGCGTCGGCCGGGGTGGCCAGGCCGCCGGCGGCGAAGTTGACCACCGGCAGCCGGCCGGTCTCGGCGACCTCCTGGACCAGGTCGAACGGGGCGCCCAGGTCGCGCGCCTCGCTCATGAGCTGCTCGCTGTCGAGCGTCTGCAGGCGACGGATGCCCTCGGTGACGGTCCGCATGTGACGGACCGCCTCGACGACATTGCCGGTACCCGCCTCCCCCTTGGTGCGAATCATCGCCGCGCCTTCACCGATGCGCCGCAACGCCTCTCCGAGGTTGCGGCATCCGCAAACGAACGGCACGGTGAACTTCCACTTGTCGATGTGAAACGCCTCGTCGGCGGGGGTGAGCACCTCGGACTCGTCGATGAAGTCTACGCCGAGCGCCTGGATCACCTGCGCCTCGACGAAGTGGCCGATGCGCACCTTGGCCATCACGGGGATCGAGACCGCCGCCATGATCTCCTCGACCTTGGTGGGATCCGCCATCCGGGCAACGCCGCCTTCGCGGCGGATGTCGGCAGGGACCCGCTCGAGCGCCATGACCGAGACCGCTCCTGCCTCCTCGGCGATCTTCGCCTGCTCGGCGTTGGTGACGTCCATGATCACCCCGCCCTTGAGCATGTCGGCGAGTCCCCTCTTGACGCGATTGGTGCCCTTCTCCATGTTGACTCCTTCGTCGTGCTCATTGTACCGGGGGGTCGGTAAGAGACCGATTGGCGATTGGTGATTGGGAAGAACCGGTTTCCCGTTTCCCGTTACCCGTTACCCGTTGCCTGTCAAGAGTGGAGACGACCCTTCTCTTGATTGCGTCTTCCCCCGGCTTCCGGGGGGAGTACCCCGAAGGGGGGAGGGGGGCGGCTGACCCTGCGGGCGAGCCCGGGCATCGCTTCAGAAGACAAGACGCGCTTCGTGTCGAGCGCCCTCGCTGTCTCCGCCGCCCCCTCCGTCTCGGCCTTCGGCCGATCCACCTCCCCCGGAAGCCGGGGGAGGACGCAGGACGGCGGGCGGATGGCGGATGGCCCGCGGGCGACGGGCGACGGGCTAGCGCGCGATCGCGTCGCGATACGCCGCCAGGTAGGCCGACAGCACCACCTCGCGACCAAACAGACGCGCCCTGGCGAGGGCGCGCTTCGTCAGTGCCTCCCTCCGGTCGGGATCGGTGAGCAGCCCGGCCACCGCGTCGGCGATTCCGGGGGGGTCACCCGCGTCCGTGTACAGCATGGCGTCGGCCCCCACCGCCCGGAACGCCGGAATGTCGGTCGCAACGACGGCGGATCCGGAGGCGAGGCCCTCGAGCACGACGATGCCGAAACTCTCGCCCCCGAGGTTGGGAGCGACCAGCACGGCAGCCCGGGCCAGTTCGGCGCGTTTTTCCGCCTCGTTGAGCCAGCCGAGAAACTCGACGCCCTCCGGGCCTCCCCGGCGCATGGTTCCGATGACTCGGAGCCGGGCATCGGGGACTCTCCTGCGGATCAACGGCCACGCCTGGAGCAGGATGTCGAGACCCTTCCGTGGATCGTCCCGTCCAACGAAGACGACACCCGAAGCGTCCCGATCTCCGCTTGGCCGGTATTCGTCGACGTCGATGCCGTTGGGGATCACCCGGATCCCCGCCAGCCGGCCAACGGCTGACGCCGCCACCGCGCTGACTGCGGTGACCACGTCGAGGCGCTTCGCCGCGAGATCAAGCAGGGTGCCCGCAGCCCGATACGCGGTGCGCACCATCGCGCTCGGGTCGGCGTGGAACGTACCCACCCTGGGCGGTGTCGACGCAATGAGGGCCCCCAGCGAGGCCATCGGCATGAAGGGCTCGTGGATGTGGACCACATCGGCGTCGGCGACCGCCTCGCCCACTCGCCGGATGGCGCGAGGGTCCAACGAGATCGGTGCCCGCGATCGATTCACACGAATCGATCTGAACGAGCCGATCGACCTGGTGCCCTCAGGCCCGCCCTCACCCGGTGCCACCGCCCACGCCTCGTGCCCGGCATCGCCGAGCCATCTCACGATCCTCGTCACCTGGTCCTGGACACCTCCAGGAGCATCGAACGCGTATGGGCACACGACTGCGACCTTCATGACGGCTGCCGATCGCTCGGCCAGTTCGGGAGGATGAGATGCCACTGCTGCGGGGCTTTTCGAATGATGTCCTCGATGACACTCGCCAGGAGCGCGACGCCCGCCTCGACGCGCTTCGCCTGGTCGTCGACCTCGGGAAGTTCCAAGGGCGGCCGTACTTCGAATGCGTGGCCTGCCCCGTCGGCGAAGTAGGTCCCCACCGGGAGCACCACCGCGCCGGTCCGGTCGGCGAGGGCAATGGGGCCGGCCGGCAGCGTTGTGACTTCGCCGAAGAACTCGACCTCGACCCCGGTTCCCTTGATGTCCCGATCGCACAGGAGTGCGATCACCCCGCCCTCCTTCAGGCGCTCGATCAGGTCCCTGGTCACCGTGGCGCCCTTGCGGGCGATGACGACGTCGATCTGCATCATGCGGCGCATCTCGGTGAACCAATCGACGATGCGCTCGTTGCCGAGGGCCTCGGCCACGGCGAGGACCCGGGCATCTTCATCCGCGGCGCGCAGCCCGGCGATCTCCCAGTTGCCCAAATGGGGAAGGGCGACCACGACTCCTCGTCCGCTGGCAACCGCCGCGAGGAGGTGCTCGATGCCGTCGAGCCGGGTGCGCGCCAGCACGGCATCGCGGCGACGGGGCCGCATCCAGAAGGTCTCCGCCCAGTATCGGCCGTAGTGGCGAAATACCTGCCGGGCAGCCCGCCGGGGGTCGTGACCGGGCCCGAGCACGCGTGCCTGGTGGCGGACGGCCATCCGGAACCGGTCCCGGGCGATGAACGAGATGAGCCAACCGACTCCGTGCCCCAGGCGGCGCATCACCGGCTCGGGGAGGAGCCCGAACAGGCCCGACAGGATGCGATAGGCGTAGTAACCGAGGGCGCGTTTCACTCGCCCAGCTGAGCCCATGTGCGATAGAAGCGCTGCATGACCGTCAGCCACGAGAGCACCGCCATGATCCACACGGTGGCGACGAGCGTGGGTAACCCGATGCCTTCGAGTCCCACCCCGATCCCGAACACCAGGAGACGCTCGGCACGGCCCATGAGCCCTCCCTTGCCCTGGAGACCCTCCCCCTCGGCCTTCGCCCGCATGTAGGGGATCAGCAGCGAGCCGCACACCGCGAGCAGGGAGAGCAGCACCAGAGTTGCCTCGGCGCGACGCCCCAGGTAGAAGGCGAGCCCCGTCCACGCGGCCACCTCGCCCAGCCGGTCGGTGAAGGAGTCGAGTAGGGCCCCGCGGCGAGTCTCGCGGCTGGTGAGACGTGCCAACACTCCGTCGAGGATGTCGAGGACGGCGCCGAAGCCGAGGACTCCCGCACCGATGGTGAGATGGCCCATCCCGATCAGGACGGCCCCGCCCACCGAGATCATGAAGCCGGCGAGCGTGACCATCGTGGGAGTCAGACCGAGGCGGGCAACGAACCGCGCGAAAGGGTCGGCAACGCGAGACACGCGCTTGCGAGCCCTCATGTCGAGCATGCCCCGAAACTAGCAGCGGGGTTCACCGTCCCGATCCCTGGGTCCACGGCAAAGGGCTGACCGCGTCACGGCTACCACTTGAACCCAATCCGTAAACCTCGACCCTTGTCGCCGAATGGCCCTGAAATGCCCCCACCGGCCTTCACTACACTCCGGCCGCACTCGCACATCCCCGACGACTCGGGAGGCTCGATGCCATCGGAGAAGATCCGCAACGTCGTTCTGGTCGGCCACAGCGGCAGCGGGAAGACCATGCTCGCCGAGGCCCTGCTTTTCACGGCCGGCGCCACCACGCGGATGGGCAGGATCGAGGACCGCAACACGGTCACCGACTTCGACGCCGAGGAGGCGGACCGCGGATCATCCGTCAGCCTGGCGATGGCGCCATTCGACTGGAACGGCCACCGCATCAACCTGATCGACACTCCCGGCCTCTCCGACTTCGTGGGTGAGACCCTGGCGGCGCTCCGAGCCGCCGACCTCGCGCTCTTCGTCGTCTCCGGTGTCGACGGCGTCGAGGTGCAGACCGAGGCGCTGTGGAAGCTGGCCGGCGACGAGGGCATCGCCCGCGCCATCTTCGTGAACAAGCTCGACCGAGAGCGAGCCTCGTTCTCCCGTACCCTGACCGAGCTCAAGGATGTGTTCGGAACGGGTGTGGCGCCGCTCCAGGTTCCGATCGGGAGCGAGCAAGACATGCACGGCGTCGCCAACCTCGTCGGGGGCCGCGCCTTCACCTACTCGGGGGGCCCCAAGGCGACGGAGGGCGATCTGCCCGAGGAGGTTCAGGCGGAGGTTGCGCCCCTCCATACCGCACTCGTAGAAGCGGTGGTCGAGACCGACGACGCGATGCTCGAGAAGTACTTCGAAGGGGTCGAGCCGTCAGGAGAGCAACTCATCTCCGGTATGCACAAGGGCATGGTGGACGGCACCACCTTCCCGGTCCTCTGCGGCTCGGCCACCGCGCTTGTCGGCATCGACCGCCTCGCTCAGTTCCTGGTCGACTACGGGCCCCGTCCCTCGGAGCGACCGACTCCTCCCCTCACCGAAGGCGACAACCTCCCGGATTCGGGTGTGGTGGCCTATGTCTTCAAGACGATGTCCGACCCGTACGTCGGGCGTATCTCGATGTTCCGGGTGTTCCGCGGCGAGATCGACCTCGACGCCGATCTCCAGAACCCCTCACGCGGTGTCGCCGGGCGGATGCACAACATCTTCACCATGCGAGGTAAGGAGCACGAGGAGACCAAGCGTGTGGAGGAGGGGGACATCGCCGCCGTCGCCAAGCTGGAGACGACGCTCGCCGGCGACACCTTGCGCTCTCCCGGCGCCAAGGTGGTCATCGCCCCGGTCGAGATGCCCCGCCCAACGATGTCGCTCGCCGTGTTCCCGAGGTCCCAGCACGACGAGGAGAAACTGTCGACCGCTCTGCAGCGGACCATCGAAGACGATCCGACGCTGGATGTGCGACGGAGCGCCGACACCAACGAGACGGTTCTGTCGGGTTTGGGCGACGCCCATCTCGAGGTGGCGATCGCCCGCCTCCACTCGCGGTTCGGCGTCGACATCGACACCGAGCTGCCCAAGATCCCGTATCGAGAGACGATCCGCGCCAACGCCGACGTCGAGGGGAAGCACAAGAAGCAGTCCGGGGGCCGCGGCCAGTTCGGCGTGGCCAATCTTCGCTTCGAGCCGCTCCCCGTCGACTCGGCCTTCGAGTTCGTCAACGCCGTCAAGGGCGGCTCCATCCCCAGGCAGTACATCCCCGCCGTGGAGAAGGGGGTCGTCGAGGCGCTCGATCGCGGCATCCTCGCGGGTTACCCGGTGGTCGGGGTGCGAGCGACTGTCTACGACGGCAAGTATCACCCCGTCGACTCCGACGAATTGTCGTTCCGAATGGCCGGTATCCTTGCGGTGCGGGAGGCGGCTCCGAAGCTGAGTGCAACGCTTCTCGAACCGATCATGAAGGCGACCGTGAGGGTTCCCGAGGACCTCATGGGGGATGTGATCGGCGACCTGAACTCGAAGCGGGGTCGGGTGCTCGGGATGGACTCCGAAGGTGGGATTCGTGTCCTCACGGCCGAGGTGCCGCTCGCCGAGATGCAGCGATACTCGATCGACCTCCGGTCGATCACGAGCGGGCGGGGGTCGTTCGAGATGGAGTTCGCCAGGTATGAGGAGGCCCCGCCCAACGAGGCTCAGCGAGTGATCGCAGCCGCGCAGGAAGATGACTGAGAGCGTGCGCCGAGAGAAGAGGAACCAATGGGTGATCGACACGTCGTCCTGAAGTACGACGGGGGGGAAATCGAGTTTCCGATCGTCGAAGGGACCGAGGGAGGCCACGGCTTCGACATCGGCAACCTCCGCGCCGAGACAGGACTGGTGACGCTCGATTACGGGTTTGCCAACACTGCCGGCACCCAGAGCTCGGTGTCCTTCGTCGACGGCGTCGCCGGCGAGCTGCGCTACCGCGGCTACTCCATCGAGGACCTGGCCGAGCACTCCACCTTCCTCGAGGTCTCCTACCTCCTCTTCTACGGCGAGCTCCCCACCAAGGCGGCGCTCGATGCGTACATCCAGGATGTCACCCGCCACACTCTGCTCAACGAGGAGATGAAGCGGCTCTTCGATGCCTTCCCGAAGAGCGCGCACCCCATGGCGATCCTGGCCTCGGCCACCAACGCCATGGCCACCTTCTACCCCGACTTCCACAACCCCACCGATCCCTACGCGGTGGAGCAGTCCGCCCTCCGGCTCATCGCCAAGATGCCAACAGTGGCGTCGTACGCGTACAAGAAGTCGATGGGACAGCCGTACGTCTACCCGCGCAATGACCTCGATTACGTTTCGAACTTCCTCCACATGATGTTTGCCCTCCCCGTGGAGGACTACGAGATCGACTCTGTGGTGGCGAAGGCGCTCGATGTGCTCCTGATCCTGCACGCCGACCACGGGCAGAACTGTTCGACCTCGACGGTGCGCCTCGCCGGGTCGAGCCAGGCCAACCTGTTCACGTCGGTGGCCGCGGGGATGAGCGCCCTGTGGGGTCCGCTGCACGGGGGCGCCAACCAGCGAGTCGTGGAGATGCTCGCCCAGATCAACGAGGACGGGCGCGACTTCCAGAAGTACATCGACAAGGCCAAGGACCCGGACGATCCGTTCCGGCTCTGGGGATTCGGCCACCGGGTGTACAAGAACTACGACCCGCGCGCCAAGATCCTCAAGGGGTTCGCCTACGAGGTGATCGATCGGATCGGCGGCGACGACCCGCTTCTCGACATCGCCCTGAAGCTCGAGGAGGCGGCCCTCGGCGACGACTACTTCGCCGAGCGGCGCCTCTACCCCAACGTGGACTTCTACTCGGGTCTCATGTTCCGGGCCCTCGGGTTCCCGGTGCGGATGTTCACCGTCCTCTTCGCCATCGGCCGCCTACCCGGTTGGGTGGCGCAATGGCGCGAGATGACCGAAGACCCCGAGACCCGCATCGGGCGCCCCCGCCAGATCTTCTCCGGCAACACCACGCGCTCGATCGAGCGGTAGGCGCGGCTTCGCCGCTCCGTTGCCCGTTCCCCGTTTCCCGTTACCCGGGCATCTCGGGGCAACCAGGCACCGGCAACGGGTGACGGGCAACGGGTAACGACCGCTGACGCGATGAGCGTCTGATCCCGGCGATACCCTGTTGCACCTATGTCAGACCTCACCGCGCGCGACACCGAGCACGAGGGCGAGCCCCTCGTCGAGTTGATCGAAGGGGGGCGGCTCGTCGGATACGTCTACGACGACGACAGCACCCTCCTCGCGGAGTTCCTCCCGGATCAGAGTGGCGAACCGTGGGCCTTCGAGGTCGACGACCTGCAGCGGATCCTGGACGCGGCGCGCTCCATCCTCGCCCCTGAGGAGCCGGCGCCGGCAACCACTCCCGATGGCAGCCAGCATCCCGTCGACACCCTCGCCGACGAGTTCGACACACTGGCGGTGCGGCGGGGAGAGGAGGACGAGGGCTTCTACCCGGTCGAGGTGGTGGCCCGTATCTTCGAGCGGTGCGGCGAGTTGGACCTGGCCGTCGTCAGTCTCGAAGGGTTCACGGTGCATCCCGAGTTCATCGAGCCGATCCCCGGGCAAAGCGTCGACATGGGAGCCGCCCACGACGGCGAGCCGTGGCCGACCTTCAAGGCCGGATGCCACGTCCAGGGCCTCGCCGTCCTCGAGAAGTGGGCGGCACGACCGGGCGTCGCGGTCGCGCTGGAAGTCGGCGACCGGGAGGGGGACAGATTTGTGCTGTGAGCGATCGCCGGGATCGCGCTGGACATCAACCTCTCAGCCCTCGATCTTCTCCACGTACGTCCCCACCACGCGGCCATCCACCGCGTCGACCCTGATCAGGCCCCTCTGTGAGGGCGGGTCGTCGGCGCTGAAGACGAGGACGTTCCAGATCGGGCGAGCCCGCCATCCATCGAACCCGACCGCGGCGGAGGCGTGGCCGACCGCCAGCGGCACCTCGCGGTTGGCGATCTCGAGCGCTTCCGGGTCGAGGACCTCGATCCGCCACGCTGCCGCCCAGTGCCACACCGCCAGGACGCCGAGCAGGCCGGCGGCGAACCACAGGCTGGCGTGGGACATCACTGCACCCGTCCCGCCGAGTATCGCGGCCACCGCATAGACGAGGGCCGCGGTGCCACGGCGGCGCGTCGACGGAATCGAGTAGGGCTCGCGCTGGGTGGCGTCGAGGTCCTCGGGCATCTCGGCGGCTCGGGCGATCTCGCCCGGCACCTCGATGCCGCGCCGACGGCTCACAGATCCATCGCCTCCCGCACAGCCCTCTCGTCGATGGCGGCGTGGCCGCGCTTGCGGTGCCAGCGATCCCAGAGCACCAGCATGCTGGGGAGCACCAGGACCGCGCCGACGAGCGCCAGCAGGATCGTGTAGGCCGTCACCAGCCCGAGCTGCTGGAAAGGCACCAGGGAGGCTGTCATCAGGATGCCGAACCCGGCGACGGTGGTGAACGCCGATCCGGCCAACGCCCCTCCGGTGTTCGTGGTCGTCGAGCGCACCGCCTCTTCGGGGGTCGCGCAGCGGATCCGGTCTTCCTGGTACCGGTGCGTGATGTGGATCATGTACGGCACGCCGATCCCGATGGCAAGGGCCGAGACCGTCGCAGTCACCGGGCCGAATGCGAGCCCGAAGACGGGAAACAGGCCGAACGCCCACAGCATCACGAGCGCCACCGGCGCGATTGTGATGATCCCCAGGAACGGGCGCCGCGACTCGACCCAGAAGTTCACCACCAGCAACAACGCCGCCGCGATGACCGCGATCACCAGCGACGAGAGCTGCGAGTCGCTCATCGACTGCACGACGACGTTGGCGATTATGTAGTCCGACGTCGGCACCGCGCGCACTCCGAGATCGGTGATGGGCGCGAACGCCTCGCGCATGTCGGCGGCGAGCGCCGCCGCGGCCGGCTCGCCCGCCTGCGTGGTGATACTGACGAGAAGCGCGTCGTAGCCGCCGTCCGCGCGATGGATCAGCCGGGAAGCCTCCCTGGGAGCCGCCGCGAACAGCGCGCC
>Ga0214472_10000485_pt1 | contig 49111 bp, 58 predicted proteins | sample RVTome_6_FD_207662 | JGI IMG/M metagenome (GOLD analysis project Ga0214472, IMG submission 207662) | Soil microbial communities from uranium-contaminated site in the Upper Colorado River Basin, Wyoming, United States - RVT140D175 | ecosystem: Environmental > Terrestrial > Soil > Contaminated >...
TTTATACATTGCTGAAAATCAGGGTCAATACCCCAATTCAAATCGGGTAGCTTTATCACTATATCGCTCATTGATAATCCTCCATCTATAGTCTAATTTATCGACCGTTCACAGTATGTCCGTACTATTCGCGCTTGTACTTCACCACACAACCACCACAATAAAATTTCCCCTGATCGGTTTCTGGTATGTCGTATGGTGGATTCCAACCGTCCGCGAAGATGCCATCCTCGTCACATGCTAGGCAAAACGTCTTGTCGCAATGCCCACATGGGCCACCGCTCATCATGTTGCTCCCACACACTTCGCACTCGCGGTCGTCCCAGTCCATTTCGTGAGGGAATACGCAACTATCGCAATACCAATGTCCCATCGCCTCAACCTCGAAGTGGTAGTCACGGTGGATAGCATCACTGTTTGCATAGACCATGATGTTGTCTGACTTTGGCGATCCACATGTACATCCGTAGCACGCGCAGTCCCGGCACGGACCACACAATTCCTCACCACAACCGCCACAAGTTTTTATTGATGTTTCCATTATTAAACCCCCTATATCTACAATCGTTCTGCGATAGCAATACATCGCGGGCAATCTGGCATGGCAAGCACGGCCAAGTGCATATTGTTCATGCCATTTTTGGCATTGCATAATGATTGACCGGCACCACGTTTAATTTTGCCTATGGTTATAGGCTCCAGTGTGACAATGTGATACTTTCCAATTTCCAAACCGAAACGGCTTTGAAAACACATTACTTGCCACTTGACAATCTTATTCGTCTTCATCCCATTTTTTCTCCATTTCCTTTTTCCATACTTCAAACTGCGCTTCTGCATTTGGTTCTGGAATTTTGACGGCATTCGCAGGGATGATAGATTTCATCGGCGATAGTACTAGGCGTTGCACCAACACCTGTTTAAAGTGAATTTTTTCTACGATGCTGGTTAGTGTAGTGTCCACTGTTTCGATTGCATCTTGGCAATCGGTACAATAGTGAAATGGTTGCGATTTGCTACAATTTTCGCATCGTGCGATAGTAGATAATAATGTTTCCATGATTGTCTTGAGTAGTCGATCCATCATTCTTTCTCCGTCTCTTCGTTAGAATTTTCGTCCTCTTCGTTGTGATAAAACACTTTTCCATGATAGGCCAAGTACATGAAATACAGCACATTTTTTAGAATTGGCAATGCTTCAAATGGCATATCCTCAGCAGAAACAATTGCCGAATTATTGCTGATATTCATAGTAACCACACAATGGTTTGGTATATACCAGATGCGTCCCTCAGCGGCGTTTCCGCCCAACAATTTTGACGGCACTATTTCTCGTCTTTTCCACCCATTAATGACCTTACAGTTAATAATGTCGAATACCGAATAGGTTTCGGCTTGTTCACTGAGAATATATCCATGATAGTAAACAAAGGTACGGTCAGCCAACGACTCAAAATCCGACATTATTTCAACCGCTTCCCCTACTTGGGGAATCCAGTCTTTATGCATTTCATTGCGGCGGGCGCGTTCAGCAAAGTAGGGTATGTGAAATTGATCTTCACATGGTTCATTTGGTGTTTTTGATTTGCTCATTTTTCTCTCTCAATTCTTTCTCTAATAGGTCGATATATGTCCTGATGGTACGTTCATATTGCACATCGATCCCGCGTATGTCTGCCAGTGCTGACAATGCGGCGTGTCGGTATTTCTCCAATTGGGTTTTGCTCATATAAATCTCCGTTGTCGTCGGACGCGCCGAATGGTTTTGCACATTTGCCGGCCCGTATAGGTTATTTTGTAAATCGGGATTCCACCTTGTTCGACAAAGATGATCCCGCCTTTACTGTTTAGTATAGCACAACCTAGCTCGGCAATATAATTTTTTGCCATTAATGACTCGGCATTGATGCGCGGTGGGGGGAATCGTCGGATAGAATTATCCTTAGCATAGTGCAGATAGAACAATGCGTAATTGGTTTCCACTGCGCTGGCTTCAAATTTTTTCAGGATGTCCTCTAGTGTTTCTAAGATGCGTTTTTGGGTAGCACTGAGCGCTATCGCCTTTTGGCGGAAAGCACTGCGTTTCTCCACGGCTTGGACAATGGCCGCAATTTTGTTGACGGCAACATTAGACATGACCACATACCAACTGTTGCCCTCCTTATACGCTTCAAGCGCAAAGGATTTGACGCGGGCTTTGTCGGCGTAATATTGGTATACAAACATGCCTTTTTCGCCACGTTCTAAACTGTCGTGAATTTGACGTATGATTTCGGCGGCCTTATCGTGGGCGGTAACGGCTTCGACATACGGAAACCATACGGTTCCTAATTCGCTGGCAGTATAGCGGTGGTAGCCGCGTTGGAATTTCTGTTTATCATTCATGGGAATCCTCTTATTTGAAGTGCTTATAATAACGGTGGTGGGGAGGGGGATATTGCTATCCCCCGTGCTTAGGCTACAACGTCGGTGATTTTTCCGTCCGTCATGACGATTTCAAAACCATTATTTTTGATGATTTCAATGGTTTCGTTTGGAAAGTATAATGGCAAGCCATAGACATTGGCGGTTTCAATTGCGCCTCTCAGGTCTTGTTCAATACCATTGCGGAAACTGGAAAACAATGTGTGAACTAAGACACCTGTTTCGAGGTAGTTTCCATCTCCATCCAAGTGGATTTGGATAAGTGCCTGTTGATTTCCATCGTCGTCGTCGCTGTATCCATCTCCGAAAATATCTTCGGTGACGGTCTTTTGAATGCTGCCAAACCGTTCGCCGTCGATCTTTTTGGCTTGTCCCGTCATCACCATATTGGTGATTTCTGACTTGTTGATTACCAGTTCATCAACTCGTGAGTCGATGCCAAACTGCAACCATGTCACATTCACAGGTTCGGTTTGCCCGATACGCCATGCGCGGTCTTCGGATTGTAAAGCGGCGGCGCTGGTCCAGTGGCGGGTCAGGCTGATAACATCATTAATGTCGGTTAGTGTTAGTCCTTCAAATGATGCTTTTGTCCCGATGAAACATCGGGCGTTGCCTGTTCCTGTCTTGTATAGTTCTTCGATGCGTTTGCGTTCGTCGCCGTCAACATCCCCTGTAATGATGTCAACTTGGTAGCCTGCTTTTTCGATTGCCGTCTTGAGTGTTTCTACGCCGTCCAGAAAAACTGTGAAAATAGCAACGGGTTTATTTTCCTGTAGGACTTTCAAGGCCATGTCGATGCCAGTATCAATTTTGCAAATTTCGCTAGCCCGTCGCAAGTTGTTATAGGCAACTAGAATCGCACCCTTATCGGATGTATCTTTACCATTGCGGCGTTTTAATTCCTTGCGGAGGTGGTAACTATACTGTAATTCGGTGAAACGAGCTTTGTATTGTTGGATGGCGGCGGCGGGCGCTTCAACACCCACAAAATACCGATTTTTGGGAGGTAAGGTTAATTCTCCCTCATCGATGGCCATTTGCTTGGTGTAGTACAGGATGGCGTTCGTTTCCATCAGGCGGTTGTATAGCTCGTCAAGATTTTGTGCGCCGTCTGTGTTGTCAGACTTCCACGTATTTTTCTCATCCCGACAATATCTTGCTCGGTAGTACGTGATGTCGTCGCGTGTGGCAACAATCGGTGACTTGATGCATCGCAATTGCACTAACAAATTGATCGGCTTGCCATTGGCTAGCGGTGTTCCTGATGCCATGACTGCGCCCTCTGCCCATTGACATAGCGCTAACATGCGCTTGCTCTGGCCGGTCGTCTCATCGGCGGTGCGATGGGACTCGTCCGCAATGACAAAGTAAGGTCGGTTGTCGCCTTCCTGATGAATGATGCCATTTTCTTTATCGCGGATTCGCCATTGGAAACCTTTGTCGATGGCAGTTTCAACCTGCCAGTGGCTTAATTCATTGACGGTTAACCATTCATCTTTGACACGTTTTTTCTTGAACGTCCCCGTGTACAGAAATTCTGTTGTCGGGGCGGATTCCCATGAATAAATATCGGCCTCCAATTCATGATCGTCAAGTGCTTGTTGCCATACGTGAATAACGGAAGATGGGCAGATAATCATTACATGGTGGCCAAGTGTACGTTGGTACAATCGTGATGCCAGTGCATTAATGGCGGTTTTACCTAGTCCTTGCTCGTAGGCAATGATGCCGCGTCGGTTGTCCACAATGTACTGAATGGCGCGTTCTTGGAACGGGTATAGTGTCCATCCTTCTGGAATGGTGGGGCAAGCCAATTCTAATTGGGCGGCGGCCTGAATTAGTTTGTCTTCCTGCTCGATTCGCTGTTCCGCTTCCGCCTTTGCCTTTTCCAACGCGGCAATACGCTCCGCGTGGGCGTCGGCTTTTTCCTTGTCTGAAATTTCATCCAATGCGGACTTGATTTCTTCATGGTCAATTTCAAACGCAAATGGTGTAAATGCGGCAATGAGATTTTCGGCTTCCGTTAAGGATACTGACCATTCCTTAATGCCTGCTAACCACTTGATCGCGTTCGGCATGGCATAAGCTCGAATTTCATCCAATGCGGCCTTGATTTCTTTAAAGAGCGGGTCTTTGTACTGCCACTTGACCCGTAACCATTTGCCGTCCAACTTGATACTGCGTCCCATAAAGCCGTCTTCGGCTTTGACGGGTTGGATTTCCATCGCTCCCGATAGGCACTCATTGACAAATTCCTCAAGTGACGGAGACATAATCAAATGATCCTTGAGAATATCTACCATTTGCATAAAGCCCGCCGTCATGACTGACCAACATTTGGAATCGCGGTCGTAACTACGATTATGGTGGTCAATCTCTTTGACAGCATTCACTAAATCGCGGTCGTATTGGAACGTCAATATAGCGCGATTATTGGAAAGGTGGGCTGATATTTTGCGCTTTTCCGGGCCGTCTCCGATTGCTTCTGGCAATTCGATGTTGACCGAGTCTAGTTGACCTTGATACTTTTTGAGCATCGGTAACAGTTCAAACCGTTCGCCGTCTGTTAAGTGACGATGGGTTAACACGCCTGCATAAAAGTGGCCGGCGTGCGAGTCGGGTTTGTTAAAACCAACAGCATCATTTTCCTTTGCGCCGTCACACATTGCCGCAAGAAAACTAATGGCTTGGTCGATGGGATGGGTGTGTGTGTTCATGTTATTCTCCTCTATATGGGTATTGTTCATAGGGTAAAGCAATGGTAACAATTTTTTCTGATGGTGACAAGTGTTAATTTTTTCAATAACTGCCTTAAATAATGCCCCCAATTATTGGGGGCTTGTAGTTTATTTTTTTTGATGTCGGATGGTCGTTATTAGATAGGCTTATCCTGTGAACAATGGCGTAGTGTGTTGGTGTGGGTATAGCGGTCTTTGTTATAAACACAACGGCAATCTGCTGCGTCGGGGCTTGCCCATTTGATGATATAGACAAACTCAGTGTCCTCTACAATGTATCCGCCTGTACCCTTGCTGATTCGCGGTGATAATCCAAAAGGTCGGTAAGATAGTGAATGTGGCGGGGCGTCGTCCGCTAATGTAAGCGGTGTATGGTCGTGTGTACACTCAACATCATAGGCGATTGCGGTATCTCGGCGGTGTTGGATTCTGGATTCAAGTTTACTGAGGTCGTCGCTGGTCAAGCGGTCTAGTTGCGACAAAATTTGCTGCAATAGGTATTGGGATTCCAATATGTGGGCATTCCTGCCCCAATATTCGATATGTTCTTCGCCGTCAATAACTGCTTTATACTGTGCTGATAAATCATGGCGGGCTACAAATGACTTCAGCCACTTCTCTGTGTCTAGTTGTTGCGCGTGGGAGATGTCAATCCACAACAATTCAATCGTGTAAAATGGGCTTTCTACTTCGATAAACAGTCCTTGTTGATCCGCGTAGTTTTTGATTTCTTCTACTTGATCGGTGGTCAATTTCTTGTCACTTCGCATCATAAATTCATAGCTAGGCATTATCTTATTCCTTCTTTCTTTTAGGTGATTGGATTAGGGTTAATTGGATGGGGTTGGGATTAGATGAAATTCACTTCCCAACAATCGAATGGGGTCCGTCCTGTGGCGGTTTTCAATGTTTGTTTTTTGGGGTATACAAATTCCCACTTGTGCCAATTGGAATCCATACCGTTCCACTCTACGACATAGACGTATTCCGTTTCGTCTACGATGCGGCCTAGTGTGCCTTTACTTCTGGCGGCGCGTTTCATACACTGGCGCAAATCTTCGCGTGTGTGTCTCATTGCGTTTTCCGTCTGCCGCAATTCACTGACTAGCAATGTAGTTTTTGGCGTGTAATATCGAATTACCTGTGCAATCGTGGGGTGCATGGTAAATTTGTCTGTAATCAGGCTTTCACGAACGAAATTAATTGCGCCATATTGCAAAGCAATTCGGTCGCGTCGTTTGTGACGGGCTATGATTAAGTCAGCGCGGCTGTTGTGCGTGTACATTAGTTCTTCATTCCCTTCTTATTTTATTGATCGATAGTTTTTTATAGCCCTAGTGCAGATACAAAATCAAGCTGTCTTACCTCGCCGGGCTCCAATGGTAAAACAAAATTGTCGGGGATGGGATAGTACGGGATATTGACGGTTGTACCTCCGCTGCGAAAACATAACTTTCCATTTGCGCCTTCGAAGTCGATGCGTTCAAACATATTAAACATGAATCCACCTTCCGTCTTGATCTTGGATGGTCGGCGGTTGGTGTTTGGCATTTTGATGCTGCAGGTTTGTTCATATACTGCCAATTCCTCAGCCGTCAAGTCTTCAACGCCTCGCGGATTGGGGGGCATTTGAATCGCTCCTGTAATTGAATATTGATAGCCAAGTCCATTTTGGGGGGATTGATTCGCAAAGCGTTTTTGTTTGCTGCTGATTTTATCCACGCCATACATTTCTGTGATTGGCATTAAGAACGGCTCGAACGAACGATAATTGACCTTGCATGAGATAGTAACTGAATGCCAGTCGTTAGCGGTTGGGTTCCATACGGAAACCTGAATAAGATGGGAATCGAGGTGCTGTATGACGGCTAGTTTCCGCTGTTCGCTTATATTTTTGTTGGCAATGGTTATCAGCGGTTTAATGGCCTTTTTCCAATTTTCTCCAATAACTGACACGTCAACGACGGGGGTTAATGGCAACCATTTTCTCCATTTTGGCGTTGGTGGTGCGGGGCGGTATTTGACTGGTAAACTAGAGAGTCTACAAGTGGACCCCGTCTCATAGGTGGCAACAATAAAGTACTCAGCCTTGCCGTAAGTGTGGCGGGTGTTACTGAATGTTTGGCGGAAAGTATAGGCGCTGCAGTTGATCCGCTTGGTTGGTGTGTAGTAGGCATTGGTTAATACAAAATAGGTGTTTCCGCTCCGTCGAATCAATTTGATTTGATGCGGTTCAATGCTAAGTAGCATATTTTTGCAAACCCATTGCCGTTCGGTCAATAGCTGCTTGCCGTCGCGTGTGAATGCCAATTGGCGGTCTAATTCATCGGTGGTTACATCCCATGAATAATGTTTGTAGTCGAGTTCCTGATATTCAAACGACTTGTTACTCATAGCTCTATACCATCGAATTACTTGGTGTATGTTTTCCCGTGTGGGATGGGGACGGCGGTATAGATAAAAGTCACTAGGGCCTAAGTCTTCCATATTGCTACTGCGGTTCCAATGATTAATATAAATGGTTCCACGTTGGAATCGTTGTTCGTGTTCGGATGGGTTATACATGGGTTTTCATTCCTCTCTATAGATATTCTCTGAACAAATGGCCGGCGATTCTTTTGATCTCGCCGTTGTCTAAAAACTGAATATAGCAAGTATGAATCCCTCTGCTATATCGATAATCGGGGGAATCGGTTAAGGGGTAGGCAATCACAATACATTTGCGTTTCAACGCTTTCGGGATGTCGTTATAAGGGACATATTCAATAATGCGCGGGTCTATTGCAATGTGTCCAATTGCTCCTAGTGCTGGCAATATTGAATGATGATAATTTTGGCGGTTGCTGGTTAGCATGGGTTTTATTGCTCCGTCTCTGAATTTTCGGATTGTTGTTTCATTATTTCGGCGATTGCTTCATCCAACAATTTTTTAGCGATAGCGGCCTTATCTTCTGGCGGCGGGTTGTTGGCATTGACGGCCATTTGCTTGAGTTGATCCTCTGTATACATTGGTCTATGGTTCTCCTGTTAGGTGGCTGTGTTCGTTATTTGAAGTGCTTACAATAAAGCCTTAAAAAAATCCCCTCACAATGAGGGGATAAAATATAATTAATATTCTTTGATAGCGAATAGGCGGGCGGGGTCGGCATATAGGGCTAATGAAATTGATTTCGTAATGCTTTGTAGGCGGTTATAGCCTAAGCCGTCCATTCGTAAGTATCCCTTGTGCATACTAATCTCGGCGGCGCGGCCAACCCATTCGGTAATATCTTGGCCATTATACAATACTTGATGCCATGAACTATAACCGTTTACCGTGTCGCCTTTCTCAATTTCGGTGAGTCGGATTGTTGATCGTGGGGGAATCAATTCCAATAGATTCACAATTACTCGGCATTGCTCGGCGCGTCTTGGGTTCTGGTATAGACGGTCCGGGGCAATGAAACCTCTATGTGTGAAATGTGCCAATTGTTGAGCGGTGACGGGCTTAATTGCGTTCGCACGATATACGAAAACACTGGCCAAAATTGCATTAAGCCGTGCGTGTGCATAGCGGGCCAATTGCATATACATGGCCGCATCGCGTTCGGTTTCATCGGCGGCATTCTTTAACAGGGGTCGCTTGTTGCTTTCAAGCGCTATGAATGCCTGTTTGGTGGGAATGTCATTGGGTCGATATACGTTATTAAGTGCCTTTCGCTCCCATAATCGAAGATAGCGGCGGTGGTTTAATTCCTCAATCGCATTTCGGACGCGGTTTTGTTCTGGTCGGTCGCCGTCTGCAAACTTATCAATCAATTGTTGTTCACTGACAAGTTTATGTTTTTTAATGAATTGAAGCATGGCCCATTTGGTTTGCGTGTTCATCGTTATTTTTCCTTCGTAGGAATAAATTTGTTGCTCCCCTAGTCGATATTGACTAGGGGATTTTGTGCGATTATAAAATGATTATGTTGCCGTCGCCTTTCATCATGGCGGCCTTTAATTCTCGCATCCCTTCAACGGCGTTACCGTTGCCGACGAGTCGGGCTAGCCGTCGCCATGAAGCAAGCGTAATTTGTCGTTTATAATATCCGTGATCGTGGGTGGCGTGCGCGGGATTCCCATATTTATACCGATTAATTTGAAGTCGGTATTTTTGGCAATAGATAACGGTGCGGCCTTCTCGCGTGTATTGTGTCGCTACCTTGCGGGCTTTGTACAGTGTGGCCAAGTCGGTAGCAATATCGCGAATCGTTCCATCTGCCATTACCTGAATCACGTCATACTCACGGTTTCCAATTGGAAAGTATTTGTCTTTGTCTGATTTGATCATAACAAAGTCGCCATATTGTTCATGAATGCGGGTTCCGAACGATTCCATCTCACGGGGGTTAAAATAACAGCCCCCGGCGCGTTGGTTTTGCTCCATCATATCACGGCATGACCAAAACTTAACAAGATTTTTGGTCAATTGTCGATAGTGGCGCTTGCCTTTGCGTGTCATAATATAATCTACATCCTCGGCGATTAGTAATCCTTGGTCTTCTGCTGTTCCTGTGTAGCGGCGCTCAATATATCCGCTCTTCATCAGTGCGGAAAACGTGCGTCCGTCAATGCTGTAGATATTGCCATAGGGATGGCTTGCTCTAACGGTGCGCTTGTTGCCGTCGTCGTCAATTTTAATTGCCTGCTGATTGGCGATTAAAACACTATTGGCCCATAATCCGCCAATTACGTTAAACACTGCCAATTTTCGCTGCAGTGTTTTGTCGGTAATATATCCTAGATGCCATAATGGGGTATTGCGTTTGGTAGTCATTGCTTATTTTCCTCCATAGGAATAAATTTGTTGCTCCCCTCGCCGTCATTGACAAGGGGATTTTAAAAGGTTGTCGGTTATCTTATGGCGCGATATTCAATCGCTCCAGTGGGCGCTTGTCCCTCTTCGATTCTGCCGTCTTCAATCAACAAATTGAGAATGTCTTTTAATTGATCGTCGGCGAGTCCTTCCATTGTTGCTAGTTGTGACAATTGGCGGCGGCCATACCATTGATTGTTATACATCATCGATACAAAACGATAGGCGGCGGTATGGCGATGGGGGGATTAATAATAACACGTCTATTTCATAGCTTTCTGTCTTGTTAACGGTTTTGGCTGTGGCCTCTTGCCAGCAATCAGGATTGTAGTTCAGCCAGTCGCTATAAAATAGACTAAAGGTGCGGGTCCTGATTTTGTTGTCTTGATCTCGATAGCGCAAAGTGACTCGCCATTGTTTGCTCTCAACGTGATAGCGGTATTCTGTAATACCGACAAAATTAGAATCGTTTATAGTAACCATTGTTCGTTTTTCTCCATTGGATAGAAAATTGTGTTGTTATCCCCTATGGTTATGCATAGGGGATTTTGGGCTATTGGGGGGGTGCTATTTTTTCGCGTTTAATTTGCGAAAATACATACGCAAGTTATGAATGCTATCGCGTGGTAATAGTGGCGATAATTCAGATAATTTTCGCCATACCATAATTGAATCTGGTTCATCGGGCTGAACTAGGCAATTTTGATTTTTTGTATCGATAATCAAAATTGTAACGCGGCATTGTTCGCTGTATCCAAAATAGGTGAATGCTTGTTCGTTTTCGCGGTACATAATACCTCCAGTTATGCTGTCTTGAAATTTCGCCATATAAACACGGCCTTAAAAAATAAAATATAAGTATATTTATTGTGATCGCGGGTCTAATGGCCCATAGTCCAAAATTCTGGCGGTTGGCCGTCTATGTCACTATAAAACCACGAAACATCATCATCTGATACAAACGCTAGAGATATTTCATTCTCTAATGCGTCAATTTGCATCATACAATCGTCTATCGTGTATCTAATTGCGTCTATGTTTCCGCCTAGTCGATAGACGTTATAGGCGTGTTGTTCTAATGTTTCGACCATCTCCAATAGGTCGTTTTTATCCATAATCAAATCTGCGATATGTTCCGATAAATTATCGGCTTCATAGTCGATATATGGGATTATGTCGAATAGTGTTATTTGTTCTGTATACATGGTTTGTTCCTCTTTTTCTAGGGGATTATTTATATCGATAGTAATTCTATACCAGCATTGTGCATTGTTCCGTTTTGCTCCCATTCATCTTGTCGGATTCTATCCCGATATTCCTGCAGGTAGCGTGTTCCGTTATCATTGCCTGATTTTGTTTTGCGGGTCGCATTCATTTTTTGTGTATAGTTTTTCAAATTACGGTTTGCATGTTTGGCGACCATGCCTTCGAGGTCGCATAGTATCGCATAGGTATTAACACTTTCATCTATGCTTAACTCTTGAGTGATTTTATCCAATTGTATAATGGTTTCCGCTTGGTCAAGATACCATTCATTGTCTATTTGATCTGTGAATGCATAATATTGTTTGATTGCTTTCATCAGACCATTGTATAGATTAGTGGCGGTTTGTTCTGTGTATGGCATGGTTATCCATTCAACTGTATCATAATCGATTGCAATTTTGGGAGTTAACCATACGGTTTCCGATTTTGAGAATGCAAGTTTAATCGCTTGCCAGTACAGATTAAGAATTGATAGAACGGCCTTTAATGTAGCCTTGAGGGCGTTAATCACATATGGATTCATCCATATCTTAAAGGCAATGAAACCTGCAGCGGCGATACTGGCAATGATGCAAGCGATTACAAGCGCGATTACTACTGCAATTAGTTTCCAGAAAATACCCATTGTGTTGTGCTTTCCTTGTCTATGTTGATTTGAATAGTTACTGATGAAATGCTCTCAATATCATTGTGTGTAAAATCTGCTATTGTGTAGCCTGATAACGTATTGATTTGAGTGTGATTTGTGCTATATGCAAACGACAAATCACAAGGATAAGTTACATATATCACTGTGCTGTGTTTGTACATATATTCAAGATTACAAATCATCGGGGCGGGTCCATTTGTAATAGGCGTTATGGTTTCCATATACTCATTAAAACGTTGTGAATTGCCTGCTCCAATTAGTAGGATGATGTATAGTGTTGAAACCGCCAAAACACTGATAAATACCGCTTTATGTAATGGCATTGGCAATGTGAGCATAATACCTCCAGTGTGGTCTATATATGGCCTATTGAAGCGGTAATCGTTGGCGTGTTGTTTCACCTAGAGGACTGCTCACATATGTGAGAATGGCCGTGTCCATTACCTCGCTCGGCTGTGTCAATGCAGCATAGATGCGCCTATGGCATAGGCCCATTTACCTGTCGTTAAAACCAACACAATCCCCGAACGCCTAACGCGCCATAGGACTGCTATTCAATTGTTAATGTTCTCATGTTTATCTATGCCTACATTATGGGGCAACAATAAAAGTATATCAATAGTACTATAGTACTGGTATACTTTAAAATAGGCGTTTACCCTTTACTCATGCCGATAAACGCGAATCCTCAAAAAACACACTCTCATGATACTCTCATAAACTGAACGCATGTTCTACTAAACGATCCCGCGCTTCATGTAGCACACATGTTCTATATAAGCGTGCGTGTTTAATATGATACACTAATAGTTACTTTTGAGAATAGTCATTCTCATAAGTAACCTTACAGTGTAAAGTTTATAGAAAATATGTGCTACCCATCTACCCCGTAGAACAAATGTTCGCCGCCAGAAGCCTGATCATCTTAGGACCAAATTTCTTGGAATCCGAATCCCCGAAAAATGAAAAAAATGTTGTTGACTTTTGTTATTTTAAGGCTTACAATAAGGTATTCTTAAATTAGGAGGTTGTAATGGACGAATATTTAAAGTGGTTGAACGAAATGATCAACTCTGAGAGCGATTCGGTATCCAGCACAATGCTATCGGTGATTGCTGGTGACGAAAGGTTTAAAAAGACACCTTTTAACAAGCACGTTGCACGTCACCAAGCGTTTGTGGAAGCACGTCAGCGATATGTTGAATTAATGCCTGCCAAATTGCCTGTGGGTGAAGATCAGCCAGCAGCCATAATATATAATGATACAAAGATAATTCAAACGGCTTGTGGACAAGAGTTAACGGTTGTGTTATGGCATGTTGGACAGGATGTAAGGCTTAGTTTTGGCGTATTTTATATTTGCTTGAACGATCAGGAGGTATCCGAATTTAAGAGATTGCTGACTTATGGCGGTGTGATGCACGAAGGGCGGGCAAAGATTGTGGTTGACATCGGATTGGCTTCTTATGCGGCAATGTCGGTATCGGATACTATGATTGGCGGGCGTTCGGAAGGACGGTGTATGCTTTCGCCAAATAATCGCGATGAAATCATAGAGACGCTTAATGTGGCGATTGCACGGAAGCCTGTGGAATAACGACAATGAAAATTTGGAATAGTCTAAGTAAAAGAGGTGGAATATTGGACGGGAATGAAATTAACCGACGTATGGCGATCATCAACCGTATGCGTGGCCCGAATTACACAGCTAGCGTGGCACATGTGATCAAAGCCGTTTTCACGGCGGGAATGATACCAGAAATTGGTGTTGCCTACGCTCATGGTAGCGACACATTGCATAAAATCCGTGTCTCAGTGCGTGGGTTTGATGAAATTATAGACCCGGATCCAGATGATCCGCAGGAAACTGTTGAGCGAATTTCTATCGCGCTCTGTCGATGTTTTATCAAAGCATATGATGTACGGGAAAATAATACGAAAGGTCAAAGTTAATGTCTGATAATCTACAAAACACATCTAATGGTCCAACTGATGAGGAATATTTCTTGTTCTTGGACGAGTTTGAGCAATTAAAACCAAAAGCGTTGGCGATATTCTTGAATCGTTACGGCCATCAATGGTTAGGGTTGTCTCCAAACCCGCTGGATGACCAGTACGTAATGGGAATGACGGCAATCGGGAGAGATTTACTGGAGCGATTGAAAACAGATACAAGTTTGTACCAATGGAGCATGGAACAGATAGAGAGCCTACGATGGATATGAACTATGCGCTTTACTTTAAAATGTGTAGCACATGCCATCGGTTATTTCCTCGAACCAAGCCGTTTTTCTATATGCAAAAACGGCCCGGCGGTTCAATATATCCTTCCTCTAAGTGCAGACTGTGTTATCTTCAACGTCAGCGCGTAGACGGCAATCATAGCCGTCGTGAATTAACAAATCGTAAAACGATTAACGGCTTGGATGAGCGGCTTTGTTGCGACTGTGGGGAATGGAAACTGACCAGTGAATTTCACTCGCGTGCGTGGGGGCGATTTAAACTTCAATCACGATGCAAACCGTGTATGCGTGCATATGCGGATGCCAGAAGAGAAAGGTTACGGAAAGAAAAATGAGTACATCAGTATGTCCTACTTGTCACCGAAAACTAGCCCGCACAAAGGCTAACTTTTATGTTGATCGTTCCCAAAGCGACGGCTTAACTGCCAAGTGTCGGAATTGCAGATACCAACGCAAAACACACGATTCGCTTACTCGCGATGGACGAAAAACCTGTTCGCGATGTGGGGGAATTAAGTCTTTGCGCGAGTTCTATAAGTCACAACAACATCGTGGAGGAGCGACGGCATGGTGTAAAAGTTGTTTCCATGAATATAAGCGGGAGCAACATAATGCCTGATTTTATTGAGCCGTCGCCAGAAAATATTGAAAGTATGCTGCAAATATATTGGTCTTTAAACGGAGCAATCACCGAGCGGCTAACTTTAGCCATTTCACTTGAGTTAATGACGTGTGGATATAGTGATGCCTCTCGTGAAATGATTGATTGCTGGGCGACGGCATTGTTAGATCGTCTTGTGGAAGAGGGTTCATCGGCGTGAGGTTATTGTGGCGACTGTTGAATTTGTCGGTGATTCGTCGGCGAATGAATTACCAAGATCAATTGCCACTGCCTTATGTCGTGCGTTGAAAATCGCCATGTCAACGTGACTTGTGCTATAATTGAATGACTGACCAAGTAACGGAGAACACATAATGGTTAATAGGTATAGAATAGAGAATTGTCTACAGGATGCACAGGCGGAAGACGTACAGCGGATACGGAATGCATGGGACAAAATTATGTCCGTGCAGCCCGGTTTTGCGGATTATAAAGGTCCACCAGTATTAAGTTTCGCCGACTTCTATTTTTTTGATACGGAAGTCACGGGGGTAAAGCTCTGGTCAACAATGGGCTGGACACACCGCCTTTTTGCACCCAGTCTTAAAAGTTTAGCTGATACCATTGAGAAAAAAGCGGAAATTGAAGTCGCACAGAGAAGAATTAAAGACTTGGGCAATATTCGCGATGGATTGCCTGCTGAATTTGCGCCATATGTGGCAAAGGTGGCGGAAATATGGAAAGAAATTCTTGAGTTTTCGACTAACAAGCCTAACATCAAGCCGGTCGTGCGATACGCAGGAGACTCAAGGTATATGTTTGATACATCGTTATGGGGGAGGGTTGTATTACCAAATGGGCAGGTTATTGGTATTGTGATCGGAGAAAGTATTCATGATTTAATTGACCAACTGAGTTCGATTAAAAATTCGATTAAAAAAGAGTTGGACGATGACGATGCAGCAGTGGTAAAAGAACAGCAGCGTTACGACATTTATAAATGTCGGCGAACAGGGGGTGAACAACCTCAAAATGTGACCTCGGAGGTCATGGAATATCATGATCCATCAGATTTTTATGATCTGGATTTTCATATCCGCGCTGCCCTTCGGTTGGATACCGAAGACGGCAAGTTTTTCTACCGCGTGGTAGAAAAAACGTCTGATAGTACCGTTGCCATTTGCCGTGGTCCACTTCCTAAATCGATTAATATAATGCAATCGGGGCATAAGGTCTTAGAAGCACTGCGAAGAGTTTACGGATTTGAATTGCGGGAATGGGAGGATATTATTGCCGATTGGTGATCCGATTCCCCCTCCCCCACGACATAAGCCGGGGTTTATGGTTATTCGTGAAATGGTTCCTCCCCCTGACGGCAACGAGGGGGAGGTATTGATATTGTTGTTGGGAGCGTTTTTGCTGTTGTGCATTTTAGTAGTGCTAGTGATATAGGAGAACAATATGGAATATCGGCGCACTTGCTGGAATTTTGTTCAAAAAATGAAAGGTTATGTCGATGCTCATAACCAAGTATTGAGAACACTGGTGCAATTGGCACAGGCTTCTGGACAGGTTAATCTGGGTGATGTGGTAGAGACGGCGACGGCTGACGGCAAGTTGCAATTGTCAACGATTGTGCGCGGCGGTGGGCATTGGTACGAGCAAGATGCCCGTCAGTTAATTGAAGATACAATCGAACAAGAGGGCGGATGGAGCATGGTGGCACATCATCTTGAATGTGAAATGGTCGCCGTCCGTGCTATTTGCGATGACTACGATCCCGATATGACGGACTTGGATTTCGTGGGATTGTTAGAACGAAATGGTGTGCAACGATGGGTACTATTGGCAACTGGTCCCGCTGCCTGTCTTGGCACTTGTTGCATGGCAGTTGAGAAAGGCACAGAATAATGCAAATAGAGCATCACGGTACAATATACACAGATACATTGGGCAATATGTTACTGATTGAGGATCGCGTGGGATTGGATGGGCAACCTACTACGTACCTACTGCAAGATGGACCATGGAAAGAATTAGACAGGTGTTGGGCGGGCTGCCCACAAAGTTTAATTGATGTTGTAAAATTAGAAGGATATTCAATTGGTAACTATTCAACAGAACAGGAAAAAATAATGAGTGGACAATGTAACAGTTTTCGTGTAAATTTAGATTTAGATTTAGCAATAAAACAAGCAGCCGAAATGGTAAAAGCCCTTAATCAAGTTTTCACAGGAGCAACAGAACACATGACATTTAACAATTTATATTTCACCTATAATCAAAAACTGCCTATTCGCTGGATGGTGGCAGACGGCTATACAACCGATATAGGTTGTAACGATTTGTGGGAAGTGTTCGGACAATGGTTGGATGTTGCCATGCTTGACGAACACCTGACAACACCGCCTGACGAAAGCGTGGTGTCCATTTATCGCATTAACGACATCGAACACGAAAACCTTATCTTCGGACAACTGGTGGATCGTGTCGATTTCAATAAAGTCGCGCTGCTTGACAAAATTGCAGCGGCGTGGTTGGCGTTGTTATATGATCCGTCGTCAACAAAACTTTCGATAATGCAACTTGGTGCGGCGTTGGATGCCGCAGAAGCATTGTTTGTCAACAAAACTTATGCTTCATCTGACATCCGCTTGTTGCCTAAAATCCTCGACGGCACGGCTGGTGATTTTATGGAGCAACTAAAGGTGTTCGCCTATGAAAATCTTGACGAGGATGAATATCCAGACGATGCGTGTCCTCAACACCGTATGGCTAACTGGTTGAGTAATATCTCGAAAGCGAACGGGCTGTCCTCTGCCGATAGAATATTAGCCATGATAAAGATTTTGTTTCCCGCCGAAACGCCATTGTCATTGGATCAACCCTTAGTGCTGGATGATATTTTGGAAGATTATCTCCAGTTGATTTAAGTCGCCGATTGTTATATACTGATGGTTGATATGTTCGTATTTTTTCCAATCCGCATGTAGACGGTCAAAGGTGGTTGAATATGAACTAAAAATGAATTTTTGAGTGATAGTTTACACGCCTTCCTTTTTTCTTAATGAGGAGGGTGTTTTTTATGGTATAATACAAACTATCTTATCGATATATTTTACTTGAGGAGAAAATCGGCATGGAATCAGAAGTCATTCGGATGCCCAAAGCACTAGACGATGTATTGTCAGTAGAGTTTGATTTTGAGAATTTGGATAGACAAGAACTTTATGGAAAAATTCGCAATATATGTGCGCGTGCCAGTCGCGAGATTATGGATTATGTCGAACGGCAAGTGGGGGATAAGGTACATATTACCAATTGGCATTGTGGACTCTCGCCTGAGATTTTACAATTACGAATATCGTCAGCAACTCGTGACCTTGCTGTGTCTCGTCAAACTGCGCCGATTTTGTGGGAACAAATTCAGAATACGAAAGCTATCGACGGCTTTTTATTTCAGATGACAGTGAAACCTAAACTTATAGTAGCGGCGGGAAGGGTGTGGCCAACCTATATGCACTGGAACACACTACCTTGTGAGTTAGCCACGGGCGAACGTGTGGTGGTACAGGTGGAGACACATGAATTTGCTGCTATTATTCCAATAGTAGATCGCCGTCCTGATTTAGGACTGTCATTTGGTAGTAGACTAATAGATATGGTAGAATGTATTGAGAAACAAGCGATGAATCCACAACGGCTATTGTAAGGACTTCAAATTAAATGATTGTCAAGCTCATCCAATCGGGAATAATCTCAGGTGTCAAAGAGCAGATCGCGTGGGATCGGGGGCAAGATGTATAATAGAATCCAAGATAGTTTTTGGAAAATCGGCAAGGATGCCGACGGGCAAGTTGCTATCAATTATGTGAAGGTCGCTGGTAAAATGGTATTTGATGTGACCGTTTATGCTTATAATCCTGATGCGGAACCTGCGGTGGGTGATAAGGTTCTTGTTTCTGATTATGTTAGTGTCGATTACACACGCGATTACAAGGGCATTATTCAACGGATATGGGCGGATGATGGCGACGACTCGCCGTCGATAATTATTCGACAAGCAGGATCATATCTACAGAGTTTTTATCCGTTTGATGGTTACACATGGTTTAGGGTTATACATGGCAAGAAAATTGCTACGCTATCCGAAGTGTCGATTAGGGACTTACAGGATATGATTGCGGCATGGGGCGCAACCAGCATTGAATACGACGATATGGGTAAAACCCACTATGCCGAATAAACAAATGGATGCCGCTATTTAACTCTTTTGGGGAATATAATGCCGTCAAAATACACAGTTGAACTAGCGCGATGGATTCAAAAGCTAACCGACGAGGGGGTATCGCGGTTAGAAATAGTTGATAGAACGGGTATTCCTGAGCGCACACAGCGACGGTGGGTAGAACGTTTGAAGGCTGACACTGGCTATACGGAAACGCCTCCGCAGTATTATAGCCATCAAACAGACCAAGAAGCGTTTGATCGCATTGTGGATGAGCATTATGCCAACTTCGATGAAATACGAATTGGTTTTATGTCTGATGCACACCTGCCGGACCATGATCCACAAGCCGTATTAACCGCACTTGCCGTCCTCAAAGATTTTAATCCCCATTTTTTCCCTGACCTAAATGATGCCTTCGATTTTGAAACAGTTTCCACCCGCTTTGAATCCAGCAATAAGAAAAAGGCACAAGACGTGTGGGAAGACATCACAAAACCCTCGTACATGTGGTATCATCGTCAAATTCAACGCCATATCCCGAATGCCGTCAAATGGGCGCTCATTGGCAACCACGATATTCGTAGTAAAATATGGTTGGAAAGACGTGCGTCTCAATTCACCAAAACAACACTGAACGCAATTATTAATGATATTCGCTCAGTGGGAACTTATTGGTTAGGATGGGGCGCGAATTTATATGCGTTCCGTGATGACTTGCTGCTTGTCCACGGGCTAGTCGCCAATAAAAATTCAGCAGAAACACAACTGAAAGATTATGGACCGCACTTTCGAGGTGTCATTGCTGGACATGTTCACCGAACAGGAATATATGAAAGTACGACACTGAACGGACACGGCGATATTGTATCGGTACGGTCGGTAACGGTCGGTGGAATGCAAAAATTAATTCACGGACATAAAAGGACCAGTGTCCCTCAGCCAAGACATGTCTTAGGATTTGGTCTGGTCACAATCGACTTATTACAACAAGTGACAACCATTACACCGTTAACTATTTGCCCGCGCACGTATACCGTGCGATGGGGCGGAAAGGTATATCGTGGAAGAGAAGTGGATACGAGATAGGTGGCTTTGCCCGTCATGCGATGGGAAAGTTGAATTGCCCGTACATTCTCCTGATTCGAGGGTTTCATTGGATCGCCAATTTGAAGTTCCCCATCCCTGCCACGTATGTGGCGGTAGGGGGTGGTTAAATACAGAAGCAAGTTTAACGTACTTTGAAAGGCGCTCGGATGGATCGCGAGACGGCTAGAATAGATGGGAATGGAATACGCGATGAAGAGAATTAACGTTCGACAGGGCGGCTATATTGGATCATTGATTGTAAATGGTTGGGTGTTGCTTGAAATGAAGCCACCTGAAAAAAAGTACGTTATACGTATGGCAATCACCCAAGATGAGTGGCGGGAATTTTCGGACAACGTCAATGCAACTTATGAATGCTTGGATGCCAAGCTAGCCGAAAGAGTGCGCGATGAGTGAGGTTGAGAAGTGGGAGTATGCGATGGCCTTACCAATAGCTGTCAAGGCAAAGCCAGAAAACAAATATATAACAGTTTATATCCTGATTAATGGCAAGATTGCATATGAACAGGATTTTGAAACCGACTATAATCCATTCGTGACGAACGGCTTACGGGTTGCAATGGACAGTGAAACGTTCATGAGAAAAGCGCTTATCGAATGGGCTACCAATGGCCAGAAATGGATTAGGTAGCACATTACTGTTGATTGGAGGCAATCTATTGGATCGCGAGACGGCTAGAATAGCTGTGCAGAATTATATCTCGACGGCTAGTCTGGATGACAAGAATGCGTGGTTTATAACCTCAGCATTGGCGGCGTATGCATTGTTTCATATGCCTGATAAAGAGTTAGAAAAACTATATGATTTAGTTCCACAGGAGAAAAGGTAAACATGAAGCGATGGTATGGTGATCGTCACTCAAAGGCATATCGTCAACGTGTGGCGAAAAAGATGCGCCGCAAAAATAATACACAGACACATTTTCAATATAAACGGGGCCGTCGTGTGGTCGAGTCACGGATTAAACGCCTGCAATTCTTTTCCAAACGAATGCGTGCCAAAGGTCTGATGAACAAAATGCGGAATTGGTTCGGCGGAGGCAAAAAATAATGCCTGACAACAACAAGGACGATTTCGATGATCCGCTTGAGATTTGGTTCAATAGTGAGCGGCATAAGACACGATACACGTTACGACCCATGCCGCGTCGTGCCATGCTATTATGGAAAACGCGCTTATGGTTTGAGGATCATGCGCTATTTGTCGTATTTATGCTTGGACTGCTGTTGATGTTATACATTTGGTTTGCGTGATATGTGAGATTGTTGATAAAGGCCGCTGGGGTTGTTTTTATAGTAATGCTGTTGATGATTACTCAAATTGCGTCTCCAGCACATGATATATCTGTTTATGATGTTCTTGATCAAGCTAATTTTTTGCGCGGTCGGGAATACTCTGTGGTTTTTCGGCGGGTGGAATTTTCTCGTCGAAAAACCTTTGTTTCGATTCGCCTCCGTATTCTGGCAAACTTCAGGGGTGAACTCGTGCCTGTGGACGGCGCGTGTATTATTTACGGCACATCTAGGGTATCGTGTCATTTTTCTACTGCATCGAGTGACGAATATCTTGGTGGTGTGATCGGGACATTCACGACGGATGGAAAATATGATTGGGTTCGCCTTATCAACAGATATTAGATTTTCAAGAACACTTGTGCTATTATTGTAAAAGTGAGGGGGTGTAGATGAAATTAGTTAAAGAGATAAGCTCTATTCCTGATATTCAGAGGTTGGTTCTCGCAGGTTTTGAGGACTGGCGACGTTATGGGGAAGTCAACGCACGTCGATTTGGTAATCATATTATTTTCAATTACGCTGCCAAAGCTCAGTATGACAATAGGTGGAATTATTTCGAGCGTGTGTCAAGGGGCTTAATTATCCATGTCCCAACAGGGGAAATAACAGCGCGTGCTTTTGATAAATTCTTTAATTGGGGTGAGGGAGCGCACTATCCCCCTCCTCATACCAGACCAGTGATGGTTACTGAGAAGATGGACGGCTCACTTGGGATTCTATGGCGCGATGAACAAGAAAAGTTTAGGATTGCCACTCGTGGGAGTCTGGAAAGTGATCAAGCGGTTTGGGCAACCGAATTTTTGAATAAACATTACTGTCTGGATGCGTTACCAAGTTATGCAACGCTGCTGTTTGAAATAATTTATCCTGAAAATCGCGTGGTTGTTGATTATGGTCTTCGGGAGCAATTGGTTTTGCTCTATGCACGTAATCGGTTCACTGGACGTTATGTGGATCGTTGGGTAGTGGATCGTTGGGCGGGTGAGTTCGGATTCCCGCAACCTACATGGGTTCGATTTGATACCTTTGAACAGATCCGGGCCCGCGCTGACACATTAGGATGGAATCATGAAGGCTTTGTAGCTGTGACTGAGGACTTTCAATTCTGGAAATTCAAAGGACTGGAATATCTGAAGGCACACAAAGCTATTCACAATTTGTCGTTTACAGCTATTGTAGAAGCACTTCGAACATTTACTTTTGAAGATTTACTTACTTATCTGCCTGATGTTTTCGTAAAACAGGCAAAGCAGATGCAGGCCTTCATCCGCCGACACGTATTAATGACGCTGGTACGCGCCTATGAGTTATTTGAGCAATTACCTAGAGTGGATCGGAAGACATTCGCTCTTGAAGCCGTCAAGTATCCAGAATATAAACGGTATTTATTTGCGTTATTTGACGGTAAACAAATCGAAGATATGGTCTACCAGTGTGTAGACTGGAACGAGGTAGCAAAAGAATATTATGCCAACGCCAAATATCACGCTGATGATTCAGCACGGTATTGATGAAATTGAGGTTATTGATCGCGATATTATATGCGCGGAGAATGAGCCTCCCCCCAAAGATGAATATCGATTAGTCAGAATAGCAGTTGATCGTTTATCGTTACGGGCTGAGGCCACAGTTAATTCTGAACGAATAGATTGGATTCAGCGCGACTATGAATTGAGAGTATCAATTGATCCAGTTGTACAAGATGCAAGGTATCACTGGTACGCCGTCGAAAGTGGCGGCTACCTTGCTGGCTTCGATATACAATTGTCACAATGGTATATCGAAGAGGTAGTCGAAACACCAACGAAATTCACGAAGGGTTTGGATGCTTCCCACTGTCAATCTGAGCATTATCCCCCCGGCGATTCACGCGCATTTGATTTTTCCGTTGCCAAATCCAAAGATGTGATGTTTGCCTTCTTTAAGGCGACGGACGACGGTTATGATGATGATTTAAATGGACATATTGACCGTTTCTTTTATCAGTTTTCGCACGATGCCTTTGAACAGGGTATCGAACCATGCGCTTTTCATTATTATCGTGCTGGCGGTACAACTCCCGATAATCAGGCGCGATGGTTTTTCTATAAAACACAAGATCACTCGCGACAATGGGCAGTTGACCTCGAAGGTAAATTCAACGCCCGACCTCCCACAGCCAAAGAATTAAAGCTCTTTTGTGACACACTGCAAGGGCTGACGGGGATTCCTGTTTATATTTATTCGAGCATTGGATACATTGTATCAATGATCAAGGCAGACCCGAACGGCGATTGGTCGTTTCTGGCTGCACATTGGTTATGGATTGCTGATTGGGATAATGATCCCCCCGATGGGTTTTACAGTTGGGGTTTTGATGGGGTTAGTATTCATCAGATCGGCGAAATTGCTGAATATTATGGACAAGCATCCAGCCGTGTAGACATCGATTACTTCTATGGCGGTTTCGAGGATTTTGCTCAACGCAGCAAGGATCATCGCGCCACTAATTATGTGTTGCCTGAAATGATTCCAGACCCGGTACCTGATCCATCTCCTGACTGGTTTGGTATCAAACAAGCACAAACGGCCACGATTGTTGAAAAGCATTATGGCAACTCGAAAACTTATGCTTTCGACCGCGATGGTAATTCCGCTTCACAAATAGGAATGAATCTGCGCGAAATGGCGTTGTGGGGAAGACTGTCTTCGTCTGCTACTGGCAATCGTAAGTTCTGGATGAACTTCGATGAGCGTATTAACTACTGGAAAGAACATCTGTTAAAGCTCAATCACCGATTTGATGGCAAGCCAAAATCGTTGAATTGCACCGTCATTCGTTTGTATGCTACTAACGAATGGCTGACGACCGAAGCTGCAATACAGGGATTTATTGAATTATCGGATTTAGCACGCGAACACTATGTTATCCATGAGGGAAAACGTGTTCAGTTAATTAAATTCCAAATTGTCATGGCAGATTCGCTCGTCCACTGGTCGGGAAGTTATTTCGGACCGGCGGGAGATCGGGAATTTCACAGTGGCAATAGCGGGCATTTGAATAACGCCTTTTATGCTGGTGGGTACAAAAATAACTATCGCCCATTTGTACAAGAATATCTTGAGGGTATTCGTGATCAATGGGATATGATTGATAGTATTCAACTCATTAATGAAACCCAGTTGTCTGAGTTTACATGGGACGGCTTTAATCATTACAGTGCCTTTGCTCAGGACATGAGTGGATTTATTGCTGGTATTATGGAAAATCACGTTCCTATCGGGCTGGGACTTGTCCACACGGGACACGTCACACCCACTGGCGCTGATCAAATGGCAATATCTCGCTTGTTGTATAAAGCATTGCCTTATGTCCACTTTGTAGGCTGCCATCTTTATCCCGAATACAATTCAGCGAATGCAACGGTAGCATGGTCCGAAGAGGCACAATGTTACATCGATTGGTTGGTGTCTCTGGAAACTAAACGTCCATTTGAGTTTGACGAGTTCGCCATTTGGCTTAAAGATGTCGCTGCAATTCATCCTGATTGGGATGGCCGTCTTCAAATGCGAAACTGCATTGAGAAATGGATGGTACAAAGACGTATATACCACATGAGCGGATGGGCATTCTATTTCGGCACGATCAACTTGGGCTTTGGCGACAACGAACGTGCATTTGATATGACCGCTCGTACATCCACGGGTGTGCAAGGCGCATCGGTGGTGCCGGGGCTGTTAGATGAAATTGCACGATTTACATGGGAAGTTTTGTACTATCTGCAATTTACCTAGTTGACTTTTTTTCAAACCCATGTTAGTATTGTATTCACATGGGTTTGTTCCAGCATATGGATGATTTCTTTTTCTTTCTACTAATTTTCTTAACCAGAAGAGCGCAACTGTTATATAGCAGTTGCGCTCTTCTGGTTTTGTGACTTATAATGTAATTGGTGTGGACTTTTACAGCGCCTTATCTCGCTTTTGAGTCTATTGTCTGAATGAACAGCATGGGCTTGATAAAAGTAGCCCGTGCTGTTTTACTATAACAAGGAGTTCATATGAACAATTGGAGTTGTTTGAGACTTTCTATCACACTTATCATTGCATTCGCCACTCAAGCATTTGCAACCATGTTGCTATTCAACGGATTGGCTTTACTATTATGGGATTCTTCCATGACGCTTAATTATCAGCAGAGTCTTGTTGTCGTGATTGTTGTTGTCTTCCTCATGTTGACAACTCGCGCCATCGCTCAATATATCATTAAGGATACGGGGGTGCGCTTTGGATATTAAAAAGATCACACTGTTATTGGAAGCACTTCTAATGGGGATGGAAGTAAAAATGGGCGGAAAGGTGTATATACTGGATGCCTCCAACAAAATCTTTGTCAAGTGCTTTAAAACGTATCCACAAGATACCGCTGGTGAAACAGAAGCGTGGTTAGAGGCTTTCCATTTCACCGACGATATTCAGATATGATATAGTATACAATAAACACTTAGGAGAACAAAATTGAATCCACTTCCCGAATGGCTATTTAACTTCTTTAAGCTCTATGCTCGTCTTGTCGATATGACATTGCAGCATTACCGTGCCGTCAAAGCATCAGCCATTGAAGTTGTCGTGGCTAGTAACGTTGATGTTGAATGGCTACCGACACCCCTTGAATTTACGATTAACAATGTCGAATTTACATTAATCACCGACGAATTTGTTCCTGACGGCATGATACATGGGTTTGCCCGTGCTTACCGTACTAGGGGTTATGTCAACATGGAGATATTGGAATTGGAGTCGCCGCTTACAGGGAAATCAGTTGAAGAGTTACTTGCCGACATGAAAGCGAAAGCTGATGATGAGGGCTTATGGTTTACAGAACATGTTGAACCATTGGTTATATGGCAGTTTCAGGATGAAGTATTTACACGCTGGTCAGGGTCAGACGGCAAAATGATATATGGACCACGCGCAGATTTGGTTATTCACAGCCATTATGCCAAACCCTTCTCTATCGATTTAACGAATCAGGAAACCAGTGTTCATGAGTGATTTCTATCTAAAAGACGGCACATTAAAGCGCATATGGGAAATGTATTTTTTCTACCTGACCTATGCTTGCCGTCATAACGGCGCAACGCCGTCTTGCAAATGGGTCTGTGAACGCATTGGGTTGGATGTCGCTACTGGATGGCGACATATTGAGAAATTAGTAGACATGGAATACCTACAAAAAGACTACAGCACCTCGGTAGTTTCTATTAATTGGACAACTGCATTACCGCATCCCCCCACCTATAAATTCCCCCTCGACGAATAACGCCTCAAAAGGTTTTGACCTTTCTATTATTATCTCCATCCCTTATTCTCTATTGTAGAGCCTATATAACTATAGCGCTTTAAACTTCCGCTAAAAATACGACAACCCCTCTGGGAGTGCGATTGCGTGCGCGTGGGGTACTATATATTTATCACTAAAGGTTTTTGCGTACCATGATGAAATTTTGTGAACAAGTCGCGCTTGGTGGGTGGATCGTTGATAGTGTAAATGGAAGTGGAGATGTGCGCCGTCCAACCGAACGCGCCGTCGCCTGTCTTAATCCTGTACACAGCGAAACGGATCAATATCCTGCTTTTGACTTCCCGCTCAACATTGATGCAATTTATGTTGAGACATGGGTAGACAAAAATTTTACGGATATCAGCGACCTGTGTGATTTATTGGACGACAAAGGGCGCTATGATGTCTGGACGAATGGACAGCGTTGGTTAAAAACCAATGATCCTCGACGAATTTGCCGACAATTACTTGCTGACGGCGACGAGTTTTATTGGGTGACACCAAAGCACATTATCGAGGCACAGCAACTTAAATGTCAACTCCACAACCAGTAACCTTCCTAGCAGCAATAGCACCATTTAATTCGGCTATTGCGATTGATGGTATGGCTGGTGGATCGGTTGTTTTAGATATACCTGAAGTGTCGGCATATGCACTTAAAGCGTTGATGGACATGCGTCAAGAGACGCTAGTTGTCACAATTAGAGTACAAGGTACTGATACCAATCAGGAAAACATTGGTGAGGATGAAGTAAATTTAGATGTCTTCGCAACTGGCATTAAGCGATGGAACGGATAAAGAACTCGAAGTCCTGATGAGACAATCGAGTTTGCTTGATATACGGGTTGCCGTCGCTATGATGATGACTGGTGGCAATAAAGCTGCTGCTGCCCGACTCGTTGGGGAAGAGAAGGAATATAAAAACATCTTCCGCGACGAACGCAATGAACGCATCGAGCGCATGTGTGCCATCTTCACCGAAGGCAGCACAGAAGAATCGGTGTCGGCTTTGATGAAATTCTTTTCCATCATGGCAGCAATGGTCAAAGGCATGGGTTTACTTAATCCCAATAGTCGTGCTGCACAACAATCGGCTACTGAAATACTTAATCGTGTTGTTGGTAAGCCCAAACAACGTTCTGAGCATCTTGAAAAAGTTGAGCATGAATATCGCATCTATTCTAATTTTAATCCGCAAATCCTCCTTGAGAGCGACGGTAATAATAACCATGCTATCGATGGTGTGGTTGTGGATACTGTCTATGACGATAGCTCCATCATCGAACCAGACAGCGGATGAAAACGCAGGCACAGTAACATTTCTGCCACATCAATTGGATGCGCTGTACAGCAAGTCCAAATTTTTGGTTTTAACGGGCGGCGCTGGTAGCGGCAAAAGTTTTGTGGCGTTAGAGAAATGCATTGCTTGTGCTTCTATCTATCATGATGCAACGATTGTCATTGTTCGTAAAACAAGAGAGTCGTTAGTGTCAAGCGTAGGTATCCAATTAGAAAATATCCTTGAACGCGACCCGAATGTAGTTCATCAGAAGTCGAAAAATAGATTTTATTTTAAGAAAACTGGCTCCTATATCATTCTGGCCGGCTTGAAAGACGACAGACAGCGAAGCGCTTTATTATCAATTGGTAAAAAGGGTTCTGTCGATCTCATATGGGTAGAAGAGGCAACGCAATTATCAGGCGACGACCTCAAGTTATTATTAAGTCGTTTACGTGGTAAGGCTATGGGCTTCCGTCAACTGATGGTGACGACCAACCCCGGCAGTCCACAACATTATATTTATCGTTATATTATTGCAAATGATAAAGTACGGGATAAGACAGTAATCCATTCTCGTGCTGACATGAATCCACATATCCCCGAAGATTATGTGGAGTGGTTACGCAGTCAGGACCCATCCTCGACGTTTTATAAACGGTATTGGCTGGGTGAATGGGTAGCGGCGGAAGGTGCGGTTTATCCACAATGGACACCTGACATTCATATTTGTGATCCATTCGAAATACCTGAATGGTGGATAGTCATGCGGGCAGTCGATTACGGTTTCCGTTCTCCTGCGTCTGTTTTATGGGCTGCAATTAATCCGCTTTCTGGTGATATTTATATCTTTCAGGAGTTATATCAAACCGAACTAACAGCCAATGATTTAGCGCCCCTGATCAATCATCATACCAAGCATGAGATTACATCAACGGTGACTGATCGTGACCCGGCGGCTAATCAGATTTTAAATGAGAATGGTATTCCGACCGATGAGCCTGACAAAGACAAGTTGGGAAATATTGATCGAGTCAAGAAATACCTTGACAATGCTATTAAACGCCATCGGGACGGCAATTTAAAACCTTACGAACATCCTGCATTGTATGTTTTTAATAATTCGCTGATAGCTGAGGATGAAAAGTTAGTAGCGAAAAAGCACCCGCTGAGATTAGCTGACGAAATGCTAGCTTACGAGTGGGAGCCACCTAAAGAGGGAAAGGAAACCATTGCAGATAAGCCAAAAGATGAATACGACCATGCCGAAGATGCATTGGGTTATTTATTAGCCCACATTGAGGCTGGTGGATTAGTCGGATTTGGTGCAATGGATATTTTGGACGATATATGGGATTAACAAACCTAAATCCAGAGGAGTTAATTAAATTAGCTCCCTTTCCTGATGAAGATACACCCGTCGAGGGTAGTAGCCATTATGGTGGGTATCGTGACCTGTTTCAATTTATGGAAACACGCGACCAAACCAATCATAAGTTGGGTCCATGGTGGTCGCCGACTCGCGACCGTCGTCTAAAACAATTTGTTCGACAATCAGATCATTTGAGTGGCGCAGTCAATAGTTTTGTGCAAAAAATGACTGCCATTCCGTTGACTATCCGTCCTAAAAATCCTGCGATTGCGTTGCATCGGCGTATTGCAGAACGGATGGAAGAGGACATTCTGACCAAATCCGAATACGGCAAAGGTTTCATGGAGACTTATGCTAAATGGATGTCGGATTATCTGATGCAAGACAACGGTGCGTTTATGGCCGTGTTGGGTCCAAGTGATGACAACGGTGTGCTGAATGGGTTGCCCGTTGGATTAAAACACTTAGATGCATCGAAGTGTGTTCGTACAGGGAATGGTGAATTTCCCGTTTTATATGAACATGCCGATGGTAATACTTATAAAATTCATGATAGTCGCGTTATTTTTTCTTCAAGTTTTACTTCTACGCGACGCGAAATGCATGATGTCGGTTTCTGCGCTGTCAGCCGAGTATTTCACAGTGTACAGACACTTATCGACATCGCGTTATACAAGCAAGAAAAATTAGGATCAAGGCCGCTTCGTGCGTTCTTCCTGCTGTCTGGCATGTCTTATCAACAAGCCATGCAAATGATCAAGCAAGCCAAAGATACCATGAGCAAAAGTGATATGAAGCGTTTTGCTCAGGTTGTCATGTTAGCTGCGATGAAACAGTTAGACGGCAAGATTATTGACTTAGCATCACTGCCTGATGGTGTGGATGAATTTGACACCACACAATTAAGCATGGCGGCGGTGGCGCTGGGTTTCGGGATGGATGTGGCCGAATTTTGGAAACAGGCCGCGCAAGGCCAATCTCAGGGTGATGCACAGATACAGCATCAAAAAGCACGTTCGCGTGCGCCCGGACATATTATGCAAAAACTACACCAACAGTATTTGCGTAAATTGGTTCCTCCCTATCTGATTGCCAAGTACGATTTTACTGATGACCAACTTGACGAATCGCGTGCCAAGATTGCTAGCCAAAGAGCAATTGCACGGACAACGAATTTGCAAGGCAATGTTATCGACCTTCGTACTGCACGAATGGCAGCGATGGAAGCGGGGGACATTACTTTTGAGCAGTTCCAAACGATGGAACTAAATGATGGACGGTTGCCAGAAGGTATTGAGGCTATTTGGTTGTTCCAAAGTATGGACCCGAATATTCAACAATATCTCGGTGTGGGTGTAGCGGACCCATTGGCATTTGACAAGAATGATCCAGCAAAAATGCTGAAAAACATCCATCGTCAATTGATGGTGGTCGCGGGGACAATACTTAATACCAGCAACCCAAATACCATCTTGAATGCTCAACGTGCAATGGCGGCGTTGAAAGCGTTGTGGGTGAAGTATGGTGGGGAGCCTCTTGTTACTACAACGACGGCATTGCCACAATCTGCGCCTAATGCTACCGCTCCTGAACCTGCTGCGACGGTGGAAACTGACGATGCAGGTGGACAAACATTGCAGTCCACTAATCAACGTATCCAATTGGTTAAGTCGGCTTCTGGTTTGGTTGTTCAAAAGCAAGGTGATGAATACTTACGACAATTACGGGCAATTGCCTTCGCACTGTTCAATGGCGACATATCAGTTCCCGCTTTTGAAACAGGCATGAAAAATCTTATTGAAGATAACTTCTTTGCAGCATGGGCTGACGGCGCGGGACTTGCCATCGAAGACATTGCGGCTTCGGATGTGCAAATTATTTTATCGCAAATTAAAACTGAGAAACGATACGTTGCTAAACTCGCCGAGCATTTTATACAAAATGTTGGTGAGGCCGAAACGTATGATAAGTTATTGGAGCGGCTTGACCCGTGGAGCAACGCATGGGAACGTGTCAAGAATATAGCGAAAGTCAAAACTGCTCCTGAGACAAATTTCAGGTGGGAAATAGACCCGACAAAAGATAATTGTTTTGACTGCTTATCGTTGGATGGCCTTGTTAAATCTGGTGATGAATGGTTTAACAGTGGCGTTTATCCGCGTAGCCGACGACTTGAATGCAAGGGTTTTTATTGCGGTTGTCAATACATAGAAACCTCTGAACCTTCTAGCCTAACAGGAATACCGAGAGTAGCCAATTAAATGGAAGACTGGAATTTATTAAGTGAAATATTATCGCAGGAGCAATTGGTACGCTTGGTTGTTGCGATTATGTTTACCAAAATGAGTTTTTCATTATTCATGCAATGGTGGAATTTCCGACATGAACACCGATTAGATACTGATCGGTTTGAGTTAGAACGTAGCCTTGATGCTCATCATGAAGAAACGCTGATTGCCATTGCCAATACGAATACACAACTGGCGGTTGAGATAACAAAGCTGGTCGGCATTGAAATTGAGGCTCGTGATGCCTTGACGGGCTTAATGAAAGTGCAACAAGAAACCCGTGATATTACACAGAAACACTTTGAAGTGATGGAATACCTTCCACAGAAATTGCAAGTGCTTTTATTACGGATGTCAGACATTAACCAAAATGTCACGGACGGACGGGCGCAATTAGGCGCTCTCACTACGCAAGTTAATAGCCTGCAACAATCCCTGAACGAATTAACAATGCTGCCCGCAGAAAGAGTTATAAATGCAGATGTCAAACAATAAATTGGTAATCTACCCAAGTCTCATTGCGTTAGATCGCGATTTGGCAATGCATGATTTAGAAACTATTCCCATGCGTGTTAGCGGCGGATGGGTGATGTGGCCGGTAGAGAAAATTCGCGCTGGAATCATGCCGCAAGACGACGGCTTTGCTGAAATGCATTTAATCAGTGCGTACCACAAACAATTGTTGGACGGCGACAATGTTGGTTACATGTACTGGAAACTCGAAGGTTCGTTGCATGAAATTAAAAAATTAATCTTCGAAAAAAACGAGCAATCACCAACCAAAGGGACATATAGCATTCATCTTCAAGAAAAAGATGAGGCCATTATCGTAGATGATCCATTAGCGTTGGTTTATGTGTGCGATTATTGGGAACCTATTGGAGAAAATGATGTTTAAAACAAAAGCCAACCATGAAGCTCTCGCGCTGATGCACGCTGAATTAATGCAAATGGCTACCAAAGACGATGCCTCCCGCGATAGTATTTTGAGTTCGCTATCGTCTAATTTAGGTATTTCAGTGGAGACATTGGAATCTATTCTGTATGGTCAGCGCCCAAAGATGTTGCAAAAGCATATGGATAGCCTGTTATCCTTCTTCAACGTGGACAGAGAGCAAATTAAAGCGTTGAAAGACAAAGGTTATTGGGGACCAACCTCCTATGACGAATTAGACGCCCAGCGTGCGGCTGAGGAAACAGTCGGTAAGTTGTGGGATGAAACCGATGCGTTTACACGCATGGTCTGGAACATCCTAGATGACCCTGACATTAATGATAAGGGGTCTGCATTAAAAACACTTGCCAATGAATTTGGTAATCGTGTTGATGCGGCAGTTGATGAGATTGATGATCCTCCTGACGATGGTAGCGATACCGATGTCGATTTTGATGATGGCATAGTGACATTTGCTGCGTCCACATTTGATCATCGTAAGTTGCCACGTCTCGACCGAAGTGCAACAAAACAACTCGCTATTTGGAAAGAGAATGGCGTTTGGCATTGGGCTGGCGTGTATAGCAATAACTTTATCGACCGTGAAAGCGAAATACTATCTGCCGAAGCACACCGCGATTTTGAACGGGCTTGCAAATCTGGCGCATGGGATATGCCAGAATTGTGGATATACCATGTTGACATTCCAATCGGAGTCGCGCACACCATAGCCTATGATGAGATTGATAAGGGCTACGGAGTAGCCTATGTCGCTGGAACATTTCATCCGCAATTTTCCGATATAGCACAAGAATTATCTGAGAAGGAATCGCTTGGTATGTCACACGGAATGCCCGTGACACATATCAAACGTGATCCTACTAATCCACTGGTGATAATGTCGTATCGCAGCAAAGAGGTTAGTGTACTACCTCGTGAACATGCCGCGAATCTTTTGACGACATTTAATTTAACTAAAGAGGCAAATAAGATGTTGAACGATGAACAACGCGCCCGATTTGAGGCCATGGGGTTGTCGGATTCAGCCATTGAAAGTCTAACTGCGACTGGCAAGAATTTGGCAGAAGCGGCCATTCAGGGTGGCATGGCAAATAAAGATGCTGCCGACGAACAGGCTGTTGAACCTGAACCTGTTATTGATAGTGCGCTACAAGAGGACGGTGGCGGTACGTCGCAGGAACCTGCACAGCCCGCACAAACACCCGATGAAATTCAACGCAATAGTGATGTTGCGATAACGGTGGCTGATTTAGAGTCCATAGTAACCGTCTTTGGCAACTCATTCAAGACACTGCAAGCAGAAGTCAGAGAGGTAGCTGATCAACTTTCAGGTGTTGGTAAGGCGCTTGCTATCATGGACGGAAAGCAACAAACACTGTCCGAAGGATTGGAATTACCGCCTGCCGCGCAGTCGCACAAGTCCCTTTCGCCTGTACAAGCTCTGCTCAAGGATTTATTTCCCGACGCTAACATTGTCCCAGACGAAACCGAACTGAAAGGTCCGGCGGAAAACTTGGACGATGAGGATCATCCTGACCCTCACTTGAGTTTTACGGGGCTATATGAAGGTGCTGGAACTTTTAAAAACAACTTCTAAATCATTGGTGATGAAATGATTTAGTTTAGATTCGGAGATTAATTAAAATGTCAGCTACAGAAACAGTCGCCCAATCCGTTATCAATATGATAATGGGCGAAGTTCTTAACCAACTTAAAGGCGGGCAAGCGAATCAGTTCGCGGGTCAGTATCAAAACACGTTTATGAACTCGCCGCAGACAACGTTACAAATGGCTCAAAAACACGGGCCTCCTAGTACGCTTGTCCCGAACGTGCAATATTTTTATAACGAAGGTGGTCCGTTGGCGGATTGTGAATTGGAAGCGCCAATTTTAAACACGCTCATCCAACCATTGAATACCATTGCCAATATGATCCCAACCACTGCGACGGTTGCCGAAAAAGTGAAATATGCGTACCTCACCGTTTCCGATGACGGCTCATTCCAAGCGCCCGATGGTGAGGGGGTTTGCGGTGATTGTCCCGAAGTCGGCGACGATGATTTCTGTGTGGCGGAATATCGCTACGGTCGTATCTGTTTCCAAACGAAAGTCGCCGATGTCGATGAAGTCATTGCCAAAGCAAGCCGGGGCGTGCGTGAGGACTTGTATTTTGTCGGTAGCATTCGTGGCGTAAGTGGCCCGGCCAACTTTAGCATGTTGCGAGATCGCGATTATGTGAAGCAAGGTGCAATTCGCCGACAGGTGTTCCGTCTCGCCAAGAAGTACAACACCCTCTATTCGCAGCTTTTGTGGACTGCTGATCCCGCGAATGATAACCTGCAATCGACCGATGGTAATCCTGATGACAAAACCGCCGCATGGCGTGTCAATTGGTATGGTTTGAACCTCCTTATTGCAGATGACTATGATACCAAGACGTTTGTAACAGGCACGGATTGTGAAAGACTCAATTCGTTGGTGGTGGACTTCTCAGGCACAATTGGTACGGATAACATCTATTCGACCTTGCAAGCAATGGAACATACTCTGTTTCATCGCTCTAAGCGACTGGGTTTCTCGAATGTCCGTTGGGCGTTCGTGATGTATCCTGAGTTCTGGTCGGAACTCGTGAAGTACCTACCATGTGAAATGGTTGGTGATGGTTGCACGGGTGGCGTGATCAATGCCAACGATGGCGCAACGGGCATGTTCAACATGGCGCGACGTGAAGCGATGTTGGCTGCACAAGCAATCACCGTGAATGGTCGCACCTATCCTGTGTTGCTGGATGATTTCATCCCTGTAACCACCAACGTTGGACCGCCTGTCACTTACACATCAACCATCTTCTTTGTTCCGTTCACAGTGGATGGCGAAGTGGTACTCCGATGGGTACACAAAGATTATCGAGCATTTGTCGATGTCTTCCGTGATGAAATTCCGAACGGCGGAATCCGCAGCACTGGTTGGACTGATGGTGGGCGTTTCGTCTTAGATGTAAAAGACGATTTTCCGTGTGTTCAGATTTGGAGCAAGTCAGAAATGGGATTAGAGTTCCGCGCTCCCCATCTGGCTGGCCGAATCGATGCTGTAACGATTGATCCAGAATTGGCTCCCGAATTTCCGCCTACTCCTGAATTGGTAGTGCCAGAAGTATAATTCGAGTTGCTTTTGATTTTATCCGAGAGGGGAGTCGTACTCCCCTCTGTGTGAATTTTGGTGAGAACAACATGTGTAAATGTAAGAAAAACAAGACCACAACAAATCCTTCGTCATTACAAGGGAGTGCTGCTATGCCTCAACGCTATTTAACCAACCTGATTGCACAGGACCCGGAAGCTGCTGAACAATTCGAACAGGTTGAATATGCTGGACCGAATTATGCAAACTATGTATATTCGCCGACGCATGTTCTCCGAAAATTCCGTATCGGACATTACGGGTACTATCGTAATGGCGCAACGCTTTGGGTACATAAAGATGACATCGAAGCCGACCCTACAGCCTTTGTGCGGATTCCTACTTTAGAAGCTAATGATCCGCCTGCTAATGATCCACCTGCCGATGATCCACCTGCTGATGATCCAATTGTGGAAGAGCCGATAGTGGAAGAGCCGATAGTGGATGAAACGCCCAGCGATGGGCGACCCGATGATGAAGCGTTTCCCGACGAGGAACCTAAGAAGAGTCGGCGCACACGAAAATCAAAGGACGATAGTTAATGGTTGATTGCACAGACCGTAATTTTTACGGCGGGCCTGCACGTATCGTCGCATTATGTGATGAGAGCATTCAGGCTATCAACGATGGGCAGAGTGCGCTCCAACTGGAAACCGATTTGGTTACATTAGTCAATGACAGTGTAACGTATCCAGTGGACACCAATCACATGATTTCGGTCACTGCTTTAGATGTGACAGGTGGTGCTATCACATACGATGCAGGGAGCGGCGCTGTTAGCATGAGCCTCGCGGGAACACAGATTGTTTTCGAGGCTTCGCAAGGGCAGCATATTCAAACTGCACATACCATTGTCGCGCCTGCTGGATCGACCGCCATTATTGCGCGAAGTTTCTATACATAAATATTCTGAAAACAGGAGAATTATGAATATTTCTGTCTTTGAATGGCTGATATTAGCAATCGCCACATGGCGATTATCGCACCTCTTGGTTTCCGAAGATGGTCCCTTTGATATTTTATTCAGGTTTCGAAAGTTAATTGGCTTTCAAGTAAGTCCATCATATCCGCTGGACGAAACAGATTTTGAGTGGTTGCCGCAAAATAAATTGGCCGAATTGTTTGCCTGCGTGTGGTGTATATCCATATGGATAGGTTTGGGATTTTATGTTGGGTTTATGATCACTCCGACTACAACTCTCTATGTAGCCTTACCACTTTCCTTATCAGCAATTGCGGTTGTCATTAATTTATTGACAGAATTATTGGACCAATAACCATGCGTTCCGAATTTGAGAATTGTCTTAGCATAGCCGAATATGCGCGATTAGTGGGGTTGAACCCGTGGACACTTGCTCAATTCGGCTGCATGTATACCAATCCTGCGGGGCAAGCTGTGTCATTTGGTGACTGCTGTAGTGAAGGTTGCGACGCGCCATATTTTGAATACATGTGGAATCGGGAAAAATTAGCACGGGATGAAATATCGCGTGCCATCCAACAAGCGGAATTAATGATCAGTACCCAGCTGGGATATTGGGTCTGTCCCAAGCAGTTTACAGAAGAGTGGAATTTTAATCCACAGACTTATGATAATGCTTGTGGAAATGGGCTATATAACCATTGCGGGGAGCCTTATCCTCATAATCTCCCGTGGGCGCATCTTCAACAAACAGGGACACAAGTTTTGACATTGATAGATACTGTTGGTGTCAATCGTGCTTCCACTCGCCCGCCTGTTGAATTGCTGGATACATTTACAAGCGATCCATTTCCTATTCCTGACGATACAACGGTTGATCAAATATGTGCGTTTTTCACCGAAGCTGACCGTTTGGGAGAGCCATTATTGCAATGGCAAATACGTCCATTCAACGTCACTATTGACAGTTCGGGCGGAACTGGTAATTGGACGGCAATTATATCGGGCGGTGCTTATTTACTGGTTGTGCCAGCACTTTATTTAGCACAACAACCAGAAGCCCTCTGCGCCGACGAAGACGATAATTATGTCATAGAGATAGATATTTACTTGAAAACGGTAGACCGCACCGCACAAGGCGATTTAATCTGGTGTGATTGTTGCGAAGAAAGTACGCAACCTGCTTGTTTTACAATTTACAATCGCGAGAGCGGTATTATTGGCGCGAATGGCGCAACTCTCAACGATGATGATCCACCTATCTTAATATGTGATGGCGCGACACGTTGCACTTGTGGACGTGGTGCAACACATCCTTGTAAGATACGCGCCCATTATATTGCAGGTTATCCCTTGCAACCTAATGGACAAATGGACGTTCATCATGCACTCGAAGTGGCACATTTAGCCACAACATTGCTGCAATGTAATTTTTGCAAGTGCGGTTGTTTGGGCGACTTGGACCATCATGGCACGCCACGACATAAGCTGTTTCATTGGCGCGAAGTTCCTGTTTACGAAAGTGGTATGACAGGATTTAAGCTGATTAGCCAAAAGAAGCAAGATGCCAACCTGTTTGGCGAAGAGCGTGCGGCGGAATGGGCATGGCAGTTCGTTGAAAGCCATAAATTTTATAAAAGTATCGTTTTAGATTTCTAAGGGAGGCATTTATGCCTAGTAATAACTCGCCGTCTGATGTGGTGGAAGAAAAGCCGTTGGCGGAAAAACCGCGCTCGGTGACATACGCTGTTGACGTTGTAACTGCACAATGGGTTTTAATTCACCCAGATATTGCAAATCCGTCGCTTGCCCAATGGCGGTTGCTTCCTCGCGACCAATGGAATGGCGAAAAAGTATTGCAACTTTATGAGAGCGATTTGAAACGGCTGACTAAACCTGTCGATTTCAGCGCCGCTATTCCGGCCCCTACGGCTGAGGAATATACAAAAGCATTATGGCGACGTGGATTGGTTGAACGTGTCCCGCGTTCGTCTTTGCAACCTGCAAAATTAGCAAATATTGTTCATAAAATAGCACCATCGGGATCGGTGCTGTTGAATGCAATTAGTGAAAACGGAGATTAATAAAAATGGTTAGTCCAAGCACTAGCTGGTTCGATAATAAGGCGACGGATACACGGATTCAAGCGCATCCTCGCGGATTGATTATGTATGCTATCCTGCCTGATTGTGATGGTTACTTTGATCGTCTGATCAAACTGTCGGCATGGACGCTGACGGGACTTGCCCGCGAAACTCAGGAAAGAGTGACCATCCCGATTCCTGATTATAGCGGTGGATTGACTGGTGTTCAGCGTAACACGATTGTCAACGAGCAAACTATCGAGTACTCGTATACGGTCGGACTGCCTGCAGGTAGTTGGTTGCGGAATAAACTTGCGCCATTAATGCGTGAGGGTTCTGTGGCATGTCCGTTTGACATTCTCGTTACACAAGAATGTGTGGACGAATGCGGTCAATATTATTTTTGGTTTAGGGATGTAACAATCGGTGCGTTGGTACCGGGTGATTTAATCACGCTGGATGGCACAACTGGTATCGAAGCGTCGTTAACGTTGACATTCCCCGAATTTTATGTCGATTTCTTTGTTGAGGCAAACGTACTTCGTGATATAGAAGGTGCTATCAATGCGGTGTCTTTCTGCGACGCGAATTGCCCCGGCTGTGCAGCGGCATGTCAGGATGGTTGGGCAGTTGGCGCAGCGGGTTTGGTGGAGCAAACTAGCGATGGTTTTGTGACTAGCACAGATCATTCGACTGCGCTTGATGATGCATTGACGGCGGCGGGCGAAGTTCCTCCGTTAGCGTATACGGGTGTCTACTGTCAGGGCAACTTGACTATTGTAGTCTTCCCGACAGGCGTTGCGGTAACACGCGATTTTGGCGTGGGATGGAATATCATTGATTTGGGCGCAACTGCACTCTCTGGAATCACAGTCGGTGGAAGTTATACCTTCGTCTTTGGTAGCGACGGTGAAATTTTCCGTTCGCGTAATAATATAACCTTCGAGCAAGTTGCGGCGGCTGTGACCACTGATGATTTCACCGCTGCGGCGTGGGATGATCAAACACAACGACTCTATCTGGCGGCTGCTGAGGCTGGCGCAGACGGCGCATGGTATTTGCAAGGTGAAAATCTCACTGAGATTACTGCGGAAGTATCGGGCGGTAATCCGTCAACTGGTTTGCAGTCAGTACAAGTGCTTGGCCCCGGCCATGTGATGTATGGCGGCACAACTGGCGAACTGTATGAAAACTACGATGTTACCGATAGCAATTGTGGTAATCCCAATTGGGTATCAGTAGCAAGTGGTAGCGTGCTGGCTATCGAGAAGATTGTTGGCAATGCGGTTCGGCAAGTCGTGATAGATGCTGAGCAGGGCTTGTTCCGACGCGACCTGCTCAATGAGCGATCATTTAAGCCGATGAGTGTAAGCGGCACTTTTACAGGCGATTTCACTGATATTGCCTTGTGTTCTGGTACAAACGAAATTTACCCCGGTGCCAATGAATTTATTGCCGTAACCGATGGTGGTGAATTTGTTCGTATTGCGCCGTGTGATTTTTAGTTTTTAGTACGTAAAAGTATAGAGATGAGGCATTTTCGCCTCTCTCTATTTTAAGCACTTACAATAGGAGAAGCAATATTATGTCTGACCAACCTACTGTTGATGAATTTGTGCCAGTATTAGACATTGACGAGGCAGAAGAAATTAGCCTTGTGAGTGTCGATGATTCGCGTATTGATGAAGGAATCATTATCGGCACAATCGAAGTTAACGACGGTAATGTATTTCGTACCGAAATGGGTCCTGAATTACAGGAGGCCATACAATTATTCACTACACGTTTGTATGCGGATCGTGGGGTACGAAAGCCATCTGAAAAAATCAATGAGCGCTCGAAAGAAGTTCGCGAGTTCATGTCTAAGTTGATGAGCGCTGACAATATGCCCGGACCTGACGAAATACCAGACTGGGTGGGCGAAGAGGTTGTTAGCCAAGCACAAAATACCAAGTTGGCGTTGTCAACTGCTTATGAAGTGTTATGCGCCCACACAGATAGGGAGCGTAAATTGTGTGACATCTACGGTGCGCTCACGGTGATGTTGGGCGAGTGCAAGCTCGTTCGTGGCGATATAGAACTTGATATTTTTGATGTCCAACCAGTGGGCGTGCTTCGCATTCCGAAGATTATTGATGTCTTAGAAGTCACTCCGCCTAGCCGTGCATATTGGAATCGTGATCGAGAGAATCAGGATCGCAAAAAGTATGGGTTGCCCGATGTCCCTCCCCTAAATCAAACCTCCCCTGTGGAATGGCGCATTGCGTGGGCTTTCCAACTGCTGCAAAAGTATCCCGAACTTACCACTCGACTTAATCAGTTAAATGATTTGATTGATGAGGTTGCACCCGCGCCTAGCGCGGATCGATTTCAAACTCACCGCAAGCGAGTGGTGCGAGATAATCCTCCCAAGTCTCGAACCCGTAGTCGTAAGTCCGATGGGTGATGAATATTTCCTGCGGGACTGGTATGAAGAAGTCATTGGGATGTTGGAAGTCAATACCAACCGCAAAGAGAAAATATTCGGGCCATCAGTATTAAAAGAAGCTCCCTTTCGTTATTGGGAGCTTTCTGTTTTGCAAACATTGAACATCGACCGGCGCGAATGGACAAGCGGTGGATATAGCGAAAAACAAAAAGGCGAATTGATTGCTCACCATATGCTCAAAAGTATGATGGAGGTAGTCAGTCGCAATGCAATGGAAACTCAGCGCGAGATGGATGAAATGAAGCGCAAAGCAGAGCAAGCGGCAAAGAAAAATAGGGGTAAGTGATAGCCAAATGCCTTCGACATATAAGCCCGTATTGACCAGTAAGGCTTGGTTCAAATTCAGGGATCAATTTGCTAAAAAGGGAATCGACTATATGGAAAAAGTCGCATTCCCCGCGCTTGATTCTTTTCTGGAAAAACAATTTAGTCGTACACTTCAACATTGGTCAGGGGGGAGAGGTCCGAGTGGGCGGTCAGATAGCGGTTCTAAACCCCGTTATGAATTGCCCGTGATCCGCACCAAGCTCATCAAAGCTGATTTTGATAAATTGACAGACGAATTTATATTTGAAACCAATACACTGGTGAGCGTTGGTGGGAGTAATGAGCCACACAAGTTATGGTATTGGTTAGATGGTGGCACAAAAACCATTCGTCAGCCCCGCACGGCAAAATTCCCCGTGCGGGAACCTCTAAATCGCACCGCTCCCAACATGTTAGATGTTAATCCGTTTGGTTATATGACCGGCGAATGGCGTACCATCCTCGCGGGGGAACGGCGTGTCGGCATTCTCGGTCGTAACTGGACCAAATTGGTGGCGGAAGAGATTCAAAACGCATTAAAAGCCAAGACGATTAAAGAATTGTCTGATTTCACTTTGCGTGACACAAAAATTATTCACCCGTTTTAAGGATCGCCAAACGTGACAGCAGGTCCCGGATTAAACATTAAGCTGGATGGTCTCCAGCAAGCACAACAAGATTTTGGTGGTTTTGTCAACACGTTACAAACTCTTGATTCACGCCTACAGAAAACGGCGACGGGATTTAATAATGTTGAGAAAAATATTGCTAGTGCGGGAACTGCCGTCGCTAATGCATTAAATAAAATCAATAAAGCAGCGGGTTCGGTAGGCGCGGGCAGTGGGCAAAATGCATTGGTGGGCGCAAAAGCGGCGGCTGATTTAATTAATGTTTTGAACACGATACCTCCATTTAAAAACGATGAGGCTATCAAGAGTGTCAATCGTGCGATCAAGGGTATTAAAGATTTATTCTCCACGTTTTCTGATCCTGAATTACAGCCGTCTCGTCTCGGTCGCATATTTAGTATTTTTGGTAAGAATACACGGATTACTGATCAACTTTCTGGTTTTACGAACTTTATTAACCTCGTTGTCAAATCTCTTTCTGCGCTTGAAAACATAGCATCACCCGCTAGTTTGCGTGGTGTTGACCGCGCATTGTCCTCAATTCGTCTTTTGATGGATCAATTAACGACACTAGGTAAGGACCTGCCTCCCCCCACAACATTCAATAAACTACAATCTGTTTTTGGTCGCAATACACGATTGTCGGAATCGCTTTCGGGCATTCGGAATTTCACACGTATCTTGGCAGACGCATTAGCGCCACTAGCCAATTTGAAAGTCGGCAACCTTACAGCGGTAACAGAAGGTATTCGCGCCATTGGCTCTATTCTTAATACATTTAACCAGCTAAGCAAGGATTTGGCTGGTAGCGGTGGTGGCGGCGGGTTAAACAGTGTAGTTAGTAATTTGTCTAGAGTGTTTGGTCGGGATACACGCCTGACTGAATTATTGCGTGGGATTCGTCCGTTCACACGATTATTGGGAGAGGCTTTAAGTGAATTAGCACGCATCAAAATCCCTAATACCGAAAAATTTAATGCCATCAGCAGAAGTCTCATTGCAATTGCCAAGTTATTCGATGTCGCGTCGAAAGGTTTTCAATTTAGCCCTGAGCGATTAAAAACTTTTGTTTCAGCCATTCGTGAAATTGGAATTGCACTCAGCGAAGGATTCAGCGGTGGCATTAAAAGTGAAATAGATTTTGACGACTTAGGCAAAGATAATGCTGAGGAATATTTAAAGGGAGCGCGTGATGGGTTTGAAACAGGGTCGCCGTCTCGTGCCATGTTCCGCATTGGTGGCGATGTTGTCAGGGGTTTCCAGAATGGTATAGAGCGATTCAATCCATTGGGTCTGGCTAGAGATTTTGGCAGTAAGTTCCTGTCAGGATTACGTAGCGGTTTTAGTGGATTACGAAACGTCTTCGGCGACGCATTATCAGCCATGACGGATTTCCGAGATCGCGTTGTCTCAACCATGAACGATATTGGTAGAAGTCTGGTTGATTCTGGACAACGAAATATTGTTGGGGGTTTCCAGAAGGTTGTCGGCGGTGGTATTGTTTCGTTTCTGCAAGGTCGTTTCATTACTGATGTGGTTGGTGGATTTGATCAAACATTAGCCCAAATTCAGATTTTTGGACGATTGACACAGGACGAACTAGCTGAAGTCGAAAGTGCCTTAGCAGCATTTAGCGCGGCAACTATCTTTGATCCTGTGCAATCCGCGCAAGCATTTTTGGGTTTGCAAAAAGCAGGTTTGGATACCGCTAGTGCTTTAGCATCCATTGATTTCATTGGCTTTTTAGCGGCGGCAGACCCGTTATTGGACTTGTCGGCAGCAACGGATTTGGTTGTCGCATCGGTCAATGGTTTTAATTTGACCTTTGATGAAACCGAACGTGTTGTCAATGCATTTGTTGGTGCGGCAGATATTTCTACTGCCGAAGTGACCACACTCGGTTCCGCGCTGGGATTTGTCGCCAATGATGCTCAGGCATTGGGCATTAGCATCGAAGATACGAGCGCAGCATTAGCGGTGTTGAATGATCGTGGTATTCGTGGTGAACGGGCAGGAACGGGCTTGCGTGCTGTCTTGGCATCTCTGGCCGCGCCGACCGATGCTGCACAAGCATCGTTAGATGCATTGGGAATTTCTGTCTTTGATGCACAAGGGAACTTTGTTGGATTAGATAACCTGCTCGAACAATTCTCGACCGGGTTAGAAGGTCTTTCCACACAAGAAATTAATGAGCTATTAGCAGGTATTGGCGACCGTAATGCTGTATCAGCCATTAAAGCGCTGATTGCGACTACGGGCGACGGCGCGTTGGTATTCAATGAATATGCAGCGGCCATGGACGGTGCGAATACTGCTGCTGATTTAGCCGAAGCGCAAATGGATACCTTCCGCGGGCGATTAATCAGCCTACAAGGGTCGATACAAAACCTGCTTATTCGTGCATTCCGCCCGCTACTCAATGAGGTTTTCAAACCATTAATTGAAGATGCCATTGAGATTGTCAATAATATTGCTGATATGGATGAAAAATTCCTAAAATTGGCAGCGGGTGTGGCAGTATTGATCCCAGCTGCAACAACAGTTTTAGGCATTTTCCAATTATTGTCGGGACCCTTATTGATTTTGGTTGGTCGCAACTTCCAATTTATTGCGTTGGCACTTAATACTATCTTTAGTCCAGCACGATTGGCGTTGCTATTTGGTTTTGGTGCGGCGTTTATTGCCATTACTGGTGTCTTCATTGCACTCTTGCCATCCATTATTGCTGCGCGAGAAAACTTTGAGGGTCTTATTTCGCGTGTCAGCGAACTGTTCTCTGCGCTATCTGAATTAGGGCAAGCCGTCTTTGGCTTTGTTAAACGATTATTCGGCGCAGAATCTAGCCTAAGTAGATTGGCGGGTCTGGGTGAAAGTGCAGAAGGTAGTTTTAATATCGTTGCGGCTGCTATTGATGCCATCGCTGATGCCATGAGTCGTGTCACGGGGCTAGTAGGGGATGTAACAGACTTTTTCAACTTCCTCAATCTCAACACCGACATTGAGACGGGCGTGGCGTTCGAGGTAGAAAGCAAAGAGAGCGACCTGCCAATCAATAACCTGTTGGCACGCCGACTCGAATTGCAGGAACAAATTACACAGGAGCGCAATGCGGCCATTGAAGCTGAGTTAGCACTCCTTGATGTAATCGCTGCTGGCGACACGGGACTCACTGGTATTGTTGATGAGCTTGCCAGAGCAGAGGCGTTACGGCCCGGTGCTGGTTTGGAATTGCTTGACGAGGTTATCAATAATCCGAACTTTAGCCAGTTCCAACAAGAATTTCAAGATAACATACTTGCGGTCAGGGACGGCTTTGATCAAGTTATCGACCGTGCGGAAGATTTCGAGGGTGTTGCTGACACCGTTGCTCGTGCAACCGATACGATCACTGTTAAGTCAGGTGATAATTTAACTCGTCTCGCCGAAGAGTATGGCGTAACCATTCAAGATATTCTTGATGCCAATCCCGAAATTAGTGATCCCAATTTGATATTCACGGGACAAGAGTTAGTCATACCGGGCGTAACACTGGCAGAAGGAACAGCTAGTGCGCTTGAAGAGGAACTAGCTGAAATTGAAAGCCAGATACGTTTAGATGAAAAACTCGGTATTTCCGCAGGTTTAGAGTCTGATCGCTCGGAAGCATTTGAAAAAGAGCAGGAGCGTATTCGCACCAGTGCATTAGCGACACAGGCTATTCTGCAATCGCGCTTTGCTCGTAATCCCATTTTCAAAGCTATCTTCGGTGATGATCCAGCAACGGTGTTTACTGTTGTTGATCGTGTAAACCAAGTCTTTACTGACCTGCGCGTGACCGTTGCCAAGATTGCATCAACGGTTTCGACAGGTGCTACTAAGTTTTTCGATACCATTATCACATTTGTTACCAATCCGTCATTTAAAACTGCTGCTAGTGCCTTCTTCGATTTCGCAGTAGCTATTGTTTCGTTAGTGGCAAATTTAACCGCAAGTGTCGGGTTGGCATTATTCAATGTCATTTTGGACGGACTAACACTTGCTGCGGAAAATGCAACGCCAATTTTAGACACGCTGGCTAGGGTATTTACATTTTTGGCCACTCGTCTCAATTTAGTAACGGCTGCACTGCCTGATATTATCAGCAATATCTCTGCATTTATTTCAACGGTTTCGGGTATCGGTCTGGATGTCTTATCTGCTATATTTGGCATTATTGATACGCCTATAGCTTTCCTCGCGGGTGGATTAGCGGATATATTATCAGCGGTCGTGGGTACTGCATTTGACCTATTGACAGGCGAATTATCGTTTGCCGAACTCGGACAGGATATTTTAGACGGCTTACTTGATGGTTTGGTGGGCGCAGTCAATATTGGCATTGAAATTGCCACTGCCATTGTACAGGGATTCAAAGAATTTCTGGGCATAGCATCTCCATCGACTGTGTTCCGTGAATTGGCAACTGATATTATTGACGGGTTGCTGGATGGTTTAGCAGCATTGCCGTCGTTGTTCTTTGCCATCGGTGTCGATATATTAGACACTTTATTCAATGATGTTTTAGGCTTTGGTCCTGAACGGACACAACCTATCATTGACGCATTCTTGAGTATTCGAGATGCTTTATCCAACCTCAAATCATCAGTCATTGAATTTACACAAAGCGCTGGTGTACAAGCGTTGGTTACTATATTTTCAGATATTCGCACTGCTGCTAGTGATTTATTTAGCGCCGTCACATCTGGCGGCGGCGGCGGCGGCGGCGGCGGTGAAGGCGACGGCGGCGGCGGTGAAGGCGACGGCACATCGTTCCTTGATCGCTTTGCAGAAATAGCCAAAGACATTGCGGCAAGTGGTGTGGTAGGTTTATTCTCTGGCATTGCCTTAGCCATCAACCTGATAGCTGAAGCTATCCGCTTCTTGACACCGTTGTTTGACGCATTGGTTTTAGCAGGTATTCAACTCGCCGACGTGGTTGTTGCCTCACTGTCCGATTCCTTTGAATCGGTTCGTAATTCCATTGAGGAACTAATGGGAGAGGGTGGGATAACCAGTCTCATTAGCTTCTTGGGTGTTCTCGGTGCAATTATCGCTGGACCAACTGTCATTGGTATTATCAGTGCGCTGGCTGGCATTATTGTTGGTACGATTGTACCTGCCATTGGTCTATTCTTAATTGCACTCAATGTTGTTGAGAATACCATTGAACCTATTGTTCAAATCATTAGTTCTTTGGGCGACGTGTTGCGCGGTGTGTTTACTGGCGATATGGACTTGGTTCGCGAAAGTCTGGTCAGTCTCATCGACGGCATTTTTGATCTATTGGTTGGTCTGGGTGTCGGTATCCTCGAAGGTTTAGCGGATACGGCTGGCGTAATTGCTACTTTCCTTGATACGTTATTTGGAACGGATTTCTTTGTACCGTTGGTAGATGGCATTGTGAACGCCTTTGCTAGTATTGGTGAATTTTTATCTCCAATATTGACGGGTCTTTTTTCCATCGTCACAGATTTATTCATTAATCCGTTCATCACATTCTTCAGTAGTGCCTTTAACGGGTTGGTCAACATCATCTCTGGTATTTTCAATATCATTGCTGGCATTATTTCAGGTGATTTTGGTCAAGTGTTGGATGGTGTCGGTAATCTGTTAGAAGGTATTTTAGACCTCTTCTTGACATTGCCCCGCACGTTGCTTCGTGTCTTTGATGGTATCTTTGGCACAAGCATTCTTGCAGGCTTTAATGGTGTCATTGAATCTATCATCGATATTTTCAATGATGTCGTGAATGCCGTTAAAAAGTTTTTGGGTATTGCTTCTCCATCGACAGTATTCATTCAAATTGGTGAAGATATTCTCAACGGGTTAATCTCGGCATTCTTGGGATTGGGACCATTATTGTTGCGTCTGTTTACGGGCGGTGTGAAAGCACTCATTAGTGCTGTTCCCGTAATCGCAAGGGCGTTCGGAGATTTAATCACTAGCGGTTTCCGTGCTTTAATTCGTATTGCTCCACGTATCGGTGCATTGTTCGGGGAGGCAATTTCGGCGCTCTTTGGTGCGTTGCCTGCACTTGGCGGCGCGGCATTGCAAGTTGGCGAGTTTTTCTTGAACATTCTCGGTGAAGGCATTAAACTTGCCATCGGTGCTGGCGGGCAAATATTATCTGGTCTTGGCGATTTATTGGGAGATGCCATCAATGGTTTATTGTCGATCCCTGATATTGATTTCGGAGAGGCATTAAGTTCAGTAAGTGATGGCATTGCTGCTTTTGGTGATGCCTTTAGCGATTTCACTGGTATTGACATCACAGGTATTACTGATGCTATCAGTGGTGTGTTCGGTACAATCGGTGACTTGGTATCTGGGGATATTGGTTTTGGCGATATTCTTGGAAGTGCCGGGGACTTTTTGGGCAATCTATTCTCGTCTATCACTGACATTACCACAGAAGATGTTCTGAGTACCATTGGCGGGTTCGGAACGATTGTAACTACCGCACTCAGCGGTTTGCTCAGCGCGGCATTTTCAATACTCAATTTCTTGGGGATTGATACCGAAGGCGCGGAAGCAACCACCAGTGATATTTTAGACAAAATGTTTGGTGCTTTCACAAGTCTGACTGAGGGAGATATAAGCGGCTTCCTTCAAACATTCTTGGACTTGGCCGAAAGTGCTGTCAAGGGTTTATTCGCTACGGTATTCAGTCTGGCCAACTTGCTCGGTATTGACACCGAAGGTGCGGAATCTAGTACGAATGACATTTTAGAAGAAATTTTCGGTGCTTTCACAAGTCTGACTGAGGGAGATATAAGCGGCTTCCTTCAAACATTCTTGGACTTGGCCGAAAGTGCTGTCAAGGGTTTATTCGCTACGGTATTCAGTCTGGCCAACTTGCTCGGTATTG
>Ga0214472_10000486_pt1 | contig 49087 bp, 51 predicted proteins | sample RVTome_6_FD_207662 | JGI IMG/M metagenome (GOLD analysis project Ga0214472, IMG submission 207662) | Soil microbial communities from uranium-contaminated site in the Upper Colorado River Basin, Wyoming, United States - RVT140D175 | ecosystem: Environmental > Terrestrial > Soil > Contaminated >...
CTCGATCCACGTGCCCGTGGCGGAGCAGGTCCAGGATGTGTCGGCGGCCCTCTCCGATGGCCTCGGCCATGCCGTTCAGGTACGGGGCGTCTTCCACCCCCAGCTCCTCGGGAGTCGGTAGCGGGCCTGCCCCGGACACCACGGCCTCGGTGATGCGGGCCTCCGCGTACTCCTTCTGCGCGTCCTGGAGGTAGCCCGCAAAGCGGATGTCCGGGTGATCGCGCACGGCCCCCAGGCCGTCGTCGATCGCCGCCTTGGCCTGGTCCATCAGGCGGTGGGCCTCGTCCCACTCCTCGCGGTGGAGGGCCCGGATGGCGTTCGCGCATGCGCGGATGGCGCGGCGCGCGGCGGGGAGGGCTCGCTCCCGAGCCTCCATCGTTTCGTCGAACCGACGGCGCAAGCCGTCCGAGATCTTGTCGAGGTTCACCGCGGTCGTCCGGCTAGACGCCGGCCACGCCGATCTCGCCGGCCGGCCGAACCACGATGTTCGACAGGTCATCCCCGCTCAGCACGCCGAGGCCGTTGAAGGCTGGTCGGGCCTCCCGTCCTTCGGACACGTATCGCTCCCGGACCGGGCGGGGCCGCTCCGGGGGGTTCGCCGGTTGAACCATCTGACGCGCCCGATCCGAGCCGCTCTGCTGCTTCATCGCGAGCAGCAACCACACGTACGCCCCGAGCAAGACGAGCAGCAGGACCGTCGCGGACCAGACGGGGCGGAGCGGCGGCACCAGGCCCATCAGGAAGGTGATCCCGATGCTCTCGAGGAGGATCTCGAAGACCTGGCGCCTTCGGTCCCGGGCTCTGGCCTCGGCGCGGGCGGCGGGACCGATGAACGCCGTCCCCTTGCGGGGCGTGATGATCCAGCGGCCCGCTCCCTGCGTCCCCGTCTCCGCCAACAGCCCCATCTTTCGCTCGAAGTCCTCCACGCCCCCCCGGAGCGAGCGCATCCGCCGGCTCGAGGGGAGCAGGAAGGCGGCCCATATGATGCCCAGCGCCGCCACGATCAGCCAACTCACGCGCCCGCCCCCTGTCTGCGGTTTCCCCGGTCCGCCACAACATGTGGGCTGGAGGGAAACGCTAGCACCCACATGTGGGGTGCTCAATCACATCGTTGTAATTCGAAGGGACAGGTCACAAGCGGGACAAAAGGGCGTGGATCAGGGGCGGTTGAGCGTCAGGGGGCGCGGAAGTGGCCGCTCTTGCCGCCCCGCTTCTCCAGCAGGCGCAGGCCGTCGATGTGGGCGGCTCGATCGAAGGCCTTAGCGGTGTCGTACAGGCTGAGCGCGGCGATGGCCGCGGCGGTGAGGGCCTCCATCTCCACCCCGGTCCGGTCCTTCGCGTGGACGGTGGTCTGCACTCGGATGCGGCCGGTGGCCAGGTCCGGCTCCACCACCACCTCCGCGCCGGTGACCGCGATGGGGTGGCAGAACGGCAGGAGGTCGGGGGTCCGCTTCACGCCCATGATTCCGGCCACCCGGGCCGCCTCGATGGGGTTCCCCTTCGGCGTGCCCGCCACGAGCCGCGCGCAGGCCTCGGGCGTCATCGTGACGACGCACTCGGCCGTGGCCTCGCGGTCGGTGACCTCCTTCGCGCCGACCTCCACGATCCGCGCCGCGTCGCCGCCGGCCATCAGTCCTCCATCGCGCGGAACAGCATCACGGTGACCTCGCTCCCCGCCGGCGCCGTCTCCACCCCGGTGGGCACGATGGCCAGGCCGTTGGCCCTGGCGACGGTGCCGATCAGGTTCGAGCCGCGCCCGCCGGTCGGCGTGGCGACATAGCCGTCCTCCTCCCGCCGGACCAGGACCCGAGCGAACTGGGTCTTTGCCTTCGGCCCCGAGACGTCGGCCGCGAGCCGCGCCGTGACCTCGGGGCGGTACAGGTTCGTGCGGCCCATCATCTTCATCACGGCGGGCCGGATGAACACCTCGAACGAGACGAACACGCTCACCGGGTTCCCAGGAAGCCCGAAGTACGGCTTGCCCTCGACATGACCGAAGCCCTGCGGCATGCCGGGCTGCATGGCGACTCGGAAGAACTCCACGTCGCCCCGGCGGAAGAACGCCGCCTTCACCACGTCTCGATCCCCCACCGAGACCCCGCCGGAGGACACGAACGCGTCGGCTTGGACCAGGTGGTTCAGCACCTTCTCCCGGAATCCCTCGATGTTATCCCGGACGATGCCGGCGAGGACGGGCGCCGCGCCGGCCTCCCGGAGCGCACCGAACAGCAGGTAGGCGTTGGAGTCCCGGACCTGCCCGTACCCGCCCCGCTGCGACGGGGGAATCAGCTCGTCGCCGGTGGAAAGCACCACGAACCGGGGGCGCGGATGCACCAGCGGGTGTGAGAACCCCGCGGTGGCCAGCAGGCCGAGCTCGGGTGCGCCGAGCCGGCGGCCCCTGGGCACCAGCACGTCGCCGGACCTCACGTCCTCGCCTGTCGGACGGACGTGCTTCCCCTCGGGCGAGGGGGCCAGGATCCACACCACGTCGCCGGCCGTCTCGCAGTTCTCGATGGGAACGATGGTGTCGGCGCCGGCCGGCACGGGCGCGCCGGTGGCGATCCGCACCGCCTCTCCACCGCCCACCGTGACCTCGGGGCGCTGCCCGATGTTGGCCCGCCCCACGAACCGGAGCTCGACCGGCGAGTCCGGCGTCGCGCCGGCCACGTCGCCCGACCGCACCGCGAACCCGTCCATCGCCGACGACGGGAAGTCCGGGACGTCGGCGGCGGCCACGGCGTCCTCGGCCAGCACGCACCCGTGGGCCTCCTGGAGAGGGAGCTGGAGCGTCGCGAGCGGCTCGATCTGGGAGAGGACCTTGGCCCTGGCTTCCTCGACGGGGAGCAGGCCCTCCCCGCTGTCGTGGTCGTGGACGTGCCGCGCCCGCGTGGCCATCCCGGGCAGTCTACCCACCGGGCCGAACGGGGACCGGGCTACAGGATCTTCTTGCGTTGCACCAGGTCGGCGAGGTACTCGCGGAGCCCCTCGCCGACATCCTCCCGGTCCACGGCGAGCTCGACGGTGGCCTTCAGGTAGTCCAGCTTGTTCCCCACGTCGAACCGGCCGTCCTCGAAGACGTAGGCGTAAACGGCCTGCTCCTGGGCCAGGAGGTTGATGGCATCGGTGAGCTGGACCTCGCCGCCCTTGCCCGGCGCGATCGCGCGAAGCGAGTCGAAGATCTCCGGCGTGAGGAGGTACCGGCCGATGGCCGCGAGGTTCGATGGCGCTTCGTCGGGGGCCGGTTTCTCCACGATCGACACGATGCGGGCCAGCCGCTCCTCGACGTACTCCGGCTGGATCGAGCCGTACAGGCCGATCTCGCTTCGGGCCACCTCCTGGACGGCGATGACGCTTCGGCCGTAGCGCTCGTGGACCTTCAGCATCTCCTGGAGGAGCGGGGTGCGCTCGGCGATGATGTCGTCGCCGAGGAGCACTGCGAACGGCTCTCCGGCGACGTGATCCTCCGCCACCAGGACGGCATGGCCGAGGCCAAGCGGGTCGCGCTGGCGGATGTAGTGGATCATCGCCATCTCGGAGATCTCGCGAACCTCCTTCAGCTCGTCGAACTTCCCCTTCGTCTCCAGGAAGTGCTCGAGCTCGAAGGACCGGTCGAAGTGATCCTCGATGGAGCGCTTGCCGCGTCCGGTGATGATGAGGATGTCCGAGATGCCCGCGCGGACGGCCTCCTCGACCACGTACTGGATGGCCGGCTTGTCGACGATCGGAAGCATCTCCTTGGGCTGGGCCTTCGTCGCCGGGAGGAATCGGGTCCCGAGGCCAGCTGCGGGGATGACGGCCTTCCTGACCTTCATGCGAGCTCCCCGGTCTCGGAGTGGGCACGCGAGTGTACTCCGAAGCTGCCTGCCGCCACTAGTCGCCCGATGTGTCTAATCCCGCGGTGGCACTCTGCAAGATCCCTGCTACCAGGGCGCACACGGAGCTCCGCTAGAATCGATCCGTCATGCCGACCTACGAGTACGCCTGCACGAAGTGCGGACAGCACGTCGAGGTGTTCCAGCGGCTGTCCGAGCCGCCCCTTTCGACGTGTGGCGTCTGCGGCGGGCCCCTTCGCAAGGTCTTCCATCCCGCTGGCATCGTGTTCAAGGGGTCGGGGTTCTACGCGACGGACAACCGCGCCAAGCCGAAGACGAAGACGTCCTCGGAGGCGAAGGGCGATTCGAAGACGTCCTCGGAGCCGAAGGGCGAGCCGAAGCCGTCCGGCGAGAAGGCGGACACCGGGAGCCCCGCCGGCACCGGCAGCGCCAAGGAGAAGAGCGCCTGAGCACGGCCGAGATCGGGGTCTTCGGAGGGTCGGGCTTCTACTCGCTCCTCGAGGCAAGCGAGACCGTGGACGTGGACACCCCCTTCGGGAAGCCTTCGTCCCCGCCGGTGCTGGGCGAGGTGGGCGGGCGCCGGGTCGCGTTCATCCCTCGCCACGGCGTGAAGCACGAGTTCCCGCCGCACCGGATCAATTACCGGGCCAACCTGTGGGCGATGAAGGAGCTCGCGGTGCAGCGGGTGTGGGGACCGTGCGCCGCCGGCTCGCTCCAGGTGGGCGTGCAGATCGGCGACTTCGTGGTGTGCGACCAGATCGTGGACCGGACCCGGTCCCGGCCGCACACGTTCTACGACGGGCCCGTCACGACCCACATCACGTTCGCCGATCCCTACTGCCCGACGATGCGGGAGCTCGCGGTGAAGAAGGGCACCGAGCTCGGCATCTCGATGCACGACGGCGGGACGATGGTGGTGGTCGAGGGCCCCCGGTTCTCCACGCGCGCCGAGTCCGCGTGGTTCAACCAGATGGGGTGGCACACGTTGAACATGACCGGATACCCGGAAGCGCTCCTCGCCCGGGAGCTCGAGATCTGCTACGCGAACATCTCGCTGATCACCGACTATGACGTCGGCGTCCCGGGCGTCCCGCCGGTCACCCACGAGGCCGTGATCGAGGCGTTCGACCGGAACAACGCCAGGCTCCGAGAGCTGTTGTTCGCGCTGATCCCGGCCCTGCCGGCCGAGCGGGATTGCCCGTGCGCCACCGCCCTGAAGGGCGCCCGGTTCGAGGTCTAGGGACGCGGGTACGATGGGGACATGGCCGCCGAACCCGTACTCGTCACCGTCGAGCTCCGGTTCAAGACCTCGGAGGACCCGTCACAGCTCGGGGATCGGATCCGCGAATCCGTGGGCATGATCGTGGGCCAGGCCGCCCTCGAGGAGTTCCGGGTCCGGGTGCTGCCGCTCGTCGAGAAGAAGCCCCGCCGGGTGTGACCAACCTCACTGCGCGGGGCCGGCGCGCGAGCTAGCGTCGGATTCGTCTCCTCCCCCGAGGTCGCTCCTGGGAGGTGGCACCCGTGTTCCAGCGACGTTGGTCGCCGGCGTCGAAGGTCTTCGCCCTGCTCGCGGTGGCGACCGGCCTCGGGGCGTACGGGCTGGTCCGGGGCTACGCGGCCAGGCTGGAGGCCCTCCGGCCGGTCGTCGGGACGCCCACGCCGGTCGTGGTGGCCGCGGGGCCCATCGAACGCGGGACGGTCCTGACCGAGTCGCTGGTCCGGGTGGCGGAGATGCCGTCGGCCTTCGCGCCGCCCGGGGCCCTCCGGTCCATCGAGCAAGCCGTGGGCCAGACCGCGGCGACCGACCTGGCCGAGGGCGAGGCGGTCACGCGCACCCGCGTGGGCGGGGGCGAGGCCGGGCCGGTGGCATCGCTGGTGCCGTCCGGGCTGCGGGCGTTCCCGGTGGAGGCCGGGATGCCGCCCGGGTCGGTGAGACCGGGGGACCGGGTCGACGTGTTCGCCACTTTCGGCGGGCCGAACCCGCATACGGAGACGGTGGCTCAGGGGCTCGAGGTGCTCCTCGTGCTTGATGGAGACGAGGCAGACGGCACCAGCCTCACCACGAGTGGATCGATCCCGTCCCTGATCCTCCTGGTCAGTCCCGACGTGGCCGAGCGGTTGGCGTTCGCCACTGCCTTCGCCGACCTCGCCATCGCCATCGCACCGGTGGAGACCGGATAGCATGGGCGCCGTTTGCCCCACCGGGAGGAGCGCCAACGAGCGTCCTGCAGGCCATCGTGCTCGGCATCACGCAAGGGATCACCGAGTTCGCTCCCGTCTCGAGCTCTGGCCACCTGATCATCGTCCCCTGGCTGTTCGGCTGGACGATCCTGGAGAACCCCGACCTCAACAAGACGTTCGACGTGGCCCTGCACGTCGGCACCCTGGTCGGCGCACTCGCCTACTTCCGAAAGGACGTGGCCCGGTACCTCACAGCGTGGGTCCGGTCCATCCGCCGCCACTCGATCACCACGGTCGATGAGCGGCTCGCCTGGGCCCTGGTGGTCGGCACGATCCCCGGCGCGATCGCGGGAGCCGCGTTCGAGGGCGTGATCCAGGACAGGCTGGGCCAGCCGTGGCTGATCGCGGTGATGCTCGTGGTGTTCGGCGTCGTCCTCGTGGTCGTGGACGCCGCCGCCCCCGTCCGCAGGGCTATGACGGACCTCTCGGTGAGGGACGGGCTGGTGCTGGGGGTGGCTCAGGCCGTGGCCCTCCAGCCGGGCGTGTCTCGTTCCGGCGTGACCATCACCGCCGCCCGGGCCATGGGCCTGGACCGAGAGTCGTCGGCGCGGTTCTCGTTCCTGCTGGCGCTCCCCGTCATCGCTGGGGCGGGCGTGTTCAAGGGGATCGACATGCTCGGCACCGGCCTGCCTTCCGGCATGGCCGGGCCGTTCGCGTGGGGCTTGGTGTCGTCGGCCGTGAGCGGGTTCGTGGTGGTCTGGTTTCTGCTCGCGTACCTCCGCCGCCATTCGTTCGTCGCGTTCCTGACGTACCGGATCGTGGTGGCGGCGGTCGTGCTCGCGGTGATCCTGGCGGACGTCCGGCCGGCGTCGGGCCTCTAGCTCGCGAGGAGAAGCGGTGCCACGGCGAAGCCTACGCTGAACCGCCGGCACCACACCACGGCGCTCTCGAATCGCGACAAGTCGACGCTCTTCGGGATCTCGTAGTTGGAGCTCCCCATGTTCCCCTTCAACCCGCCGAGGTCCACGAATTCGCCGTCGTCGTACACGTACCAGTCGTCGGAGGCCGGCGCGTCGGACAGGTAGACCCGGAGGTCGGGGCCGTTCGAGGTGTCGAGGTCCTCCAAGCGGAGGAACCGCGAGCCGTCGGGGAGCTCGAGTACGAGGGCGGTTCCCGTCGAGTCGTGCTCCAGACCTCGGAACTCGCCTTGGGCCAGCGTGACCGTCCCGGTGGGAGCGCCCTCACCCACCTCGCCCATGCCCTGACCGCCGGTCGCGGCCGGGGAGTCTGCCGCTGCCGCCGCGCCGGCGCCCGGTCGCGCCTCGTCCACCCGGCGATCGATGAACAGGTACTGGGGCCCGAACCAGTAGACGGCGAACGCGGCGATCCCGACCAGGGCCGCGGCAACTGCAGTGGTTCGTCCGGGGTGACGTCGTATAGCTGCTCCGATGGCCATGTGCTCCTCCGCTTCGCGCCGAGGGGGCGGCCCCGGGATGGTCCCCTGGGGCCCGCCGTCCGTTACGGTCAGAACGCGGCCGTCCCCCTCGGCACCATGGACAGATCGCGATCGAGCGCGATCGAGGTGTGGTCGGCCACCCCGGCCGGGACGGCGACGAGCAGTGGCTTGATGGAGAACGGGCCGGCTCCGGTCGGATCGGTTCCCTCAACGTCAGGCTCGATCGTCAGCACGATCAGGGTGCTCCCGTCGGCCAGGTTCACGGGCGGCGTCACGCCGGCCGGGAGGTTCGCCAGGAAGTCCTCGCCGGGGAAGGGCGGCCCGGGGTTCGGGCCCGAGAACGGGGCGGAGGAATCCGCGCCCGTGGCCGAGGTGAACCGCCCGGTCGAGAGCGGCGTCCCCTGGGTCACGCCCCATCCCTCCCACACCCAGCCGGAGGGAAGCTCGGGCAGCTCGAGCGACGGCCCGGGCCCCGCGGCGGGGTCGAGGAACCACACGCCCGCCGTCTCGTTGTTCGTGGCGGAGTCGGTCGGCGTGGCCAGGATGAAGCTCCCGGCGATGGTCCCCAGCTTCGCCGGGAAGCGGAGCCTCACCATGTCGCCGCGCGGGGCCCCGGCGAGCACGACGATGCCGCTCGGGCCGGGGTCGGGATCGGGCAGCGGTTCGATGGTCACGACGATGGAATCGGCGTTGGCCGGGTTCCGCGGCGACGAGAACCGAGCGGCGTGCCCGAACCCGTCCACCAGGTTCCCCTCGGCATCGACGTTGAACCCGCCGGCCGAGATCTTCCTCTCGCCGTGGATCGCCCAGACCTCGTAGAACGCCCCGGTCAGGGGGGTCAGGTTCTGGGCCTCGATCCGGATGCGGTACGGTCGCCCGGGGGACGCGCCCGCCGCCCCGGGGACCAGCCCGACCAGCACTGCGGCCGCCATCAGCACTCCGATGGATCTGCGTCTCACGCTGCACCTCCTGTCTCGGATCAACGCCTTCCAACCTAGGCGGCGGACCTTACGGAACGCTTTCCAACCTGTGCACGGATACGAAAACTTGGGCAGGGCCGCGGCCGGTAAGGAATCGGAAACGTCTGGCGTTCAGAATGGAGCCGTGACCGAAACTCGCGTGCTCGTCGTGGACGACGAACCGATGGTCCGGGACGTCCTGGCCCGGTACCTGGCGAAGGAGGGGTTCACCGTCGATACCGCCGAGGACGGGGAGGCCGCCCTGGAGGCCTACGATCGGACCCCGCCCGACCTCGTGCTGCTGGACCTCATGCTCCCTCGGATCGACGGGCTCGAGGTGTTCCGGCGTATCCGGGAACGCGGCCCAGCCGCGGTCATCATGCTCACGGCCAAGGGTGAGGAGACCGACCGCGTCGTCGGCCTGGAGCTCGGGGCCGACGACTACGTGACGAAGCCATTTTCGCCGCGCGAGGTCGTGGCCCGCGTGCGGGCCGTCCTCCGCCGGACCGGCCTGAAGGCCTCGCCGCTGCAGCGAGACCTGCTGGCTTTCGGTGACCTGGAGATCGACGGCCAACGTCGCGAGCTTCGCAGGGGCGGCGAGCCCATCCGGCTCACCCGCAAGGAGTTCGATCTCCTGTACTCCCTCGCGTCACAGCCGGGGACGACCTTCACCCGCTCGCAGCTCCTGGAGGAGGTGTGGGACTTCGCTTGGGACGGCGACACCGCGACCGTCACGGTCCACATCCGGAGGCTCCGCGAGAAGATCGAGGCCGATCCGTCGAACCCCACGCACCTCGTGACGGTGTGGGGGGTCGGCTACCGGTTCGAGCCATGAGGAGCTGGCGCGCGCTCGCGCTCGTCGCCGTGGTCGCCGCCATCGGCGCCCTCGGCACGCTCGCCGTGGGGGTGGCCATAGGCATGGGCGGCCGTGAGCTCCTCGATCTCGCGGCCTACCTCGCGCCGGCCCTCGCGGTCACCGTGGTCGCGATCGCCGTCGCCGGGCCGCTGCTGTCGCGGGCGTCGATGCGGCAACGGTTCGGGACCGTGGCGCTGGTCGGCACGGTGGTCGGTCTGGCCAACCTATTCGTGCTGGCCCAGACGATGTTCGTCAACGTGCATGACGCCTCCCTGGTGGGCGTGCTGCTCCTGTACTCGATCGGCGCGGGCGTGGGGTCGGCGCTGGCGGTGGCCCGCACGTCCGCTTCGGCCATCGATCGGCTGGCGCAGGCGGCGCGCGCTCTCGGCCGCGGCGACCTGGAGGCCCGCGTCGGGGAGCTGAACGCCGGCCCCGAGCTGGACACGCTGGCCCGCACACTCGACGAGATGGCCGAGCGGCTGAAGCAGGCCCAGGACCGCGAGCGACGCGTGGAAGCCACCCGCCGCGACCTGATCACGGCGATCTCCCACGACCTTCGCACGCCGCTCGCCAGCCTGCGGGCCATGGTCGAGGCCATCGACGAGGGCGTGGTCGACGATCCGCCGAGCCTTCGTCGCTACGCGGCCGAGATGCGCCGGTCGGTGAACCAGCTCGTGGGCATGGTCGACGACCTATTCGAGCTGGCGCAGGTCGACGCCGGAGTCATCGAAGCCGAGACGCAGCGGGCTCCGCTGGAGGAAGTCGTGCGGTCGGCCGTGGCGGCGGTCGAGCTGCAAGCCGAGGAGAAGAGGCTGGAACTCGTGACCGACCTGAACGGCGCCGAGGACACGCCGTGCTCGCCTCGCATGGTTCGCGTGCTCCAGAACCTGCTGGCCAACGCGATCCGGCACACGCCGTCCGACGGCACTGTGCGCCTCGATGCGCGCAGGTTGCCTGCCGGGATCGAGGTGGCCGTGGAGGACACCGGCGAAGGCATCCCGCCCGAGGACCTGAAGCGCGTGTTCGACCCGTTCTTCCGGGCGGACCCGGCGCGTTCGGGGGCCGGGGCCGGCCTGGGCCTCGCCTTGGCCAAGCGGATCGTGGAGACGCTCGGGGGGCGCATAGAGGCGGAGAGCGAACCGGCCCGCGGCTCACGGTTCGCCGTCCAGTTGCCGCTTTAGCCCCGAGCCTCTCTCGCCAACGCTCGTCCGGCGCCGGGCAGCGCGACGTCGAAATTGAGGCTTCGGTCACCCGCCCATAAGAGTCTGGAAAGCTCTCTCGACTACGGTCGATATGGGCCGAAGGTCGGCTCACGAAAGGGAGGGGGCCCATGCGGCTAACTCGAGCGGTAGCGACGGCTGTTGCGGCAAGCGCACTTCTGGCCGCGTTCGTCTCACCCGCAGGCGCCGATGTCCCGTTCACCTACGAGGTGACGATCAGCAACCTCACGTCCGGACAACCCCTCACCCCCCCGGCCGTGACCACTCACCGCGGGGACGTGAACGTGTTCGCCGTGGGGAGCCCGGCGAGCTCCGGCGTCCAGCAGATCGCGGAGAACGGGAACCCCGCGGTGCTCCTGGACGCGCTCGAGGAGACGCCCGGGGTGTCCGAGGCCCTGATGACGACCACCGGGCCGCTGGTCCCGGAAGGGAAACCTGGCTCGGAGACCTTCGACGACTCCGTGACCTTCACCATCACGGCGGGCCCCGGGGCGAGGTTCCTGTCGTTCGTTTCCATGCTGATCTGCACGAACGACGGGTTCTCGGGGGTGAACCGGCTGAAGCTCCCCGCTGCCGTCGGCAGTTCGGTGTCGGTTTCGACCCTCGGGTACGACGCCGGGACCGAGATCAACACCGAGGACTTCGCCGACATCGTTCCCCCGTGCCAGCCGCTGATCGGCGTGTCCTCCGGTGAGCCGGGGACCGGGACGACGAACCCCGCGCTCGCCGAGGGAGGAGTCATCCACCACCACGAGGGGATCCTCGGGGGTGCCGATCTGGTTCCCGCGATCCACGGTTGGGACGTGGACGAGCCCGTGGCCACGATCGAAGTCACGCGAGTGAGCTGATCGCAGGGGACGAGGCGAGCCGGCCCGGGGCTCCCGGCTCGCCATCCCCTCTGTCCGTCAGACGCCCGCCACGGTCATCTCGCCGATCAGGATGGTCGGCACCCCCACCGACGTGAAGAACCTGAGGTCGTCACCGACCGCGGCGATGCCCTTCAGCATCTCCGGAACCGTGCTTGCGACGGTCATCTCCCGGAGCGGCTGGCCGAGCTCGCCGCCCGAGATCCGAAGACCGGTCGCGCCCACCGAGAACTCGCCGCTGATGGGGTTCGCCCCGGAGTGCACGCCGGACACGTCCTGGATCAACACGCCGCCGTCCGCCCGCCGCAGGATCTCGGGGACCGGCGTGGCCCCGGCCTCCACGTAGAAGTTGGTGGTCCCCACGCCGGGCACCGACCGGTAGCCGCCGCGGCGGGCGTTGCCGGTGGAGACCGTCCCCCCGCGACGCGCCGTGTACGTGTTGTGCAGGAGCCCGGTCAGGATGCCGCCCGCGATCAGCTCGGTCCGCCGGGTCGGCACGCCCTCGTCGTCGAACGGCGCGGCGGCCGGACCCGCCAGCGCGCGGCCGTCGTCCACCAACGTGAGCAGGGCCGAGCCGACAGGCTGCCCCAGCATTCCCGCGAACAGCGACCGCTGCTTCTGGACGGACTCCGCCGACAGGGCCCCGGCCAGGACGCCCAGGAACGAGGACCCGGCGAACGTGTCCAACACCACCGGCACCCGGGCGGACTTCGGCTTCGACGCGCCGAGCAGCCGGGTGGACCGATCCACCGCTTCGCTCGCCACGTTCGCCCACTCCAACTCGTCCAGCTCCCGGGCCACCCGGAACGACCACCCGGTCTGGGTCTCGTCGCCCTCCTCGGCCAGCGCCACCACCACCGCCCAGCAGTCGGTTCGGCCGTACTCGGCGTGGACGCCGGTCGTCGAGGCCACGGCCACCCGGGACACCGCGTCGCCGAACTGCGCCTGCTCCAGCTTCGTCACCCGAGCGTCGGCCGAGACGGCCAGTCGTTCGAGGTCCAGGGCCACTTCGACCTTCCGCTCGGTCGCCATGGCCGCCTGAGCCGGCCGGTAAAGCGACGGGATCGGCTCGGCAGCATCGGCATGCGGCAGCGCGTTGAACTCGTCCTCGGTGGCAAGGGTCGCGTTCTCGCGGGCCCTGGCCACGGCCTCGCGCACCTCGTCCACGGAGGGGTCGGCGGCGTAGGCATACCCGAGCCGCCCCGCGGCGATCACCCGAACGCCCACGCCTCGAGACTCCGCGAACGTCAGGCCCTCGATCTCGCCACGTCGGGCCGCGACCTCGGTGCGCCTGGACTCCTCCGCGTAGGCCTCCACGGCCTCGCCGTTCCGGGCCGCGTTCACAGCGGCCGCGGACAGCTCGCCGAGGTCAGGCACCGGTGCCTCCCACCGTGATGCGGGCGATGCGAAGGGTCGGCGACCCGCTTCCCACCGGCACCCCCTGGCCGTCCTTGCCGCACACGCCCTCCCAGGTGTCGAAGTCGCCGGCCACGGCGTCGACCGAGGACATGACCTCGATGGCCCGGCCGATGAGGTTCGCCCCGCGCACCGGCGCGGCCACCTCACCGTTCTCGATGCGCCAGCCCTCCGAGACCCCGAACACGAAATCGCCGGTGGCCGGGTTGGTCTGGCCGCCGCCGAGCGCCGTCACGTACACGCCGCGCTCCGTCGAGGTAAGGACGTCACCGGCGTCCGCGCCGCCGTTCAGGATGTACGAGTTCGTCATCCGCGGGATCGGGGGGTGCGCGTAGGACTGGCGCCGCCCGTTGCCCGTGGACGCCACGCCGTCCTTCTCAGCCCGCAGCCGGTCGTACAGCATGCCGCGCAGCACGCCGTCTTCGAACAGCACCGTCCGCTCCGCCGGCGCGCCCTCGTCGTCGAAGGAGAACGAGCCCCACGCGTTCGCGATCGTTGCGTCGTCCACCCCGGTCACCAGGGCCGATGCCACCCGCTCGCCGACCAAGCCCCGGTACACGGAGGCTTGCTTGTCCACGATGTCGGCCTCGAGCGGATGCCCGCAGGCCTCGTGGAACAGCACGCCGCCCATGCCCGGCGCAAGCACCACGGCCATCTCGCCGGCCGGCGCGGGCCCGGCGTCGAGCATGGTCACGGCCCGCTTCGCGGCCACCTCGGCGGTCTTCGCCGGCGGGTGAGCGTCGAAGAACTCCACGCCGGCCAGCCCGGCCGGCCCGTGGAACCCCGTCTGGATCTTCCCGTCGCGGCCCGCCACGACCTGCACGCCCAGCCGAACCCGAGGGCGCGCCTCCTCCACCCATCGCCCGTCGGACGTCGCGACAAGGATTCGCTGGACCGAGTCGCCGTAGGTCGCCACCACCTGCCGGACGAACGGGCTGAACGATCTGGCCGCCTCATCGACCTCCCGGAGCCAGGTCACCTTGTCGGCCGGGGGGACCGACCCGGCCGGGCGCTCGGCGAGATGCGCCACCGGCGGGTCCACCTCGCGAAGGTCCACCAGGTCGCCGGGTCCTTCCTCCCGAACCGAAGCGGCCGCCGCGGCGGCAGCCTCAAGGAGCGCACCCCGGTCCAGCCGGTTGGAGAATGCGTAGCCGAAGGACGTGCCGTGGCCGACGCGCACGCCCGCGCCCCGGTCCAGGCCCGAGGTGAGCTCCTCGATCTTCCCGTCGTCCAGGCGGATGCTGACCGAGGACCGCTCCTCAACGAACAGCTCGGCGAACGACCCGCCGCGAGCCCGCCCCGCGCGGAGCACCTCCTCGGCGAGCCCGCGATCAAGCATGGGCCGGGATTGTATCGGCGGGCACTTGCTACAGTCCGAACTTCTGCGAGTGGGAGACGGGATGAACAGGATCGCGATCGCACTGATCGCCGCCCTTTCGGTCACCGGCGCGGCGTGCGGCGACGGAGAGCCGGGCGGGACCCCGACCGGGGGCGGCCAGACCCTCTCGCCCGGGGAGCTCCCCACGTCCTCACCGGGGGGCGCCACCGGCACTGTGTCGGAGGGCGAGGCATCGGTGCAGGTCGCCGGGGACGTGGAAGCGGAGTTCACCTCGGAGCTGGCCGCGCCGGCGATCTACTCGCCCGCGCCCGGGGCCCTCGTCCTCCGTTGGGTGGAGGGTTCGAACAGCGTCGGGATCACCGGCCCGACCTTCACCGGCTCGCGGCCCACCTCGGCCGAGCTCGCGCTCACCGTCTCGCTCGGCTCCGGAAGCGGAACGGCCTTCTTCACCTCCGTGAGGGATGAGTGCACGATCACCATCGACATCGCGGAGGCCAACTCGATCGCGGGGAGCTTCGCGTGCAGCGGACTGACGAGCAGCGACGGGATGGCGACCGTCGACGCGTCCGGCCGGTTCTCGGCTTCAGCCTGAAGGACCGGGCGACGAGGAGCCGACCCGCATCTCGAGCGGACGTCGTCGCCCTGGCGGCGCTGACGGCCGGGCTCACGGTCTGGTTCCTGGGGCCGTTCGTGGTCCGAGAGTTCGACTTCCCGGTGGGACCCGACATCCCGGTGTATCTGTGGTGGACGCGGCTCGCGGCCCACGATGGGCTCTCGGCCGTGACCCGCCCGGGCGTGCCGGCGGCGGCGCTCGTGCTCGCGGGCACGCTACACCTTCCCCTCACCGCGGTCCTGGCCGGGTTGGAGTGCGCGCTCGGCACGAGCGTCGGCCTGGCCGCTGCGGCGTTGGTGAAGGCGCGAAAGGTGGAGCGGGCCGACGTGGAGGTCTCGGAGGACGAGAACGACCGGATGCACCACGCTACCTGGGTGCTGGCCGGGATCCTGGCCGGGACGTTCGCCGTGCACCTCGCCACCGGGTACCTGGCCAGCCTGGCCTTCGCCGCGCTGTTCGTGGCGGCGGCCGTGGCCCTCGCGATCGCCACGCCGATGGCCACGGCCGCCGCCGCGATGCTGCTCGGCGCGGCGGGACTGGCCCATCCGTTGTTCCTCCCGCTCGGTCTTCTCATCCTCGCCATCGCCGCGGCACTGGCGTGGCGCACCGATCGGGCGGAGGCCGGTCGGGTCGGGGCGGCCGCCGCCGGCGGAGCCGCCCTGGCCGGGGCGGGGATCCTCGCGCTGCTCGCGGGGCCGGGACCGCCCTCCGCGGTCACCTCGCGCGACGGGTTCCTCCGCGAGGCGGGGCTGGGCGACACGCTCCGGAGCGCCTACCTCGACCGGTTCGTCCACCGGTGGACCCGGTACGTCCAGTGGGCCTCGATCCCCTTGGCCGCGTACGGGATCCGGAAGGCGGACGGCTTCGTCCGGAGGTTCCTGGTGGCGTGGGGCATCACGCTGGCCGGCGGCGTCGCCGTCGGCCTGGCCACCGGGCTGTTCCCCGCGGACCGATTCATCACGTTCGGCTATGTCGTGCCTATCCTGGCGGCCTACGGATCGGTCCGGCTGTGGCGGTTCCTGGCGAATCCCCGGGCGCTCGCGTACGCGGTGGCGGGCGGGCTCGCCGTGACGATGCTGACCGGCGCGTTCATCGCGTGGACGCGGCAGGAACCGTTCCTGTCCGCCGTGGAGGTGGAACGGGCCACCGCGGCCGGGCGGTGGGCCGGGGCCGCGCCTCCCGGGACGCCGCTGGTCTTCTTCGTGAACAGCGAGGACGACACGGCTACGTTCCTGGCCACGCGGGCGGCGAACGTGATCCGGGCGGCCATGCCGCCGGACCGCATCCGCGACGTGGTGGTGATCGTGTCACCGCCCGTCGCCGGCCAGCCCACCGAGGAGCGGCTGGCCCTGACCCGCATCACCACCGAGAACGCGGCGGCGATGGCGGAGCGGGCGGATCCGCCCGCGCTGTTCTTCCTGCTGAAGCCGTTCGACGCGATCGACGACCCCGATGCCTTCTCCATGTCGGAGGTGGCCCCGGGCGTGTTCGTGGCCGTGGAGGCTCAGGACGCGAACCCGCTGCCGTCGCCGGAGGCCGGGCCCGCTGAGCCGCTGGCGGGATCCTCGCCCCGCGGGATCGCCGCGGCGACGATGGCCATCCTCGCCCTGCTCACCCTGGCCGGCTACGGCTGGGCCCGCGCGTTCGCCGGCGACCTCGTGATCCGCCTGGCCCTCGCGCCCCTGTGCGGGATCGCGGCCCTGATCATCGGGGGCGTCGCGCTCGAGCGGCTCGGCCTGCCGCTCACCGGGTCGGTGGGACCGACCCTCGTTTCACTGGTGGCGGGCGGCGGTGGGTACCTCGCACTCATCCTGCTCCAACGGCACGCCCGCGCGGACGCGTCGTAGGAAGTCGAGGACGAGCCACGCGAGGAACCCGATCACGACCGGCGTCAAGACGTAGTGCCCGAACAGCACGTTCACGTCGTAGGCCTCGGGGAACCGCGTGGGTTCCGCCACCCACTGCGAGACGGTGAGCGCCGCGCCCGCCCCCACCAGGACCAGCCGGGGGACCCGCGGGATGAGCCATGCCACCGGGAGGATCCACGTGACGTACCAGGGCAGCAGCACCGGCCCCAGCAGCATGAGGAACAGCAGGCCCCATCCCCACGCGGCACCCTGCGCCTCCGGCGAGACGTCCGGAGCCCGGCGGACCAGCGAGCGGGCCACCACGAACACCGCCGCGGTCAGCCCCGCCCCGAACGCGAGCCGCGACACGACCCCAAGCGTGTCGCCGGAAACCGCGTTCAGAAGACGCGTGAAGAACCTCGACGGGGCCAGCCATCCCTCGTGCCGGGCCAGCTCCACCATCCCCAGGCTGGGGTCCTGGGCCTGGAGGAACGGGGCGGCGAACACCAGCGCGATCCCCGCAGCCACGGCGAGGTGCGTCCCGAGCGTGCGGCCCCGGCGGCCCGGCTCGCTCCGGGCCGCCGCGGCCACGATCAACAGCAGGAGCGGCACCGCCGCCGTCGCCTTCACCAGCGCCCCCAGGGTCAGCACGGACGTGGCCAGGAGGTCCCGCCGGGCGAACACCAGCGCCACTCCCCCGGCCACCGACAGCGCCACCAGCAGGTCGTTGTGGCCGCTCGCCACCGACTGGAACAGCACGACAGGGTTCAGCCCGATGAACGCGACGGCGAACGCCTCCCGCCCCGGCCGCACGTCACGGACCAGCTTCGCCACGATCGCGATCGTGGCCAGGCTGGCCGCGACGGCGATCACCCGGAACGTGACGATCAGCGCGGTCACGTTGTCGAAGACCCTCACCACGAGCGACGAGAGCATCGTGAACAGCGGCCCGTAGACCGCGGGCGTATCCACCCACCTCGGACCGACGTACAGCCAGAGCGCATCGTTCGGATAGTCCGAAGGCGTTGCGACGTAGGGGTTCGCGTGGTAGACGCCCGCGATCCGCCCGTAGTACGCGTACGAGTACACGTCGCGGGAGAACAGGAGCGGGAGCAACAGCACGACGACGTGGAAGGCGACGGCGAGTCCGATGACCAGCTGTGGCGAGATCGTTCCCTGCCACGCTTCCCGCAGGACGAACAGGAAGGCAACCGCGGCGAACGCCATCGCGAAGACGGCCACCGCTACCAGTTCGCCGTTGCCCAGGGCGTCGATGCCCATCAGGCCGGCCAGCCACCGGAACGGTCCCCCGGGCTGTGCCGCGGCCGGCAGTACCGGCTGGAAGGGAGATCCCGGCGTCGCTCCAACCGTGGCGACGAGCGCCACCGAAACGATCGAGCCCGCGAGGGCGACGCTCCGAGACCTGGGGGATCGCACCGCCGCCGACTGTAGCAAGCGGCTGCGGCCGGTACAGTCGAGCACGCGTGTCACCGATGTCGCCCCTGATGCGACGGATCGCCCGGGTCGTGCTTCCGGTCGCGCTGGTCGGCCTGGCCGGCGCGTGGCTGGGGATGGCCCTGTGGGGCGCCTCCACCGCGCGGATGGGGCCGTTCGTGGTGAGCCTGGACACGCGGTTCGGCCGGGGGGTCACGGACATCGTGCTCCCGCCCTTCGGCCACCTAACGGCGGACACCCACCTCCCCCCCCTCCGCGTGGAGGCCACGCTGATCGACGTGCGGATCCCGGACCTCAGCCGGGAGCTCGCCGACGGGGGCCTGGAAGGGCTGGTCGCTCGGGTCCAGGCCGACGCCACTCGGGCCGTGCCGCTCCATGCCCTGCGGACCATCGGGGTGGCCGCGGTGGGGGCCCTCGTGCTGGCCGTCCTGGTCTACCGGAGGCGGTGGGTTCCCATGGCCTCATCGGTGCTGGTCGCGATCATCGTGGTGGGCGGCACCGAGACCCTTACCCTCGCCACGTACGAGCATGCCGCCCTGGCCTCGCCCACGTTCTCGGGTTCTCTCCGGTTGGCCGCGGACATCATCCCTCCGGTCCGAAGCGCCGCTACCACGTTCGACCGGTACCGGGCCCAGCTCGAGCGGGTGGTGGACGGAGCGATCCGGGCCTACACGTCGATCCAGACCAACCCGGTGGGCGGGCCCGGTGAGATCCGCGTGCTGCACGTCTCGGACATCCACCTCGCGCCCCTTGGCTTCGCCTTCGCCGAGCAGGTCGCCGGAGGGTTCGACGTCGACTTCGTGATCGACACCGGCGACACCACCTCCTTTGGAACCGAGCCCGAGAACCTCATCCTCGGCGACGTCTCCCGGCTGGCCCGGCCGTACGTGTGGGTCCGGGGGAACCACGACTCGCGTGGGTTCCAGGCCGCCATGGCCCGGCTGCCCAACGCGGTCGTCCTGGACGGCACGACCACCGTGCAGGATGGCTTGCACATCTACGGGCGGGGGAGCCCCATCCGGCCCCCCACTGTGGAGCGCCTGCCGGACGACGTCTTCGCCGAGCGGGTTCGAGCGGAGGGACAGGAGGTCCTGGCCGATGTGGAGCAGCTCGAAACACCGGTCGACGTGGTGGCGGTCCACGACGACCGGATGGCCGAGAGCGTGGCCGGACTCGTGCCGCTCGTCATCTCCGGGCACTTCCACGAGAACGGCGTGGCGGTGGTGAACGGCACGCTGTACCTGCGGGTGGGGACGACCGGGGGCTCGAACTTCGCCACGTTCCGGACCGAGGAGGGCATCCCCCTCTCCGCCGAGGTCCTGTACTTCGAGCCGGGCACCCCTCCCCGGCTGATCGCGTTCGACCTCATCGAGCAGTCGCCCCAGACCGGCGCCCTCACGGTGACCCGGCACATCGTGGAGGCGGAGTTCGGCGTGCTCACGCCGGGCCCCTCGCCCTCGCCCAGCCCGACCCCCTCGCCCAGCCCGACGCCCACGCCGAGCCCGACGGCCACGACGCCTGCCTGAGGCCAGTGGGCCCGCGAGCTCAAGCAGGCACGGCCGAAGCCCGAGAACCATACAGAACCGCCTCGAGCGAGGACCGATCCCTGCATGGACGTAACCGACCTGCTCCGCTACGCGGTCGAGAGGGGCGCGAGCGACCTCCACCTGTCCGCGGGGAACGTGCCGTTCATCCGGGTGGACGGGGAGTTGCTGCCGGCGGGGTTTCCGGTGCTCGACGCGAGCGACGCCGAGTTCGCGGCCGAGTTCTTGATGCCGCCCCACCGGGCCACCGAGTTCGCCCGGACGAACGAGGCCGACTTCGCCTATTCAATGGACGGCATCGGCCGGTTCCGGGTGAACGTCCTTCGCCAGCGAGGGACCGTGGCCCTGGCGATCCGCCGGGTGAGCGCCGAGGGTCAGACGCTGGCGGAGCTCAACCTGCCGGCGGTGATCCAGAGCCTGGCGGAGGCTCGCCGGGGGCTGGTGCTGGTCACCGGGCCGACCGGCGCGGGGAAGACCACCACCATCGCCTCCATGATCGGCTTCATCAACCGTACCCGGCGGGCCCACATCGTCACGATCGAGGATCCCATCGAGGTCCTTCACACCGACGACCTGTCCGTCATCTGGCAGCGGGAGATCGGCCCCGACACCGGTTCGTTCGCCGTGGCCCTTCGCCAGGCCCTTCGCCAGGACCCCGACGTGATCTTCCTGGGCGAGATCCGGGATCCGGATTCGGCGCTCGCGGCCATCCAGGCCGCCCAGACGGGCCACCTCGTCCTGTCCACGATGCACACGATCGACGCCACGGAGACCGTGGCCCGCGTGGTCGAGCTGTTCCCCGAGCAGCAGCAGAAGCAGGTGCGGGTCTCGCTGGCCGGAGCTTTGCGAGGGGTGGTGTCGCAGCGGCTGCTGGAGCGGATCGACGGGCGAGGGCGGGTCCCGGCCGTCGAGGTCCTGATCAACACGGGTCGCGTGTACGAGCGGATCCTGGACCCGGAGACGACCGCAGGGCTCCTCGACGTCGTCGCAGAAAGCGGATACGACGGCATGCAGTCGTTCGACCAGGCCTTGTTGAAGCTGGCCATCGAGGGCCAGGTGGCCGAGGAGGACGCCCGGGCGGTCGCCACCAACCCCCATGACTTCGGCCTCGCGCTGCGCGAGGCCGTGGCCCGAAGCGCTGCCGTCTCGGAAAGGGTCTGAGGGCCATGGAGTTCGCGACGGGGCGGGTGGCACCGGCCGATGAACCGCGGGAGCGGGAAGAGGATGCCGCGCGCACAGCCTGCGAGGCCTGCGGCCGGTCGAATCCCGCCCACGCGAGGTTCTGCCAGCACTGCGGTGCCATGCTCCCCACGGAGACGGAGACCCGCCAACCTCGAGAGGCCGAGGGCGGCCGGGACGGGGCCGCCATCGTCACCGCGGTCGTGTGCGAGATTTCGTCTGGCCGGTCGCAGCAGGACGAGGGGGAGCCCACCTCCGGACTGTGGGGCGCGGCCACGGCGATGGAGGAGATCCGGGCCATCCTGGAGCGCCACGGCGGGTCGGTGGACGATCTCCCGGGGAGCCCGAATACCCTGGTGGCCGTGTTCGGCCCCGAGCCCCCCACGGGCCACGGCCCCCTCGGGGCCGCCCGAGCGGCGGCCGAGATCCGGGACACCGTTCCGGAGCTCGCCGACGAGCTCGGATGGGAGCGGGGGACGCAGGTTCTGGTCCGGGCCGGCGTGGGCACGTCCGAGGTGATGGGCGACGACCCGCGGGCCGCCGAGCTGTGGCAGCAGCGGGTGATCGACCTCGCCGTCCGCCTCCAACGGATGGCCGAGCCGGGCGAGGTCATCGTGGCGGAGGAGGTGTACCGGCGGATCGCCCACGCCGCGGAGGCCCTGCCCGTTGACAGCCGTTCGCGGATGGGTGACGGCGAGCCCGTGGGACCGCTTCGGCTCCTGGACGTGTCGCCCGACTCCGCCGCCGTCGCAAGAGCCGAGCCTGCGCTGGTGGGCCGGGAACGCGAGCTCATCACACTCCAAGGCGCCTTCGACCGCGCCGCCTCCGAGCCGAGTTGCTGGGTGCTGTGGGTGGTGGGCGATGCCGGGATAGGCAAGACGAGGCTGGTCGAGGAGTTCCTCAAGGCGCTGGAGGAGGGCCCGGCGGCCAGGGTCATCCGGGTGCGCTGCCGGCCGTCGTCCGAAGGCGGGACGACCTGGCCGGTGGCCGACATCGTGGAGCAGGCGGCAGGGGTGAGCGACCGGGACCCGGCCGAGGAGGTCCTGGCCAAGCTGCACCGCCTGCTGGGAGAGGGAGGCGACACCCCCCGGATCGCGGAGCGGCTCGTCCCTGCACTCGGGATCCCCGGGGTGGGGGTCCCGGAGGAGACCCCGTGGGCCATCCGCCGGCTGCTCGAGGCGGCGGCGGGCCACGGCCCGCTCGTGGTGTTCGTGGACGATGCGGATCGGGCCGGGCCGGCATTCTCTCGGGTGCTACGGAACGTCGCCGGCCGGTCACGCGATGCCGCCATCCTGTTCGTGTGCGTCGGTCGCTCCGGTCCTGACGAACCGTCCGCGACCCACGTCGACGACGACCAGAGCACGATCCTCCGGCTCGAACCGCTCACCGACTCGCACGTGGGTTCGCTGCTCCAGGATCTCCTGGGGACCCCGGATCCCGGGTTCGGGCTTCGCGAGGCGCTGACGGAAGCCTGCCGGGGCAACCCGTTCGTGGCCGAGCAGCTCGTGGCGTTGCTGATCGACCGGGGGCACCTCCGCTACGAGCATGGGTGGAGGTTGGCCTCGGATCCGTCCGAGCTCGGCTTGCCCACCACCATCGACGCGCTGCTCGAGGCCCGCCTGAGCACCCTCGACCCCGAGCAGCGGGCCCTGCTCGGCCTGGCGGCTGCGGCCGGAGAGACGTTCCCCTCCCGCCTCGTGGCGGAGTTCGTCCCGGAGGCCGCGCGTGCCGACGTTTCGGACGGGATGTCGAAGCTGGTCGCCGGACGGATCCTCCGCGCCGATCCACCGGGCTCCTCGGGACAGGAGGTCTTGGGGTTCCGGCACTCGCTGTTCCGGAGGGCCGCCACCGCCGGTGCGCCGGACGACGTCCGGGCGAACGTGCACGAGCGCTACGCCGGGTGGCTGGAGGAAGCGGCCGGGGAACGAGCGGGCCGCTATGCGGAGCTCGTGGGGTCCCAGCTCGAGGCGGCCTGCCGGCTGCGCCGAGGAACGGGCTCCGGGAGCGAGGACCTCGAGCTCGCGCGGCGAGCGGCAGAGGCCCTGGCCCGGGCCGCGGCCGGGGCGGCAGAGCTCGGCGATGCCCGAGGCGCCGTCCAGATGTGGCTCCGGGCGTCGTCGTTGCTCGCCCCGGACGATGGGGCGCAGCCGTCGCTCTTGTTGGAGGCGGCCGCCGCGCTGGCCGAGCTGGGAGAGGGCTTCATGGCGAACGGTCTGCTCACCCAGGCTTCCAGGGCGGCCCGGGCATCGGGCGACCGGACCATCGAGTGTCGCGCCAAGCTCCTGAAGGCCGTGCTGGCCGCGCAGAGCGCCCCGGTCGGCGATCCGCTCGATGCGGTGCGGGAAGCCGCCGACTCGGCGGCCGCGGTGGGTCGGGCGCTCGGCGACGAGGTCGGGCTGGCGTGGGCGTGGTCCGCGCGAGCGCTGGTCAGACGGCGACGGGGCCACTGGGCCGCGGCCGCGAACGCAGCCGAGCGTGCTGCCGACCACGCCTCGCGCGCCGGCCGGCCCCGCGACGAGGTGGCCGCCCTGCGCGACCTGGCGCGAACGATCGCGGACGGCCCGGCTCCGGTGCCCGAGTCATTGCAGCGGTGCGAGGCCATCCTGGAGCGAGTTCGGGGACAGCGACCGGCGGAGCTGGAGGTCACCGGGACCGTGGCCCTCCTGATGGCTCGGATGGGCCAGGTCGAGCCGGCGCGCGAGTTCGTGGCCCGGGCGGCGTCGGACGCCGACGGGCTGGGTTTGGAACGGGAGCGGATCGCCTGCCTCGGCCGGGCCGGCCAGATCGAGGCCCTCGCCGGCGAGCTCGAGGAGGCGGCATGGCTGATGCGGGAGGCGCTCGACTCGGCCGGCCGGTTGGGAGACGGGCCTGTCCGGGCCGAGCTCGCCGCGTTACTGGCGAACGTCCTCGACGGCCTTGGTCGCCAGGAGGAAGCGTTGGCCCTCGCCGAAGTCGCCGAGCACGAGGCCGCAGCGGACGACGTGGCCACCCAGGTCCGACTGAGGGCCGCGCGGGCCAAGGCGCTGGCCAGGATGGGCGGCCCTGCGGAGGACGCCAAGGCCCTGGCCCGGGAGGCCGTTCAGCTCGCCGACCAGACCGATCTCACGGAGCTCCGGGCGGGCGCCTTGCTCGACCTGGCGGAAGTATTGCGCTTGATCGGGCGGCCGAACGAAGCGGCGCCCCTCGCGCGAAGGGCACTCCGCACGCTGGAGCGGAAGGGGGCCGAGGCGGCTGCCGGCAGGGCTCGCGCCCTGCTCGGACAGCTCGATCCTCGGGTGACGGAGCGCGCGACCTAGGGCGGTACGGCTCTCGTTCGTCGAACGTCAGACGTTGCGCATGGTGGAGCGGATGTTCTCCACCGCTTCCTGGGGCTTGATGTCTGCGGCTTTCGCCGCCCTCTCCAGGTCGGCGTAGGTGATGTTGTCGGGATTGCCGTGATCCTCGTGCGGCTCACCACACCCACAGGTCATGCACATCAGAGACACCTCCTCGGGACATCGTCCAGATGTCTACCCGTCGAACCCCCAGATCAAATGATGACACATCGATATGCATGGAGGGCGACGAGCGGCTCCCACCCCGGTGCTTCAAGCTGCGGCCGATCCCCCTCGCCGCTGAGCTCGGTGGACAAACGGCCTGAGGGCCTCGTGCTGCCAGCAGGAGTCGCCGCCGTTGTAGATGGACAGCGTCGTGGTGCACCCCTCGGCCGTGCAGACCCGGTTCTCCGGATAGGTCTGCAGGCAGGCCTGGGGCCTGGAGTTGGCCAGCGTCCCGTGGAGAACGCGGCTCTCGGTGTGGATGTGGATGTCGAGCCCGTCCAACGCCCTCGCTCCTTCCCGTGGGCTGAGCTCTTCCTTCCATACCCGGCGAACGCCCACGTGAAACGGTGATCCTTCGTCGCGAGGTGAACCCAGAGCCGGCCGCCGCGACGATCAGGATCAGGGCTGGCTCCCCTCGGTGCCAGTCGGGCGGGTGATCCGCTTATCGGCCGCCGGTCTCGACGCCACCCTGGATCTCACCCCTCCAGGACCCGGTGTCCCTCTGCCGGGACTCGATGAACTCCCTGAACCGCAGCAGGTCGCCCTCCACGCGTACCCCGACGATCCCGAGCCGGTGGCCGACCTTCTCGAGCAGGCCCTCGGGCTCGTACTCGATCCGTACGCTCACGCGGGTGCGCGGGCCACCCAGCGACTCGAAGGAGACTAGCCCGACCTTGTCGGGATCGCCGAAACCAACCCAGGCGATGTGGTGGTCGGGCACCTGCTCGGTGATCAGCGCGTTCCACTCCCGGCGTTTGCCGGCGACCTCGGCCACCCAGTGGACGGTGGTGCCGTCCATCTCCGTGACCGATTCGACTCCCTGCATGAACTGGGGAAAATCCTCGGATTGCGTCCATTGATCGTAGACGATGCTGAGGGGCAGATCGACGTCGATGGATCGCTCCACGGACTCCATGACGCTCCTCCTCTCCCAAACGGGCATCCGGTTGCGGTCATACCCGTGGTCCGGCTGGTTACACGCCTTCCTTCGGGGAAGGAGGCCCGAATTGCACGTCCACCCTCACGTTGTGACCTCGGTGGCCAGAGGCGTCATCTGCGCGCCCGACCTACCCGGCCCCAAAGATCGAAACGTCGATTCCGGTGCCTACGCCATCGGGCGTGGCCCCTGCGTGGTCAGCTCCGCTTCCGGACCTTCCGTAGCTGCCGGCGTCGTACCTCCCGAGGGCGCGTTATCCTGGATCTTGTCCTCGCAGTCGACGCACACGCCGTACGGGGCGCCCTTCGCACCGCATCGCTCGCACGCCATGAACAGAGACGAAACCGCCCTTTCAGTGGCCCTGAGCAGGAGGGGAACGTCTGGTTTCCCCCCCGTTCGACGGGGGTAAGAAGGAGACATGAACGATGTGGGTGTCCCTCTTTTCTCGGAGGTGCTGGAGGGAGGCTGCCAGGCCCGGCTGGGTGATCCGACGCCCCCCATTCCCCCAGAGCCGGAACCTCAGCCGCAGCCACTCCCGCAGCCGAACCCTCCCCCTCAGCCGCCTTCGCCACCCGTGCCCCAGGCGGCCGAAGTGGTCCTTCGCTCGGCGCCATAGCCCTGATCGAAGCGTCCGCCGGTGGCCCGGACCGGAGGCTCAGCGACCGACGGCCCGCTCCAGCTCCGCCTTCGACATCTTGGACCTACCCTTTACGCCGCGAGCCATCGCCTCGTTGTAGAGCTGGTCGTACGTGCGTCCTCCCGGCCCCCTGTGCGAGCGTCTACCGCCCCGCTGTCCAGATGAGATGTCCTTGATCGAGCTGGGGCTGGCTTCCTTCGACTCGCCGGCCCGGGCTCGTTCCTTGTTGACGGTGCGCGCAGCGATCTCTTCGGCTCGCTCCTCCGACTCCCCGCGCTTCAGCAAACCCCGCTTGATCTGCTCGTACTGCCGCTCTCGCTTCTTGCTCCATGTCTCCTGCGGCATCGTGCGTCCCTCCTTCGTTCCCCCTCGTCTCCTCCCCGTCTCTTGCCACCCACGGTGCATGTATTCCCCGAAACCGGAAGGGCCAAGCGTCCGCCCTGGGAGGGGGACCGAACCCACTAGCCCGCTCAGGCCTCGTCCCGCCTTCGAGACCATGTGGTGAACCGCACGATCCGCTGCTCGGCGCTGGCGACGCTCTGAGCGTCGGGGAAGAGCGCCCGTACGAGCTGGAGCCGGTCGATCCGCACGGGCTCGGGCTCGGACCCCTCCGGCATGGGGGCCGCCAGATCGGACGGGACGGGCGGCTCGCTCCGGACCTCGAGGGCGAGGCCGTCCGGCTCCAGGGTGATGACAACATCGATCGACCCGGCAACGCCCGCGTCCACGGGGTCGGTGCAGGCTTCGGAGACGGCAAGCTTGAGGTCGTCCGCCACCTCCTCGTCCAGGCCGGCGTGGCGGGCGATCACCGAGGCGAAGAACCGGATCGTGCCGATGTAGGCGGCATCGGCCGGAACGGTCAGCGTCAGCCTGGGTCGGGCCGCCGGGACCGGAGCGGAGGCTTCCACCATCTCCATGCCATCAGGATCGAGTGGCCTCGGCCACCGAGCCGTGGATCGAGAAGACCCGGTCGAGGCCGGTGATGCTCAGGATCTTCTGGACCGATCCCTCCCTGCACACGAGAGCGAACTCGCCATCGCGCTCCTTGGCTCGCTTCAGCCCGACGACGAGGACCCCCAGCCCGCTCGAATCCATGAACTCGACGCCGGAGAGATCGATCACGATCCGGTTTCCGCCCTGCTCCAGCAGCCCGGTGATACCGTCTCGAAGTTGCGGGGACGTGTAGAGATCCACCTCGCCCATGACGACGAGCACGGTCCAGCCGTTCTCCTTGCGGGACTCGAAGGAGAGATCGACGGTCATCACCTCCCTCCAGATCCACACCCGATGTCCGTCGTTCCGAGAGCACCAAGTATAGGGGAGGCCGGCGGCGGGCCTGCTCCGTATCCCGCTCGTCCAGCGGGTCAAGGACAACGAGGGCCGTGCCGGCCGGTCGGGCGGAGTCCCCGACTTACCGAGCTTCCAGGCCATAGCACCTTTCGGCGCCTCCCGGCCCGGCTACCTACCGATCACCAAGGGCCAGGCGCTCGAAACGGCCCCGCCAGAGTCACACCAGTGAGGCGCACACACGGTCCAGGAGATCAAGAGTCCGGGGAGGCCCGGCCGAGCAGAGATGGATCGTCCACGAATTCGAGCCGGGAGTCGAGTCTGGTGACCCGGAAGACCCGCTGAACTCGCTCCGGCCCCGGGACCAGGACCAGGCGGCGTCCCGCTTCACGGGCACGGACCTGGGCCCTCAAGACGAGCCGCAAGCCGCTCGAGTCGATGAACGTCACCTTCCGGAGGTCGATGACGACGGTTCTGGGGGAGTCCTGCTCCATCCCCAGGAGCTGTCGCTCCAGCTCGTTGGCCTTGGCGATGTCCAGGTCACCTTCGATCTCCAGATGCGCGACGCCGTCGTCCCCACCACGCTCGAAGTTCGGCACGCCGCTCCCCCTCCCGAGTGCAGAACACCCAAGGATAGCTTCACCTTGGGTGTCCTGCCGGCCTTCGAGCCTGGCCCAGCCGATCGGAGGGAGATCGTTCCTAGGTCCCCACCACCTCCCGGGTGACCAACGGCGCCGTGAAGAAGCCCGCGATGAGCGTCAAGGCGCTTCCGCCCAGCGAGACCCAAAGGCCCGGGCCGATGTCATCGGGCAGGTCGAACCCCGCGGCCCGCTGCATCGAGATCAGGATCAGGACGAAGCCGATGATGCCGAGGGCGCCGGCGATCCTGCTCAACCAGCCCCCCCACATGGCCAACCCCAGCAGCGCGATGAGTCCGAGCAGGATCATCACCGCGCCCGCCGACGTGAGGAAAGCCGAATCGGTGAAGGTCGGACGGTAGTACGCGCGGAGCGCGAGGTTCACGCCGTCCTGACCGGTCACCCATTCCATGAAGGCGCCGACGATCATTCCGACCGCCCCCCCGACCGTGAGCACGATCCTGACGACGTTCTGGACGGCCATGGCGGCCGGAGCTACCGACACCTCTCTGTCATGAACGGTTTCGTGCGTGAGCCGACCCATGTTCACCTCCTTGGGGTTCCGGGTCTTGTTCGAAGTATTCCCAGGAACCAGACGGCGGAAACCCGTGTCGTTTCGACCAGGTACCCCTCGAGCAGGTGAGCCGCCCGGGAGGAGGGAACCTGCTTGCCTCCTCGGTTGGGCTCCGGGGGACGCTCCGGCACCCGGGAAGGGCCTACGATTGGGCGGTCGTGAAGCTGCCCGTGTATCCGCAGGTCGTCGTGACCGTGCCCTCGGAGGCCGGCTTCGTGCACGTGCTGAGGGCCGTCACCTCCAGTGTCGCCGCTCGTCTCGAACTTCCATTCGACGACGTCCAGGACCTGCGGATCGCTATCGACGAAGCCTGTGCTCAACTCCTAACGCTGGAGCCTGATGCCGGCACCCTGAGGCTTCAATTGCAGCCGCGCGAGGGCGGGGTCGAAGCGCTGGTGTCGGTGAACGCCGACGTGGCGGGTGGCTGGCCCCCACACGCCTTCCAGGACACGCTGGCATGGAAGGTGCTTTCCGGGCTGAGCGACGAGGTCGCGTTCGAGATGCCGGACCAGGCCCCCGCCATCCGCATCCTGAAGCGATCGTCGGCGGGGAACACCTCATGAGCACCGAGTCGCCGACCGACGACCAAGAGACCCGAGACCGGACCGCGGAGCTCTTCGAACGGCTCCCGGACCCCAAGGCGCGGGAGGAGCTGGTCCGCATCCACTCATCGCTCACGGAGTACCTGGCCAGGAGGTTCACCGGTCGTGGAGAGCACATCGAGGACCTCATCCAGGTGGCCTACATCGGGCTCCTGAACGCCATCGATCGGTTCGACCCGAGCCGGGATGTCCGGTTCCCCACCTACGCGGCGGTAACCATCATCGGTGAGCTCAAGCGGCACTTCCGCGACAAGGGATGGGCGGTTCGTGTTCCCCGCCGGCTCCAGGAGACCGGATTGCGCGTGAGCCGCGTGCTCGGCCAGATGTGGCAGGAGCTGGGCCGGTCCCCCAGGGTCAAAGAGATCGCTGCGAGGCTCGAGATTCCGGAGGAAGAGATCCTTGAAGCCATGGAGGCCATGCACGCGTACTCCACGAAGTCCCTCGAGGCCCCGGTGAGCGATCAGGGCCCGAGCCACGCCGAGACACTCTCGCAGGACGACGAATCCCTTGAGCTCCTCGAGTCCTGGGCCACGGTCGCCCCGAAGCTGCGCGAGCTACCGGTCCGCGAACGCAGGATCCTGTACCTTCGCTTCTTCAGAGGCCTTACCCAAAGCGAGATCGCCCAGCAACTCGGCATCTCCCAGATGCACGTCTCTCGGCTCTTGTCGCAGACGCTCGTCCAGCTGAGAGAAGCGATCCGGGAGCCGTGAAGGCTCCCGGATCGCGCTTGGGGGATCCTGGTGCTGGGTCACCTGAAGATGCTTACACCGCCCGGACCGACCAGCAGGCCCACGACGATGAGGATGGCACCGGCCAGAACCTGCCCCCTGACGAGCGAAACGATCCCGGCGATCACGAGGAGCACGGCCAGAATCCACAGTAGGGTCGCGGCACCGGCGCCCACCGCAAGCAGCGAGAGCATGTAAACCTCCTTCTCAGCCGAGGCGGGGGATGACGTACCATGCCAGGAAGGCAAGGATGGCCAGAACGATGATCACGGCCGCTGCGTACTTGATCGCGGCGTATCCGACCAGACCAGTTCCCTCCGGCTCCCGTACTTGTGGCTCGTGCGTGTGGTACTCATCGCGGTAGCTCATGCCCACACCTCCTTGGTCGACTCGAAGCTTTCCCACCATCCCATCCGGCTAAACGCCCCGGTGCGGCCCGTGCTGGTCACCCCATGAACCATCAGCGGCCCATGTCCTCCCGCCGCCCCCGCACGCGATGGAGCGTCCCCGGGTCAGATCGGGTGTCGACGGAGACTCCGACACGCTCTCCAGGGCCTCCCCCACCACTCGCTTGGACGCGTCGGCCAGGGCTATGTCGCCGAGCGAGAGGATGCCCACGAGCCGGTCGTCCTTCACCACGGAAGGCGCCGAACCTTGTGCGCGGCCATGAGACCGGCCGCGTCTGCGGCCCGCATGTCGGGGCGGGCGGTTCGAGGTGCCTCCGTCATCGCATGCGTGACGAGGATTACGGCGCTCACCTCCTCTTCTTCGATCGGCCGTGCCTAACGTGCATCCAACGCACCGGAAACGGCGTTGTGGCGCTCGGGCGGTTCGACGGGCAATGCCGACGGCGACGGGCCGGGGCCGGGCATCCTTGGGGGGGCAACGAGGAACGGCCCCGTCCCGCCGTCATCTGAATGTTCATACCCACTTGTGAGAGGAGCGAAACGTCCCTCAGGCCGCCTCCCGCTCACCGGCTTCCTCCCAACCGTCGATCAGCTCCACGACGGCGTGCTCGACGAGGTCGCGGACCGACGGGTCCAGAAGCCGGCCGGGAGACAGGTCCCCGATGGCCGTCGCGATCGTCTCGCCCTGGAGGAACCTGTCGAGGATGCGGGGGTCGACGTACGAAGCCCGGGCGATGGCCGGCGTGTTGCCGAGGTCCTCCGCCACACGGCGGATGGCCGTCGCGATCCCGCGCCTGCGGGCGCTCAGTGAGGGCCCGACGTCATCAGCGGCCAGGGCCACTGCAGCGAGAACGGTTCCGTGCCAGGTGCGGAAGTCCTTCGCCGAGAACGGCCCACCCGCATTCTCCTTGATGTAGTCGTTGATGTCCGAGGAGCGCACGTCCTTCCACCCCCGGCCGTTGCGGTACGCCAGCAGCTCCTCGCCGCCGGACCGCCGCGCCTTCAGCTCTCGCAGCACCTCGTTCGCCTCGCGGTCATGGATGGTTATGACGCGACGCTTCCCCCCCTTGGCCGTGTAGTCGAACAGCCCCTCGTCTTCGGACACCCGCACGTGCTCCTTGCGGATGGTGGCCAGGCCGAACGACCCGTTCCGCTCAGCGTAGCTCTCCGACCCGATCCGGAAGAGCCCGAGGTCGAGGAGCCGCACGGCGCACGCCAGCACACGATCTCTGGGCATACCGCCTCGAGCCAGGTCTCGGCTCACCCGCCCCCGCAGGTCCGGGAGGGACCGTGCGAAGTCGTGCATCTTGCGGAACTTGAGCCGGTCCCGCCACCGGCGCCACCGCTCGTGGTACAGGTACTGGCGGCGCCCCGCGGAATCGACTCCCGAGGCCTGGAGGTGACCCCAGGGGTCCCGGCAGATCCACACGTCGGCCCAGGCCGGGGGGACGGCCAGCTTGCGGATCCGCGCCAAGGTCTCGAGATCCCGAATCGGCCGGCCGTGCTCGTCGAGATATGTGAATCCTCGCCCCCTCCGGCGGCGGGTGAGTCCCGGGGCCGAGGCCTGGACGCGCCGGATCCTGAGCCTTCGCTCGGCTTCGACGTGACCGGCCCCGGCCGGAGCTTCGGTGGACCTCACCTCATCCACGGTCTCCTCCCCGTGAAGCGGAGCGAACGGCGGATCCGGTCGGGTGGCCCGAGACAGGGGTGATGGGGATCGGACCCGCCGTCAGAGAAGCTCTCGCCCCGCCCAGCTTCTTCGTGCGGTTTCACGACTACCCGATGCGGGAACGATGGAAACATGCGCGGATCTCAGCCGGGCCCCTGGAGGCGCGAACGGCCCACCCGGTGCCCGATCTGCGGGGGCGGCGAGCTGAGGGATCTGACCTACGATGGCGGGACCGGCGAGCTCGAGGGCCCGCCCAAGCAACGCGCCGACTCGAGCGAAGTCGACGTGTACACGTGCGGGCACGAGGTGACCCGGGGGTCCCTGGCCCGAGCCGACCGCTCGCTCGACGTGGAGCGGCGACCCGCCGAGGATACGGTCCCCCCGAAAGACCCGGAGCCAGCCTAGGGCGCCACCCGGAGCCTAGGACGCCACCCGGAGCACGAGGATGGCGACGTCGTCGGGCGCCTCGCCTGCGGGGTCGGCGACCGCGTTCCGGAAGCATTCGGCGATCTGCATGGCGTCGAAGTCTCGGCACGTCCCGAGCAGCGCGTGCAGGGCAGTCTCGTCGATGGCTTCGGTCAGGCGGGGGTCGATGAGCCCGTCCGTGTAGAAGACGACCGCGTCGCCCCCTCGGAGCTCGACCGTCCGGTCCTGGACCTCCACGTCCTCGAAGACTCCCATCAGCGTGCCGGGGGTTCCCACCGGCTCCACGGAGCCGTCCCTTCGGAGCACGAGCGGGAGGGGATGGCCGCCGCAGGCCACGGTGAGTGTGGCGCCGCTCTGCCGAGGCTCGAGCCGGCCCAGGGCCACGGTGCAGAAGCGGTCCCCGTCCTCCCGGAGGAGGACCTCGTTCAGGTCCCCGAGCACGGCACTGGGGGCGGTCTCTCGCACGGCCGCCGCACGCAGCACGTGGCGGGCCAGGCCCGTGAGCGCCGCCGCGTCCACGCCTTTGCCGCACACGTCGCCGATGACGAAGCTCCACGCGCCGTCCCCCGCCTCAAAGACGTCGTAGAAGTCGCCCCCAACGTCGGTCTTGACCAAGCCGGCCGGTTGATAGAGCGCAGCCACCTCGAGACCGGCGATGTCGGGCAGCCGCTGTGGCAGCAGGCTCCGCTGGAGCGTTCGGGCGATGCGGCTTCGCTCCTCGTACAGCCGCGCGGTGTCGATTGTGAGCCCGGCCCGCCGCCCGAGATCCTCCGCAAGCTCCAGGTCGGCCCGGCCGAACCGCCTCCCCGAAGCCGGCGAGGCGAACGTGATCGCTCCCAGCGGCCGGCCTCTGCCCACCATGGGAACGACCATCACGGAACCGAGGTCCAGCCTGCGGATGAACTCGCGGTGCGCCGGGTCCTGGACGCTTCGCTCCAGCAGCTCTTCAGGGATCTCGTCGTAGAGCTCCGACTCCCCGGTGCGGATGACCTTGGCGATCCCCCGATCGCTCATCTGCTCGGGCGGGTAGCGACGGCGATACTCCCGAGCGAGCGTCACCTTCTCCGGATCGACGTGCGCCATGCCCACCGACTGGATCGAGCCATCCGCGTCGACCAGCTCCACACCGCACCAGTCGGCCAGGCGCGGCACAGCAAGGCGCGCCACCCGGTTCAGGGTCTTCCGGAAGTCGAGGGACGAAGCCAGGATCACGCTGGCGTCCGCCAGGAACGTCATGCGCTCCCGCGCCGCCTCGGCTTCGGCCCTGGCCTTCCGCTCGTTCTCGAGTAGCCGCCTCCCCAGCTCCTCCAGCCGCTTGCGGTCCGTGATGTCCCGGATGTAGCCCGTGAACAGGGCCGGGCCGGGGACATCCACCCGGGTGATCGTGAGCTCGATCGGGAACTCCGTGGCGTCCGAACGGAGGGCAGACAGCTCGAGCCTCCGGCCCAGGATGCTCCCCATGCCGGTCCGGCGGTGCCGTGCCAGGGCCTGCCGATGTCGCTCGCGAAGGTGTTCGGGGATGATCAGCCCGGCAAGCTCACGGCCGACCGCCTCCTCTCGGGCGACGCCGAACATCTGCTCGGCCGCCGGGTTCAGCTCGACGATCGTGCCGTCCTCGCTCATCGTGATGATGGCGTCGAGGGCGGACTGGAGGATCGCGGTCTTGAGGGCCTCGCTCTCCGCCACGGCTGCCTCGACTTCCATGCGCTCCAGGTACTGGCCGATCTGGCGGCCGATGGCGGTCGTCGTCTCCAGCAGGCTCTCATCGGGCTCCCGGATGCGGTGGCTGAAGAACTCGATCATGCCCAGCACCTCGTTTCCCAGGGTGACGGGGAATCCGAACCCGGCGTGCAGGCCGGCGTCCACGGCGAAGACGGCTCGCGGGAAGTTGTCGTCCTCCGTCACGTCGGGGATCCAGTGTGCCCTGCCCGAGCTCCACACCCGCCCAGGGAGGCCGACCTCCCGCGCGAACACGAACTCGCGGCTCTTCGCCTGGAAGCTCGCCGCCGCACTCGAGCCGGAGTGCCAGCCGCCGACGTATCGGAGGACCCTCCCGCCCTCTTCCACCAGCCACAGGTGGCCGAGCTCCCATCCCAGGGCCAGGCACACGTCCTCGATCAGACGAGGGGCCGCCTCTTCCACGCTCGCGGTCTGGGTGAGGACGCGGGACACCGCGTACTGGAGACGGAGGCGCCGCTCCGTCTCCTTGCGTTCGGTGATGTCGGAGCACACCCCTGCCATCCGCACCGCCCGTCCTCGATCGTCGCGGAAGACCCGGCCCCGTGCGGCCAGCCACCGGACTGCACCATCGGGACGGACGATGCGGTAATCCAGGTTGTAGTCCTCCCCGCCCGTCACGGTGTCGCCGATCGCGGAGAGGACCTCCTCGCGATCCTCGGGATGGATGTCTCGCGCGAAGTCCTCGAACGTGCCGCCGAATGTTCCGGGCTCGAGTCCGTGGATGAGCTCCAGGTCCTCCGACCACCGGAGCTCGCCCGAGCTCACGTTCCAGTCCCACGTCCCCACCCCGCTGGCGGAGAGCGCGATCCGCAGGGGTTCCTCGCCGTCCTCGGCCTCCGTCTCGGCGAGGTTCCGATGGGGGACGTCGCGCTCCCGCCCCTCGATCCTGATCAGCGCGCCACCTTCGTCTTCCGGCGTAGGCAGGGCGCCTGGATGCCCCCCACCGGCCTGAAGGGCGCACCGATCGATCTCGAACCACACGCGCGTCGGGGCGCCAGGGTGAACCCCCCACCGGTCGGCCAGCCGGTTCACAAGGTACAGGCCCCATCCGGAGCTCCCGTCGGCCGCGGGGCCGCGGGGAGGCACGAACCCCGAGCCGCCGTCCACCACCTCTGCGCGAACCGTCTCGCCCTTGAAGACCACCCGCATGACGATGGATGCGCCGTCCCCCTGCGGGCCGTGACGGATGGCATTGGTCACGACCTCGCTCAGGAGGAGCTTGAGGTTGTCCAGACAGGCGGGCCGGAGGTGGGGGACGAGGTCGTCGAGCGAGCCCCGGGCCGCACCGACGGCCTCCGGGGCGGCCGGGTATCGTCGCTCGTGGACGACGGCCGGTGCGCTCTCCGATCTCTGTGCAGTCATCGACGATTGGGTCGGCGCCTCCGAGAACGGTACCCGGAACGCCGAGGATAGGCGATCGGCGAGGTCGGCAGGCCTCGCAATGGGTCTCCGGCGGGTGGGCACGGGTTGAAGAGGGGCCACCGCGCGAGCTTCCGCGCCGGCCCCGCTTCCTCGACGTTCGACGGGCGGAGAGCCCCAGCCGTCGTGTCCTCCCTTCTTCCCCCTTCCCCCCTTTCGACCTAACAGATGTCTTCCCGCTGGGGGAGGGCGGCAAACGGTCGGCGTTCAAATTGCGTGAGCGCGCAATGCCGACGTACCCTTCCAGCGTGCTCGTCCGGGTCGGACTGATGCTGGCCGCGGTCGTCGTGGCCCTGCTCGTCCTCGGCGCCCTGCTGTCGCGCCGGCGGGACGCACCTCGCCCGGCAACGGCCCCCGCGCCCCGGGCTCGGCCCGCTCCCCGTCGCTACGACTGGGAGCGACGGTCGACGCAGCTGTACAGGGCTTGGAAGCAGGTGCCGGGGCCTGCGGAGGACCGGGATGGGATCCTCGCGTTCGTGACCTCGAGGCAGGGCGTCGAGGCCTACGTGGAGCCCCGGACCGTGATCCATCCGCTGTCCGTCGTGCTGATCGCCGAAGACGGCGAGTGGAGGCGGTTCGAGCTGCGCGACGACGCGTACCTGCGCGAGCTGGTGAAGGAGCGGGGACTGCGGGTGATCGATGCGACCCGATTCGGATATCCCGAACGGATGAAGCGACACCGAGCCGGTGAAGGGGACGAGGCCTGACCCGTCCGATCCCCAGTCCGAGCAACACGACGGTGAGGTGCCCGAGGAACTAGTGGCCGCGCCCCTCCGGCAGCGAGTGGTCCAGTTTCTCCGCCAGCCACCACCGCGACGTCACGACCTTGTGCCGCGTGTAGAACCGGACCCCGTCGAGGCCCGTGGCGTGCAGGTCCCCGAAGAACGAGTTCTTCCAGCCCGTGAACGGGAAGAACGCCATCGGCGCCGCCACCCCGATGTTCACGCCGAGCATCCCCGCCTCCGCCCGCCGTTTGAACTGGCGGGCGTTGGCCCCCGACGTCGTGAAGATCGACGCGGCGTTCCCGTAGGAGCTCGCATTGAGGATCGCGAGCGCCTCGTCGATGTCCGATGCTCGGACCACCGAGAGCAGCGGCCCGAACATCTCGTCCTTCCACAGCGCCATGTCGAGCGTCACCCCGTCGAAGATGGTGGGGCCCAGGAAGAATCCGTCGGACGGTCCGGCGCCGCGGCCGTCGGCCACGAGCTCGGCTCCGACCTCCTCGCCCTGCTCGATGTAGCCGATGAGCTCCTTCCTCCGCTCCTCCCGGATCACGGGGCCCATGTCGGTGTCGGGCTCCATGCCTGGGCCCACCTTCAGCCGGCCTGCCTGCTCCACCAGCTCCCGGACCAGCGCGTCGCCCAGCGAGCCCACGCCGACCGCGACGCTCCCGGCCAGGCAGCGCTGCCCGGCGTTGCCGAAGGCGGAGGAGAGCAGGGCGGTGACCGTCTTGTCCAGCTCCGCGTCGTCCATGACCAGCAGGTGGTTCTTCGCGCCCCCCAGGGCCTGGACCCGCTTCCCGTTCGCCGCCCCGGTCGCGTAGATGTAGGCCGCCACGCCTGCCGAGCCGACGAAGGACACCGCCGAGACGTCGGGATGCGTGAGGAGCGCGTCGACCGCGTCCTTGGCCCCGTGCACCACGTTGAACACGCCCTCCGGGAGCCCCGCCTCGACCAGCAGCTCGGCGATCCTCACCGCCGAGAGCGGCGTTCGCTGCGACGGCTTGTGGACGAACGTGTTCCCGCACACGATGGCGAGGGGGATCATCCAGAGCGGCACCATGTTCGGGAAGTTGAACGGCGTGATCCCTGCCACCACGCCGACCGGGAACCGCACCAGCTCCTCGTCGATCCCGTCCGCGATCTGGTCGAGGTTCGTTCCCATGAGGAGCGTGGGAGCCCCGCACGCCAACTCCACCACCTCGATGGCCCGGCGGACCTCGCCGCGAGCCTCCGGCAGGGTCTTGCCGTTCTCCCGGGTGACGAGCTGCGAAAGCTCCTCGAACCGCTCCTCCAAGAGCGCCTTGAACCGGAACATCACCTGCGCCCGGTCGGGAACGGGCGTGTTCGCCCAGGCCGGGAAGGCCTCCCGGGCCGCCCGAACGGCCCGGTCGATCTCCTCCGCGGTCGAATACGGAAGCAGCGCGATGGTCTCACCGGTCGCCGGGTCGTAGATCGGGTCGACCTCGTCGGACCCGGGCTCCTCGAATCGTCCTCCGACCAGTGCCGGCACTCGGGTGGCGCTCATCCTCATCAGCTCCTTGGAATCAGAAACCCATCCTGCTGCGCGGGATGAAAGTTCCCTGGCCCTCCTTCGCGTGGAACTCGCCGTCCTCGACCAGGACGGCCCCTCGCTGCAACACGATCTCGGGAAGGCCCTTCACCTTCATCCCCTCGAAGCAGGAGTAGTCCACGTTCATGTGGTGGGTCTTCGCCGAAAGGGTCCGCTCGTGATTCGGGTCGAACACGACGATGTCTGCATCGGAGCCCGGGGCGATCGTGCCCTTGCGCGGATGGAGCCCGAACATCTTGGCCGGCGCCGTCGCCACGAGCTGCACGAACCGGTTCAGGCCGATCCGCTTGTCGAGGACCCCCTGGAACATCAGGGTGTACCGGTCCTCCACGCTCGGGAGCCCGTTCGGGATCTTCGAGAAGTCGCCCTTGCCCAGGTCCTTCTGGCCCTTGTAGTTGAACGGCGCGTGGTCGGTGGCCACGATCTGGAGGTCGTCCTGCTTGAGGCCCGACCACAGCTCGTCCTGGTGATCCTTGGGGCGGAGCGGTGGCGAGCAGACGAACTTCGCGCCCTCGAACCCCGGCCGGGCCATGTCGTCGGCGGAGAGGTACAGGTACTGCGGACAGGTCTCGGCGTAGGCCGGTAGGCCCCGGTCCCTCGCCTTGCGCACCGCGTTCAACGCGTCGCGCGAGGTCAGGTGCACGATGTAGGCGGGCGTCCCCGCGAGCTCGGCGAGCATGAAGGCGCGGTGCACCGCCTCCCCCTCCATCGCGGCGGGGCGGGACATCCCGTGCCACTTGGGATCGGTCTTGCCTTCCGCCACGTACTTCTTGACGAGCACGTCGATGGGGCCGCCGTTCTCCGCGTGCATCATGATCAGGGCACCGCTGTCCGCCGCCCGCTGCATGGCCCGGAAGATCGCGGCGTCGTCCAACATGAACACCCCGGGGTAGGCCATGAACAGCTTGAACGAGGTGACCCCCTCGCCAACCAGCTCGTCCATCTCCTTCAGGACCTGGTCGTTGACCTCCTTCACGATCATGTGGAACCCGTAGTCGGTGCTGGCCTTCTGGGCCTTCTCGTGCCACAGGTCGAGGCCCTTGCGGAGCCCCTCCCCGGTCCCTTGCAACGCGAAGTCCACCACCGTCGTCGTGCCGCCGAACGCGGCGGCCCTCGTGCCGGTGCCGAAGTCGTCCGAGCAGAACGATCCACCGAACGGCAGGTCGAAGTGCGTGTGCGGGTCGACCCCGCCCGGCATGACGTACCGGTCGGTCGCGTCGATGACCTTGTCGGCTTCGACCGCCATGTTCACTCCGATGGCGGCCACCTTCTCGCCGTCGATCACCACGTCGGCCCTCGTCGTCTCGGCGGCCGTGACGACGGTGCCGTTCTTGATGAGCGTCCTCACGTCACACTCCCCCCTGGACCCGATCGAACGCCACATCGAGCGTCTCGATGGCCCGCTGGGCATCCTCCTCCGTGATGACGAGAGGCGGTGCCAGGCGAAGCGCGTTGCCGTACAGCCCGCCCTTGCCGATCAGGACGCCCTGCTCCTTGCAGGCCTCCAGGACCTGGGTGGCCCCGTCGGGATGCGGCTCCTTGGTCTCGCCGTCCTTCACCATCTCGACCCCGATCATCAGGCCCTTGCCCCGGACCTCGCCGACGACGTCGTAGCGGTCCTCCAGCTCCTTCAGCCCGTCGAACAGGTACTTGCCCACCCGCTGCGCGTTGTGCTGGAGATCGTTCTCCTCGATGTGGTCCAGGTTGGCCAGGGCGACCGTGGAGGCAATGGGGTTGCCGCCGAAGGTGGAGATGGAGTTGGCTCGGAGTGAGTCCATCATGTCGGCTCTGCTCACCACGGCCCCGATGGCCATCCCGTTGCCGAGTCCCTTGGCGCACACCATGGCGTCGGGTTGCACCCCGTAGCTCTCGATCCCCCAGTAGGCCTCTCCGGTCCGGCCGAACCCCGTCTGCACCTCGTCGGCGATGAACGGGATGCCGAACTCGTCAAGGATCCCCTTCACGATCTGGAAGTACTCGGCCGGCGGCGTGACGAACCCGCCGACCCCCTGGATCGGCTCCGCGATCATCGCGGCCGGCTCGCCGGTCGTGGTGGTCTCGATCACGTTCCGGAGGTCTTCGGCGCACGCGACCCCGCAATCGGGGTACTTCAGCCCCAGCGGGCACCGGTAGCAGTACGGGGCCAGCGCGTAGGACACGTTCAGCGGAGTGAACGAGGTCGCCGACCACCCCTTGTTGCCGGTGATCCCCACGGCTCCGAACGAGCGTCCGTGATACGAGTTCCGAAGCGCGATGATCTCGTTCGACCGTCGCCAGCTGGTGGCGAAGAGCAGCGCGGCCTCGATGGCCTCGGTCCCCGAGCCCACGAAGAACGCCTTGACCCCCGAGGGTGAGTCGATGGGGGCGAGCTTGGTGAGGCGCTCGGCCAGCTCCACCATCGGCCGGATGAGGTACAGCGTGGAGGTGTGGGCGATCTTCCCGGCCTGCTCGGTGAGGGCCCGGACCAACTCCTCCACCACATGCCCGGAGATCGTGGTCACGATGCCGCCGAAGAAGTCCAGGTACTCCTTACCGGCGCCGTCCCACACCCTGGTGCCCTCGGCCCGGACCAGCTCGATGGGCTCCTTGTAGTACAGGGCCAGCCAGGAGGGCAGGACCTCCCGGTGCCGGCCCAGGAGCTCGGCAGCCCCGCCGTCGTCGGCCGCGCCCGAGGATGGACTCACGGCAGGAGCTCCGTGAGCTCGCCGTAGGTCTCGGGACGACGATCCCGCATGAACTGCCACGTGTCCCGGACCTCCCGGATCATGTCCAGGTCGAGGTCGGCCACCAGCACCTCGTCCTCGGAGTCGGACGCCTGCGCGACGATCTGGCCCCGGGGGTCGCAGAAGTACGACGACCCGTAGAACTTCGCCGTCGACAGCGGCTTCTCCACGCCGACCCGGTTGATCGCGGCGATCCAGTACCCGTTGGCCACGGCGTGCGCCGGCTGCTCCAGCTCCCACAGGTACTTGGAGAGCGACTCCACCGTGGCCGACGGGTTGAACACGAGCTCGGCTCCCTTCAGCCCCACCTCCCGGGCGACCTCGGGAAAGTGCCGGTCGTAGCAGATGATGAGCCCGATCTTGCCGACGGAGGTCTGGAACACGGGATACCCGAGGTTCCCAGGCTTGAAGTAGAACTTCTCCCAGAAGCACGGCCCGACGTGGGGGATGTGGGTCTTCCGGTACTTGCCGAGGAGGGTCCCGTCGGCCTCGATCACGGCAGCCGAGTTGTAGTACACGCCGGTCTGAGCCTCCTCGAACCACGGCACGATCAGGACCATGTTGTGCTGCCGGGCGACTTCTCGCATCCGGGTCATGGTGGGCCCGTCCTCGGGCTCGGCCGTCCGGTACCACTTGGGGTCCTGCTCCGCCGGGAAGTACGGTCCGTGGAAGATCTCCTGGAGCCCCGTGACCTTGGCCCCCTCCGCGGCGGCCTTGCCGATCAGCTCGACGTGCTTCTCGATGGCCTCCTCTTTGGACATGTTGGCATAGCACTGGATCACGGCAGCGCGAACCATGGTCATGTGCGACCCACCTCCCTCCGGGGATCGCCCCCGGCCGTCGGCCCAGCGAACGGGGCTACGCGAACGCCGGGATCAGTTGTTTCCCGAAGCTCTCGATCACCCCCGCGGGGTCGTCGACCATCGAGTAGATGTTGAACTGGTTCACGCCGAGCGCCTCCAGCTCCTTCAGCTTGGCCAGGCACTGCTCGGCCGTCCCGATCACGCAGAACCGGTCCACCACCTCGTCGGTGACGAACGAGGCGTGCTCGGCGCCGGTCCTCCCGTGGTCCGCGTAGTCGTAGTGGTCGCGGGCCTTGATGAAGTCGGTCAGCTCCTGCGGCAGGTCCGTCGAGCTGTACCGCTTGACCAGGTCGACGACGTGGTTGGACACGAGCGCCGGGAACCACCGGACCTGCTCGCGGGCGTGGTGGAGGTCGTCGGTGACGTAGGCGGGCGCCGCGCTCATGATCTGGATGTCCTCGAACCGCCTCCCGGCCTGCTCGGCGCCCTCCTTCACGTACTGGAGCGACCACTCGATGATGTACGGGTCGGCGAGCTGCATGATCAGCCCGTCGGCCACCCGCCCGGCGCACCGCAGGGCCTTCGGGCCGTAGGCCGCCACCCACACCGGGAGCGGCCCCTTGGCCCACTTCAGCTGGGTCGGCGTGCCGTCGTAGTCGACCTCCCGACCCTCGGCCAGGTCCTTGATCGTTCGGCATGCCTCCTCCAGCCGCTCCACGGTCACCGGCGGCTTGCCGATCACCCGCCGGGCGCTGTCGCCCCGGCCGATCCCCATCACCATCCGGCCCCCGGAGATCTCGTTCAGCGTGGCCAGGGCACTGGCGGTGACGGTGACGTCGCGGGTGGCCGGGTTGGTGACGCACGGGCCGATCCGGATCCGCTTCGTGTTCAGGGCGATCAGCGTGAACACCGGGTAGACCTCCTGCCACAGGACGTGGGAGTCCCAGGCCCACACGTAGTCGAACCCGTTGCCCTCGGCCAGCTTGGCCCACTCCACCACGCGCGATGGCGGCGGGTCCAGCATGAACGTGACCCCGAAGGAAAGCATGACGCCTCCTTGCCCTGATGGGTCCGATTCTCGACTACTCGCCGCCCGGCGTCACCTCCACGGTCTCCTTCCGGTAGCCGGCGCCGTTCACGTCCACGCCTTCGGCCTCCAGCTCCTGGACGGCCGCCTCGGCCAGGTCCGTCCGGTACGCGTTCCCCGACGCCGGGTTCGCGATCACCTCATAGTCGAGCGAGATGTCCGCCGTGACCTCGAACAGGGCGGGATCCATGACCCCGATCCCGAGCGTGTTCGGCCAGATGAGCGCGTTGATCTCGTTCAGCTGCCACCGCTGGTGTCCCTCGCCCAGGGTTGGCCCGTTCGCTAGAACGATGTCCAGACACGCCTCGAAGTTGTCCCGGCAGAACACCCATCCTTTGAAGGAGGCCTTCAGGAACCGGGTCGCGATGTCCTGGTTGGCCTCGTCGGCGATCCAGTCCCCTCGGACGAAGACCAGGTCCTCCAGCGTCCCGGTTCCGACGTCGGAGAGCTTGATCACGTTCAGGTCGGAGAGCTGGTACAGCTCGCCGGTGTCGGGGTTCTCGACCTCCAGGACCTGGGCCAGCTCGTTGTAGGTCATGGCCGAGGCGGCGTCGACCTCACGGTTCAGGAACAGGTTCATGTCGAACGGCTGGTCCACGATCTGGACTTCGGATGGATCGTTCGGGTCGATCCCCTCCTTGGTCAGGGCCGCGAAGATCGGAAACTGGTTCCCGCAGCACCACACGCCGACCCGTTTCCCGGCCATGTCGTCGAACGAATCGATCCCCGTGTCCTTCCACGCGATCTCCGTGATCCCCGGCCTCGTGAACACCTGGGCGATGTCCACCAGGTCCACGCCCTGGTCCCGTTGCGCGAGCACGCTCGGGAGCCAGTCCAGGCCGAACTCGGCCTGGCCGCCCGCCACGACCTGCGCCGGAGTGATGTCCGGGCCTCCCGGCAGGATCGTGACGTCGAGACCCTCGTCCTCGTAGTAGCCCTGGTCGAGTGCGGCGTAGTACCCGGCGAACTGGGCCTGGGTCACCCACTTGAGCTGGACGGTGACGCTGTCGAGCTCACCTCCGCCGGGAGCGGCCTCGTCCTCGCCGCACGCCGCCGCCACCATGGCCAGGACGGCCACCACCGCCAGCAAGCGCCACTTCATCGAACGCATCGAACCCCCTTCCTTGCCACACAGCCGGATGATGGTCCGCCATCAGCTTCTGCCCGCCACCTCCCCCCACACCTCCAGAGCGCCACGCACGGATGGGTGCCAGCGCAGGACGGATCGCTCGACCAGCGCGATGGTTAGGTAGAACCCCACGCCCAGGAAGCTAGCCACCACGATGGCGGCCCAGGCCTCGGGGAAGAAGGCTAGGGCCGCCCTCTCCTTGATGAACAGCCCCAGGGACGTGCTCCGGAGCCCCCCGAAGTACTGGGAAACGATAGCGCCGATCATGGCAAACACGCTCGCCACCTTCAGCCCGGAGAACAGGAACGGCAGCGAGTTCGGGACCCGGACCCGCCGGAACATGGCGGCTTCACCGGCCGCGTACGAGCGCATCAGCTCGATCGAGGAAGGGTGGACCGAGGTCAGGCCCCGCAACATGTTGATCATGACCGGGAAGAACACGAGGACGGCGGCGATGGCCATCTTCGACACCGGGTTGATCAGTCCGAACCAGTTGTTGAAGATCGGCGCGAACGCGATGATCGGCACGGCGTTGGCCGCGATCGCGTAGGGGAGGAGCGCCCGCCCCAGGGGCCGCCACCGGGCCAGGGAGAGCGCCGTCGCGATGGCCAGCGCGCTGCCGATGACGAACCCCCCGAGGGCCTCCCAGAACGTGTACAGCCCCGCGCCCCGCAGGAAGTCCCAGTTCGCCCCCAGGGCCGAGGCGATGTCGGTGGGCTTGGGCAGGAGGAACCGCTGGATGTCGAGGACGGTGACCAGGACCTGCCAGGCCACGATGCCCCCGACCAGCACGGCCGCTGCTGGGATCCAGTCCCGGGCCCGGCGGCCGGCCCGCCGGAGCCTGCCCGGGAAGACCACCGGTTGGAGGCTCACCGTTCCTCCTCCACCAGTAGAAGTTCCCCCTCGGACAGCGCCTCTGCCTCCCCGGCACCGCCCTTGCGCAGTCGTTCTCGGACCTCGGTGACAAGCTCGAAGAACCGGGCCTCTTCCCGCGTGTCCACCGTACGGGGTTGCGGGAGATCGATATCCACGATCCCCACGACGCGACCGGGGCGGGCCGACATCACCGCCACCGTCGTGGACAGGAACACCGCCTCCGAGATGCTGTGCGTCACGAACACGATGGTGCACCCGCTCTGCTGCCAGATCCGGAGCAGCTCGCCGTTCAGGCGCTCGCGGGTCATCTCGTCCAGGGCCCCGAACGGCTCGTCCATGAGCAGGAGGGCCGGGGAGAAGGACAGGGCCCGTGCGATCGACACCCGTTGCTGCATGCCCCCCGAGAGCTGCCAGGGATAGTGACCCTCGAACCCGGTCAGCTCCACCAGCTCGAGCATCTCCTGGACCCGCGTGTCCCGCCGCTGCCGGTCCCAGCCCAGCATCTCCAGGGGCAGCGAGATGTTGCGCCCCACGGTCCTCCAGTCGTATAGGACCGGGTCCTGGAACACGATGCCGTAGTCGCGGTCCAGGCGGGCCTGGTGCGCCGGCTTGCCGTTCACCTGGACCGACCCGCCGGTTGGAGCGACGAGGTCGCCGATCACTCGGAGGAGCGTGGACTTCCCGCATCCCGAGGGACCGATCAGCGAGACGAACTGCCCCGGCCCCACATCGAGGTCGATCGACGTGAGCGCGGTCACCCCCTCGCCGCCCCGGCCGGCGAACCGCTTCGAGACTCCCCGGAGGGAGACGGCAGCGGGACGGATCGCGTCGGCGCTCATGCGACGTGCTCGGGAGCCCGGTGGACGGCGAACCGCTCGGCAACGACCACCGCACCGAAGAAGCCGATCCCCAGGAGGGCCGCGATGACGTTCGTGGCCCACAGCGAGGCCGGAGAAGTGACGTAGTACTGGTTGTAGTTCAGGATGGCCCCCCCCAGCCCGCCCTGGATCGAGGACGGGAGCTCGCCGATGATGGCCCCCACCACGCTCGCCGGGGCCGAGATCTTGAGCGCCGTGAACAGGTACGGCATGGAGGCCGGTACCCGGAGCTTCCACAGGACAGCCGACCGGTTGGCGGCGTAGGAGTCCATGAGCTCGTGGGCCCGGGGGTCGGCGGAGCGGAGCCCCCGGAGGGTGTTGATCGTGACCGGGAAGAACGTGAGGTACGCGGCGATGATGGCCACCGAGAACAGCCCCGCCCCCAGCCACACCACCACCATGGGGGCGATGGCCAGGATGGGGATGGTCTGGGAGGCCACGATGTAGGGGAGGAATCCCCGCTCCAGGAGCCTCGAGTGGGCGAGCGCGATGCCGAGGAGGAAGCCCGTCGTGGCCCCGAGCAGGAACCCCAGGACCGCCTCCCGGGCGGTGAACGCGGCCGCCTTCAGGAGAACTCCGATCAGGAGCGGGCCGTTCCGCCTGGACGGCTCGAACAGCTCGCCGACGATGTCGTGGAGGTGGGGCATGCTCCGGTCGTTCACCTCGAACGGCCAGGCCAGGCCGGTGGCCTCCCCGATGGCCTTGTAGCCCTCCCACATGGCGGCCAGTCCACCCAGGACGGCCAGGAACACGAAGATCCCCCGCACCCTTCCCCGGGCCACCATGCGACTACTCTGCCGGAGGAGGCGTCAGCAGGGCAAGGGAGCGGCTACGTGTGGGCCGCGGTTGGGTGTGGAATGCGGCTAAGCGTGGGCCGCGGCCGCGGCGTCCCGCCCCCACCAGATGGCCTGCGACAGGGACCGGAGGAGGATCTCCGCCGACGCCAGGTTCGTGGCGACGGGCACCCCGTGGACGTCGCAGACCTTGAGGAGCGCCTGGATGTCGGGCTCGTGCGGGTGGGAGGTTAGGGGGTCGCGGAGGAACACCACGGCGTCCACGTCGCCCTGGACGATCCGGGCGCCGATCTGGATGTCGCCGCCCTCGGGACCGCTACGGAACCGCTCTACGGGAAGGTCGAGCTCCGCCGCGAGGAGGGTCCCCGTGTGGGCCGTGGCCAGCAGGTGCAGCCGGGCCAGGGCGGAGCGGTACCGCCGGGCCAGCCAGGAGGTCATCCTTCTTCTCGTCGTGGGCGACGAGTGCGAGCACGGCCTTTTGACGCGGCCGGCCGTGGGGCTCGTTGTTCGGGATGCCGATCGACTGGTCCACACATTGAGAGTACCCGGCGGCGTCAAGAAGGAGGCCGCCAGGGCGTTAACAATGCGTGAAGGCTGGAGAGGGCATCGCTAGACTCCACCGGGGAGCCGGGATGCTCTGGGTGAAGCGGCTGCCGCCCACCCCTTCTCGGATCCCTCGGGCCCTCGCCCTCGTAGCTCAGTGGATAGAGCAGCGGTTTCCTAAACCGCGTGTCGCAGGTTCGATTCCTGCCGGGGGCACTACCTGAAACCCCAGGTCAATGGCCCTTTCCTCTCGCTGTTGAAGCGCATTCTGGGTGGCTGCCCCGCGTCCGTCCCGCATCTGTCCCGCGGCGGACACGGAAACGACCACAACCGCCGCCGCACCTCGATCTCGTCCGCACCGCGATCGGCGCCGGGGCGCCAAGCGCGGATCAAGGAATGAGCTGACCCTCTCGGACCACGAGTCCGATTCGAAATCCTGGCAAGGAGCCCTGTGCGCCTCGGTGCGACGCTAGGTGGCTATTCCGGGTCGGCTCTGCCGTCCGAACGACTGCTTGATTCAGGACGTGCATCCTTCACGTCTGACCCTCCACCGGGAGTCGCAGACTCAGAAGTTGAACAGCGGCGCGGTTACGGTGAACCGGAGCTCCTCGCCGAGCGTGACGAACATCCCGAACATCGCGATCGACGCTCCGAGGGCGATCATGTTCCGCCAGAACAACTGCGTCTGGGTCATCTTCTGCATCTGGTCCTCGACGCTCCAGAACCGGTGAAACCAGAGCGCTGCCGGGATCACGAAGGCGGCGATCATGAGCGCCCCGATGTCAGGCCAGACACCGAGGGCGATCAAGAGGCCACCAGCGATGAGCCACAGCCCCGCAGGCCAACCCGCGACGGCAGGCACGGGGAACCGAGCCGACCTCGCGTAGTCCTCCATCATCTTGCTCCGTCGGATATGCCCGACCCCGGCGTTCCACGCGAAGAAGACCGCGAACAGGATCCGGCCCCCCAGCACGATCAGTCCTGCTGCGTCGCTCAAGTACTTTCCCTCCCCACGTTTCGATCTCGGATCCTTCCATGGAAACAACGTTCGCCAAGATGTATTCCTGGATGGCCCAACCCTCAACGAGGCACTGTCAGGCATACGAGCGGGAGCTTTGCGGCAGCCTCGCTGAGCAGGCTCAGGACGGCGACAGAGATGAGGAAGCGGTCTGCCCGGCCCGGTCGAGACGGGAATCGGGACGACGGCATCCCCCAAGGTGCCATGGGCGATGGAGCGAGCTCAGCTTTCGATGGCGACTATGGCCGCGGGCGGCGCAGCCGGATGAGATTGCCGGAGCGGTGTCGTGGCTCGCGAGCGACGAGGCGTCCAACGTGAACGGTGCCGCGTTGGCGGTTGACGGCGGGTGGTCAGCCGCGTGAGGCGGGGGGCACACCCGGGTCCTCTCGGATATTTGTCCTGCGGAAGAGCGGGAACTGACCAAAGGCGATGGGAACTGAAGGGACGCAAACGCCCAGGTCAGTGTTCAGATCCTTCATTTCGCGCCAAGGGTCACCGATCGTCGCGCACAATCCGGATGACCACCTCGGCCGCGGGGCCGCGATCCGACCGCCTCGAACGGAAGCGCCGGAGCACGAGGGCAGTGATCCCCACGCCGACAAGGACGCCGACCAGGCTCTTGACCGAGCGGAGCGGGGCGGGCAGGCGGTCCTCGAGCTCCCGAAGATCGCTCTCGAGCCGTTGCCGGGCCTCGTCGATCTCGGTCACCTTGCGAGCTGCTGCCTGGCCCATCTGGCGTCCTCCTTCAGGGTCTCCTGGGTCCGCTCCGGCGTGGCGGGCGCGGTCCGCATGGCGCGGCGGCCGGCGAGGACGAGCACGCCCGCGATCGCGACGAACGCGGCCGACACGATCAAGTGGGCGGCCCAAGCCGGGAGCACCAGGTCGAGCGCGGCCGAGCCAGAGGCGGCCGCGAAGCCGAGCGCGAACAGACCGAGCACCGCGGCGACGGCCATCATGCCGGCGCCCTTGGCCCGGGCCGACACAGCCTCGGTCATCTCGATCCTGGCCAGCTCCACGTGCTTGCGCACCAAGGTACGGGCACCGTCGACGGCCGAGGCGATCACCGCGCCGAGCGTCCGTCTCGGCCGGGACGTGGACGGCGAGCCGGACGGACCGGCGCCAGGTGCTCCGTTCGAGGCGTTCGGCCCGCCGCCTCCGTTGCCTTCGATTCGGTCGCTCACGATCTCGGCCCTCCCTTCGCGCCAAGCGCGTCGCGACGGTCTGCGCCGAGCAGGTGCGGGCTCCCGCCCGATAGCTCCCGCCGGTCCCGGATTCTCGACCCCAAACAGTAGGGACTCTTACCGAGCTGGGCCCGAAGAGAGGGCTCAGCCTTTCCTTCCCCGGGAGCCGGCGCCGCCGCCACCCAGCAGGACGCCCGCCCCGAGAACGAAGCCGAAGTTGTACCAGTTGCCGTTGTTGTGAATCTCGTACACGTTCACGTTGTCGCTGAACAGCGAGATGACGAAGGTGATCGGAGCGATGATCCCGTGCCAAAGACCGAGCCAGAAGCCGGCGATCTCGCCTCCCCGGACGGCGAGACCTTCCTGAACGTTCGGGCCTGGCGCACAGCTCGTCAG